>Ga0209671_1004560_pt1 | contig 13769 bp, 16 predicted proteins | sample WorMetHERISLAND2_2_FD_187401 | JGI IMG/M metagenome (GOLD analysis project Ga0209671, IMG submission 187401) | Marine gutless worms symbiont microbial communities from Max Planck institute for Marine Microbiology, Germany - Olavius geniculatus... | ecosystem: Host-associated > Annelida >... | reverse complement strand
GTTACTGGACTATATGAGAGATTTGGCTCTCTGTATTGACATTTTAAGTGCTATTTTAAGCATTTGCTATTTGCACTTTGTTCACTTTGACATTAAGCACATTAGAAACTTTTTGTTTTTTTTTTTTCATATGTAAGTGAATAAGTAAGTAAGTAATTAAGTGCAATATTTAGAGTGCACAATGTCAGCCATTGACTGAATCTGAGGCACTTGACTGAGCCACTACAGGGAGCTTTAGGCCTGCTGGAAGCAATGTGTTTTAAGGAGGTGACAGAAAGTGTATGCAGAAGTAGAACTGCGAAAGGGAGTGAGTTGTAGATGGTGGGAGCTGCAATGCTAAAATCTCAGGAGGCAAAAGTTGTGTGGACATGTGGAACTGACAGCAGATTGGTGTTGGCAGAATGCAGAGAACGTGTGGGAGTGTGATAATTGAGCAGAGAACGTAGATAAGCAGGTTGAGAGAAGTTGAAAATGTTGTACGACAAAGTAGCAAGTTTGAATTCAATGCGTTGATCAATGTATTGTAATGTTCATTATGTTGGACAGCACCCGGTGTTCTGTACATGAAGATAGCTGGTCTGTATGCTTGTTGTGACCTGCTTCTGCATCAATGGCTTGTTTATCTTCCGTCTTCTAAATCAACAGCTGACTCGGCAGCATCGGGAATTGATCGTTCAGAAGTGATGGTTGATGTTGGCATTGCACAGGCAACTCTGCCCATTACTTCGCCTACTTCTCAAGGTTCTGTCTACCACCATTGTCATAGAGTGATTTAACATGGCCTAAATGATAAGCATTATTTCTAGGACTACAACAGCAAAGTATCATATAATTAAGTCCAGTTATGAATGACGAACAAGGCAAGTCTTCAGATGCTGCCTGAATACTGAGAGTGACAGTGCAGAAGTGATGTTCAATGAAAGATTGTTCCATCGGTTGGCATTGTGTATGCCTTGTGGTTGGCACTGTATCTTGGAAAAGCCGTATTGCCAGCTGTAACCCTAGCTTATTCTTATTATGTTGTTTAATATAGCAACATTTACATGATAGTACTGTCTACAGTAAATTGGGTAATGTTGGCAATGGTAGCATTATTAGTAGTAGTTGTAACATTTCACAGTCGTCAAGTTACTGAACAGAATTACATTTTGTGTAATGTTGTTGTATTTTTTGCTCCGACTAGATATTGCAAGTTTAACTTCAGTTGTCAGTGGATTAGCCACATGACTGCTGTATATGTGTGGCTGTTTACAGTTGTTGAGCATATAGCTTCACATGTTGCAGGTTCGGTTTCCGAAAGTGTTGGTATGCCAACAGCCAGTGGCAGTCGTATCACACCATCAAAACCATTACCAGTGGATGCCGAATCAAGTCTGGACAAAGAGCAGCGTGCCAATGCAGAAACGCAGTCTGTGGAATGGGCAGATATGCTTGCTGACATCTATCCTCTCATCAAGATAATGGAAGTTCAGGTTTGTAATACCTTTCTACTCTATTTTTCTTTTCAGTGCAAGATTGCATTACAGGATTGTTCAACTGGCTCTTTTTTAAGACTTATTGTGGCTTAAGTTGGGTCCCCTGAAACTTTTGAGTGTTGTTAGAGCAGGCCTTCTTGTCACTCAGTTATCAGCTTTGGTAATTACTTTGGGGAACTAATTTATATTGTGTCTTTCATAATATGTTCGCATCTCATATTTAAAAATCAGCATTTAAGACATTGCTTGTTGTTAGTTGCCATCTGTTATTATTTGAAAGATGTTTCTGTCTGATTCATTCTTTTCTTTAGACTTGTTATTTGTTTGATGTTGTATATATATTTTTTATATATCATTTCATGCTCGTCACTTTGCATAGAAACCAAAACAAGTGTACAGCTGGGTAGTTGAGCAAAATCCCAAAGTATTAGTGGTGCCAGTTTTTACGCGCGAAAGCAGGTAGACTGCTTTAGCACATCGTAGCCATCGCAATTCTGTCCGTCTGTCTGTTCGTCCGTCCGTCCATCTGTCCATCACACGGGTGGATCAGTCAAAAATGGTGCAAGCTAGGATCACCAAATTTTCATCTTTGGTTGCCTGGATGACTCTAGTTTCAGAAACCGTAAAGCTACGCCTACGATTCGAACTTCTGTTTTGACATATGGCACGTTACAAATGCAGACTACTTACTTATTTACTTTTCCATAAAATTCGAAGGGGGTCACCTCGAACGAGGGCATTAAATTAGATGGGGTAGGAAAAATGTGCAATTTTTAGCTAGTAAGTCGCTGTATCTCAATAATGGTGCAAAATAGAGTCTAGGTTACTATTAATCACTAATAGGAAGTTGTACACCAGCTCTTGATTGCCACCAAATTCAGTTACCTTGGATGACCTTGAACATAGAAATAAAGGTTTTTATTGATTTTTTGGCGATTTCGGGTTGCAAGACACATTTCAAGAGCAAACTGCGTCAAAATTAATTGAGATAGACAGGGAGAATTGCATATGAAATTTTTAGCATTGAACATAGATTTTGAAGGTCTAAGTCTCGATTTTTTAGGTCCAAAAAAAACCTGCGCTTGAAGGCATCTAAGAGCACTACCCCCATAAAAGTTGTTATTTTACCATTGTTGGCCAGTCTTTCATGAAAACGGTTGCAGATGGGCATGGACATGCTGCCTATTACAACAAGAACTAGTAACAAGCTTTTTAGTCGTATCAATATTGATGAATTTGAAAGACCCTGAACTTCCAAAATAAGGGGTTTTTATTGATTTTTGCGATCTTCGGCTGCAGCGCATATTGTACGCGTAATGAACTGCGACGAAATGGCTAGATAGACTGACAGTTTGCAAACAGGAACTGCTATAGGATTTCGCATGTCTTGTGAGCATTAGCTCAAATTTTTTGTAGTAGTAGTAATCACTATACTAGTAGCAGTAGTTTTAGTAGTAGTAATATTATTGTAATGTTAAGTTATGTATGTACGCATGTGTTTGAAGGTTGAGGTGAAGCAATGGTGCGTGTTGCTGCCTACGAGTTATATCAAGACTGCAGCTACAGAGTCAGTTGATCCTTTCTCAGCCATGCGTGATGTCTTTGCAGCCAGACTGTTGCCTGACACCATGATAGTCTGCACCCCTGAGCTCTGTCTCTATAGTTCCGGCCGTATGCATGCAGATACTGTCACCGACATACCTGTCAGGACAGTTGAGCACTCTATCGCCAGTAAGGAATATTTGTGCTTAAAACTTGGAAACTTAACATGCTGTGGATTCATTTTTTATATATTTTATTATTATCATTATTATTATTATTAATGTTATTATTATTAATGCCATTTATATGGCGCAAGTTCGAAAAAATGCAGCATATGTGCCAAGTCAACTATTACAGGCTGTTAGTAGCTTCGGTCATGAATAATGTTTTCAGCCACCTACGAAATACCGACAGTGACATGTCTAATCGAAGTGCAGCTGGCAGACTGTTCCACACGACCGGACCGCTAACAGTGAAGCTGCGGTCACCGTAGTTCGTCGTTGTGCGTGGAACAGATATTTGTCCAGATATGGCAGAGCGTAGGTGACACTGACTGTCGTATGTTTGCCTCGGCAAAATGAGTACCAGTGATGGGTATGGCCATTGCTAGTGAAGAAACAACATACTTCAGTAAAGTAAAGTAGGCCCTGATGTCAGTGTATTGACTCAGTCGGATAAAGGCGCTGACTGCTAGTAGAGCTACTGCTGACCATACAGGCAATTAGGCTTGTATGCTAGCTTACAAGTGGCTTAATTTGTACTGGTTTAAAGCACTGAAAAAGGGGATGAGCTTTCATGCATGGTCCTAGCTGTCTACGTGAAATCTGGCTGTACTAAACATTGTTTTGTCTGTCTTGGGTGTTTGAGCTGCTGCCATTGTGGTGAATAAAGATTTATATATAACAGCAAGGTTGTGATGGTATGGCAGGTGAGAAGTTGCCATGGACAGCAAAGCTGGACAACCTGACAGTGTACACCATACATCAGTCAGAGCAGCTGCTGTATCTGCTGAAGCCGGCGTCTCTATGTGCTACGCTGGCTGTCACAACCAAGTACCGCTGTCTGCAGACTGATAACCTCACTGACAGTCTGTCTGTACTTGGCCTCTGCATTCATGCTGACATGCAGACTGTAGAAATGGCTTTGTCCAACCCGCAGGTCTGTTGCTGTCTGTCATTTCTCCACAGTTGCTGTTTCTGCTTGGTCTGAAGCTTTTGTAGAGGAATCGGTTTTTTTTTGTGGATGTTGTACCATTTTACAAAAGTGTTCAAGAATGACAGAGATTTCGTAGCACCTGTTAGCAAGTTTTATAGAACCACGAGCTTTGTCTGTAATTAGAATTACTGTTAATGCTATTATTCAATGACACTGTGATGCAACTTGAGTCATTAGGTAGGGAAAATCGGCTCTGGTTTTTGAGGAAGATCTTGCAGTCCTCGCCTTGGCAGAGGTGTGAGATCTAAGGAGTGTTGTCTTGTTGTATTTATGTTAGCGAATGTGTGTGTATGTATGTGCATGTTTAACGTTTAAGTGTTATAGCCGGTGATGAACATGTGCTTTGTCCAGATTCAGCTAAGTGCTGGCTTGTTGACACGTTACCTCTCCACTGCAACGTCATTATATGCCAATGTAGTTCGGCTCATAGATCTGTACTGTCCTGCGGCTCTGCATTCATTTACCAGCAGTCCAACTAAAGCTGTCGCTGCTGTCTCTAGTATCGCTGATCCACAGCCAGCTGTTCAGTCTTCTGGTCAGCTGAATGGCTCGTCAAGCTTTGCAGAAAGTCCGAACGTTGGAGCAGTGCCTGTGACAATGACGTCAGAGAGTGTTTCATTGGAAGTGATGTCGACGGAAGGATGGCACAGCACTGGCGTTGAGTTATCTATGTGGCTGCAATGGACACTGCTCAAATTTGCTCTCAGTTTGTATGGAAGATCACACAATAACAAAGGTCAGCTGTAGATGATTTAACTATTGTTGCTGCTATTTTATTTGTTGTTGTTTTATTTTAAAAGGTATCTGTTACTCACATGCATGAGAAATTTGATTCTGCAGTGTTGATTAGGCAACAGTAAGGGTATATTGCCAGCAATTATCTGGTGTACTATAGAACGGTGTGTCGGCTTTGTTTTTAGTTTTACATCCTGTTGTTTATCTAGCCTGCAGAAAGTTACTCCGGTTTTTACAGGGTTTTGTTTAAATCATTTTATACCAGTACCATTGGCTAGTCGATGCAAGCCTGGATAACTGCCATTTGAGTAGCTGTTTCCTACATGTTTGCTGGCTGTAAGGATATTGTTTTTAGTTCTTTAGTATGCAGTTTTTTTGTAATGACCATAAGCCAAGTACTACAAATGTCTGTCTGTGGAAAACTAAGATATTGTTAAGCAATTGTCTATGTAGTAGCAGTGACTGATTAACATAAGTAGCTGGTTGTTTTTAGTAGATGCAGTTTGCTTGACCAGAAGTTATTGATAGTTTGTTTTGTACAAAAACTTTTCTGCATTATTTCTTTATTATACACTGTGGGCCATAAAAACGTGGCACTTTACTTTTGTCCATGTCTTCGCCAATTATTGACCAATTTTCAAAATTTTTTCACTGGCACACTGCAGGCAATTTGCAGTAATTTGATTATTATATATCTCACCACACAGTTTCTACACTACCTTGTGAAATATAAATGTAAGCAAAAGCTAATGATAATAACAAAAATTTAGGTAAATGAAAAAAGCGCTTCAGACCAACATTGCGATTAATGATTTTTATGATGCTAGACTGTGTTATACCCACACAGTCTAGTGTCATACAGACCATATCACTGCAGTGTTGGTCTGAAGTGTTTTTTTTTCAATTTTACCAAAATGTTTGTTTGTTATTATCGTCATGTATGCATATTTCATTGATATTTCACAAGGTAGTGTAGAGATGCATTTACGGTGTGGTGAGATCTATAATAATCACATTATCGCAAATTGTCTGCAGAGTGTGCCAGTGAAATTGAAAATTGGTGAATAATTGGCGAAGGTATGGACAAAAGTAAAGTGGCACATTTTTTGGCCCACCCTGTACATTGAATGCTAACAAGATCTTGTAAAGTCATGTTTATGCTGCTGCTGCTTTAAGCATAGTGATTGAATTAGTGAGTGATGGGTATATTCTGTCCATGTGTGATGTGATGCATCTGAAGAGATGCGAATACTGGCCGAGTTAGAAGACATCACTACATACGTTGATGTTCATGAGGTTTATGCAAAAGTCAAATGTACCGTTGGCATTTTTGGTGTTAGCAATCACGTTCAGAGGTGAATTATTTTATGTTTCTGCTTCATAATTGTAATTAAATATACTTGAAACATGTGTAAGATGTAAGACATTTTTATAACTTTTTCTCTTCCGTTATTTTTCATGTATGCATGCTCTCTCAATGATATTATACCACAAAGTATTATTTTGATATGAGAATGCTATTCTTTTTTTTCTTTTAAAGTATCCTGTTATTTTTTTGAAAAATTGATGAATGGTGTGGCATAGATTTACTTTGCCTTGCAAGTGATAATTAGACTAAAATAATTTTGTTAAATGTTTGGCACATTATAATAGTAGGGTGCAGCGGCAGCTTTCAGCAGTGAGCATTCACTTTGTTTATCTTAATGATGGTAATTCGTGGAGTGATGAAGATTTGATAGAAATAATGTTTTACAGTATTATAACAGTGTCAGTGTAATTTTGGCAGGCAGATGATCAGTCAATGACATATTGATAAATTGTGGTGTGCATAATAGTATAACCTGCCAGAAAGTGCTGTCAACTGCATGTTGCAGTGAGTGTGGCTGGCAAGCCTGCAGTCATGGAGGAATCATTGTATCATGTGGTGAGCAGCTTGCTCGTAATGTGACTGTATTCAGTCAGAAGTCCTGGCGCCACTGTTCATCGCTGTCTTCCAGTTACATCGACGGCCGACAAGAGCGACCAGCTTCCGACGAAGGTCATGGCTTCTTGAATATTGTGTTCACGCATGCACTGAAGGCAGGCATGCGGACTCGCATGGCAACGTCGTACGATGCGGATGTTGGTAATTCAAAGTTGGATCCCGATGAAGTTTTGTATTTGAATGAAGTCTGCTTCAATATGAAGCCCTGTGATGTTGTGTTCAGTGGATCGGTGCTTGCCAGTCTGCTGAGCCTGTTTGCTTTGCCAGTTCAACAGACTGCTGAGCGTAGTCATCATGCCGCTGATTCCGCAGCGTTAGATACTGGAACACATTTACCATTTCTGACGTCGAGATCATTGCCGCTGGTCTATGTCAATGCTCGCAACTTCCGCCTCTTCATACCTGCAGTTGAGTATACTGCAGATGGTCGCGGCGATGCCATTAAACAGAACGGAAAATGTCCATTATCATTGTGCGGAGATGTGTGCATATTTCAAGTCGGCAGTCTGTCCATTGTTCCGTATGCTGCTAATCCGTTGGCGCGCCTCATTGTCGACAAGTCGTTGTACTCGAGGGCGCTGCATGCAGGTATAACTGGTCGCATTGGCTCCGAAGTTGAAGACAGGCAGTATCAGATGGACGTCAGTGGTTTAGGCATCAGCACTGGCTGTTGGAGTGAGATTGCAGTGGATGAAAACAATGGTAGATCACTGGTTGCTGGTGTCACAAGTGAAAATCCGGCACTGGCTTGGAATACGCTGGCATCTCTGACGTATGTTCGGTATGCTTAGCATTTCATTACATTTTGCCAACTAGTGTGTTTCATGTTCATTTAATTTTTTAAATAGTCTTTGTTTTTTTCACATGTTTCGATTGATGCTTGTTTTGTATTGTGTTTCGTATTTTACAGATGATATGTTAGAAGGCAGTGTGGTAAAATTTTTGTTTAGTGAACTACCATTGTGCTTATTTTTGTCAGTTCTAATACACACACAAAATTTGTTTCAAATGGCTAGTTATCATGATACTTATTCAGGTTTTACTGTTTTTCTCGTTGTAGCAGTGGCGTTGATGAAGTTCGTTTCATTCCAGTATTATCAGGTTTCGATTTGAGAGTGATATTTGCTCCAGCAATCGTTTCTTCGCCCAAAGGCTCAGTCTCGCAGCTTGTTTGTGGTCATTCAGTCGAACTAAATGCTACCAGTGACCTGGACTTCTTCCTATCTGTTTCTCAACTTAGTCTGCTCTCTGATATTCTGTCATCAAGTGTTAGTTGTCTGACTAACAGCACGCATTCAGCTACATCGTCTTGTCATGGGTCTCATGCAGCTAGTGATACAAGCACAGTGTTGGACAGTGGACTTGGAAGTGAGGCATCCACCACTCTTCATCATGTTGTGCAGAGTAAAATGCAGCTGGGGAAAAGTCGACATTTGTCTGGCTGGAATTGGATGGAGTCGGCAACGTTTGATATTCTGTTGACAGCTGGTAGAATCTCGTTGATGCTGTATGATCACTTGCCAGCAGCTTCTGCTCAGGATGTTTATACTGTGACTGTCCCGTCTACTCCTGATCACTGTGAGATAGAGGATGTAACACTGGATCCTCTGCTGCACGTTTCATTCTCTCAGCCACATTCATTCATCATCTGTGAAACCACAAACCACAAGATTGATCTTTCATGCTATGACATGTCAGTACGAGGCCCATCGCTGGCGGGTCACAGTATATCACTGCTGGAAGAGGCTAAGTTGCTGCCAGACGCCAGTGACTTTGCAGTCCACTGGATTGAGACAAAGCCGGGGAAGGTTGATGCAAAGACGGGCATACCTGCATGCTTCTATACGCTGAGAATCACCAATTATCTTAATTCTTCAGGTACACCAGTATTTCATGCATTATTTGTCATAATTCGAAATACTTGAATGTTGTTTAAATCTCTGTACGAAAAGTTGCTTTAATCAGAGCACACACTTAGATGAGCGTGTAGAGCCTAATGTAGTCAGTAAGTAGAGTAAGTAAGTAAATTTGTGTGGTGCACTATGTCGATAGAAACCTGCCGAATCTGAGTGGTGGGAGTGGGCAACTAATATGGTCTTAAGGCTTGATTGTACAAAAAGTTCCGAGTTGGCAGCAAAAGCTGGAATTCCGAATGTCTAACATTTTTTATTATTTTCTTTCATAATTATTGTCAGTCATTAGCAATGTAAGCTGACGAGTTTTTGTAACATCATACATGGAATTTTAATGACAAAATTGCAGTCTGTTGTACATGTTTATGTTGTGTTTTTGTGTCGAGTATTATTTGATATATTTCTGTACTTTTATATTGTGGAACAGCATCTATCATTCTGGATGTTGGTCGTCCTCTGAAATTTACAGCTAGCATATCTAAACTGCAGCAGGCTGTGGATATGGCAAGCAGATTTCACAGTGCTCTGACGCCAGTTGTTAATCTTGCCAAAACTGCTGGAAGTGCAGAGAAAGTTGATAATGGTGATTTCACTTTGCTTTATGTTGTGTTTTGTTTTAGAAACATTTTGCATACTGAGTTAATTACTACTAAACAGTACGATAAAGTTCTGTGTGCTTTTATGGTCTGTTGCAACGAACTAAAAATTGTGTAGTGTCTGCAAGTCACGAATAACTGATCATAATGCATTGTTTGTTTGTTTGCTTTCTTTCAACTCATTTTGGATTTATTTGTCAAGTTTATCAAAATTTTGATATTGTAAGTGGTTGTGTGAAAATTGAGTTGAATCTGATCATTTGTATCTGGGGCTAAATTTACTGAGACAGTTGAACATATGACTGCTGTGTTTCATGTTGCTGAGAACAGTGTCTTTGGTTAGTGCTCGAATGTCAATATTGTCTGATGAGATAAACAAGGTGAAGTGAACAGCTCCTGCGTATTCACATGCTTATTTTATTTTTTGTTTTGTTGTCCTGTGTTTTCATTTTTGATGTGAGCTTGGTGGGGTCTGCATAGGTTTTTTTGTCTTGATACCAGATGAGTAGTCACTTTGTTGGTGGCTGATCCTCAAATACAGTGCTAAAGACCTTTTTTACTTTCTATGGAATTACGTTCGGCCTTGGATGATTGACTGCAGTTTGTTGACAGTATGTGTTGTGGTAGATATACCTGCTAGCTGTGAAGAAGCATTATGGCAGCTTGGTTGGCAGCATCGGATGCTAGTGTATACTGACCAGTTTGTTCTGTGCTTTGATGTGAATGATGGCACCCAGTCTGCTGGCATTCAGCTGGCTGTGTCTGATCTGAAAGTCGATGTCAGTCTTCGTTTCAGTGACACAGGTCTTCTCTTCAGTCCAAACACTGCACTAGTGCGCTTGTTCATTATAGCTGTTATATTGCGGAATTTGGTAAGGCTACAATCTATCTCTGAATGTAAGTTATGATGGTGTTGGACAGTAAAAGTCCTGCTCCAAAAAAGTAAATTTTTTGGAACCTGGGGAAGTGGAACTATCTGGTCAAAAGAATCATAATCAGAAGTAATGTTGATGATGGTGGTAGTGGTGATCATTGTTGTGGTATTTCAGGATATTATACATGTTCAGTAGTATTTGTTTCACAGTTTTGTCGATTGTCATTCGATTAGCTAGAACTGTTAGACACGGTTGTGAATATGTGTATTTTTGTAAGGTGTATTTTGTGTAAAGTATATTGTATAGTTCGCCCTGGTGCAACTTGACACTATTTTTGTACTAAATATTGAAACAATAAACCTTATTACTTACTCACTCTCTTACTTTTGTGCAGTGCCAAGTGCTGCTATACAGACGAGTGTGAATAACATTCTGATGAAGACATCACTGAATGGTTCCTCAACTACAGTCTGTGGACCTCTGTGTCCTAGTATCCGATTACATGCTTCCTGGCAGCATCACAGTGGAACCGCCAGTCAGCCAATGTCACTGGTCCATGTTGAATGCAGCAGTTGCCCGATCAGCATTGGACAGGAGAACGTATTGGCTCTAGAGCTACTTACAAGGTGTGCCCAGGTATGACACCAGCTTTGTGAGTATAAAGTTAAATTTAGTTATAATCACGTTTGTAAAGTGCCATAAAATACTAGTGTAGATGGTTCATTTTAGCAGATATGAATTGAATGTTGAATATGAGCATGATTGAAAAAATAGCTGTAGTTTTGTGTACCAGTATTTCAGTTAACTTATGATTAATTATTGCAAATACAAAATTAGATAAACACAAATGCACAGAAGCTGTAATTACCCTGTTTTGTTTCTATGCCACATTTCTGATCATCATAAATTATGTTTTCATTGTTGTTATTGTCATAGTATTAGTATTATTTTGTTATTGATATTGCTTAAATTAATTAGTACCGGAATAAGATGAAATTGTCTATATTGCTGTTGTGGAACGTCTGAAATTGCAGGATTTTCTGAATACGTTACCAGTGCAGTTTGCTCTTTCCACTAATCATGCTGCTGCAACTGGCAAGAAACAGCAGAGACCAGTCGTGCCAAGTCATCACACAGAAGATGACCTAAAGTCTGGAGATTATGAATACATTACAGAAGATAGTGAGTATTTAGTCATGGCTGTCTTTACTATTGTGTAATTGCTGAAGTGTTTGTGATTATCTGTGTTCTATTTTAGTTGTAGTTTGATGTAGTAATGTGGTCGTGATTTTCTGTTCTTGTCATGTAGATAATTTGCTTTTTGTATTTGCTGTAAGATGCACAAAATGCTGACTCTATTTGAAATATATTTAGATTTTTCTTTCGAAACATATATTGTTGACTTTAGTTTACACTTAAGTTTTAAGCTTACTCTCTAGTGTGTTGACTTTTTGAGTTTTCTCAAGTGTTTTTAGTGTTTAAGTGTTAGTGTGTCCTTCTTTCTTACCGTCTTATGTTTAATGTTATCTTATACAATGTGTTACATTCTATTCTGGGCGACTGTAAATGCCTTTTTTGCCTGGTTGTTAAAAGATAGATGTGATGAACTGTCCCGATCTTTTTTTCGAAATATGTGCAGTTTGTCTCCATCACTTCTTTCCACCCCCTTGCAACACTTCTGCAACTTTTACGCTACATTCTAGCACACCTCTCCCTCGCCCAACCTCACGAACAAAAAAGTTTCAGTCATTTGTCAATTTCGTTCTCAATAGTTACCAATCACATATATAACTCTAGCCATACCCCAGTTCTATATTTGTTGTATCTTGTGTTTTTATGGACTATGTTTACTGTATTGTTACACTGTGACTTATGTTACATTTTTGTGCTTATACTGTGTTATTATTGTTGTTTTTCACTGTTGCACTGTTATTTGGCTATTTGGCTGACCAGCCACGAGTGTGCGAAATAAAGTCAGTGCCATTGTCATTGTCAATGAATAATTTTAGGTAGCAAATCTTCGCCTGCTTCAGAGTTAGCATTGCTGCCTGATTTTGGAGAGATAGTGTTTCACACTGATGCTGAAAATGGTCATTCATCCATGACATGGAAATATCGAGAGCCAAGAATCATTGAAAGGCTTTCTGTTATGCCCGTGCCATTCTCCATTTCTGCTGAGTATGATATGATCGATCACGCGTTTCAGGTACTGGTATGTTTTTTTGTGAATTAATGAATGTTGTAAAAAAAAATTACCATGACTTTTTGATGGTATTCTGTTTTTTCTTTCTGCTTTTAAACTTTGTTGTCTTTAATTATTTTATGATTTGTGACATGACTCAGAGCCACAGCATAAGCTTGCTTGGAATGGCGGACATAAAACTTTTTATGGCATAAACAGTTACATAGTAAAGTGCCACACATTGAATTCTTCAGAGATGGTTGAAGAACCAAAGTAACACAAACCAGGTAATGGTTTGTGTCACTGCCATTTATTTTATTTTCGTACTCAAGTTGCAAACACTTTTTGAATGTCCTCTTATGAGCATTGTATATAGCTGTTTTTTTATATATCTGATAAACATCTGATAAACATTTTCTTGTGATTCTCCACAGTAGTGACGACAGTATTGTTTTCAGCATTGTCGTTTGTTCGTTTTTTTGTTTGTTTCTCTTTTAGCACAATAACTCATGAACCGCTTCACTTGGCTTGATGAAATTTTGCGTGTACAACTTAAAGGTCATAGGTCAGAAGGTCAAGGTCACAATCTGGATTTTCAGATACTTTGCTATTGCGAGATAGGACCATGCTGCTAATAACTGCTGCTAGGTTGATAGCTATTTGTCAATGCTGACGTTTTTACTATAAATATTGCGGCTTGCCTCAGTGGCTACCACGGACAGCTTTTAGCCTTGCGCAGGGCTTCACAGTCTGGTTAGTTGTAGTGTTTCTGAGCAGTTGTTGTATTTGCTGTGCCATTGCATGTCTCGGCTGATTGAAGGGTCTGATGGTTGTTCCTGTAGGTGCCATGCTATTTGCAGTACTTGAACAGCATGCAGACCAGTGGCTTTGAGACATATGCTCAGTTCTTCTTGTCAGAGAGTAGATCAAGTGAAGCTATGCTGCCTGAGCTGCATGGAACTGATAGCAATAAGCTGGTTGCTTCGGACACATGGCGTGTGACCGTTCTAAACCAGCTTGTCGACCGAACCACAGGCGATGTTGTGTCACTGGAACAAATTACTCAGTCAAGGTTTTCTCTCTCTTTAACTCATTATACAGCAGTCATTTTTGTGAATAATTACCTCCGCCAAGGAGGTAATGTTTTTGCTGGTTTTTGTTTGTTTGTTTGTTTGTCTGTGAGTCAGCAAGATAACTCAAAAAGTTATGGACGGATCTTTCTGAAATTTTGAGGGTATGTCGGGCATGGCAC
>Ga0209671_1004558_pt1 | contig 13772 bp, 13 predicted proteins | sample WorMetHERISLAND2_2_FD_187401 | JGI IMG/M metagenome (GOLD analysis project Ga0209671, IMG submission 187401) | Marine gutless worms symbiont microbial communities from Max Planck institute for Marine Microbiology, Germany - Olavius geniculatus... | ecosystem: Host-associated > Annelida >... | reverse complement strand
TAACTGAATCATATCCCCTCTTAATTGCCTATAGCGTAAAGTTGGTAATTCCAAAGCACGTAATCTTTCTTCATAAGAACGACCAGAAAGACTCCTAATTAATTTTGTTGCCCTCATTTGAACTTTTTCATTTTTTTCTATATCGCACATCCTTCTAGGAGCCCATACAGTATTGGCATACTCCAAATGTGGTCTAACCAAACTTTTATATAAAACGACAAAACAGTCTCGAGATAATTCTCGGAAATTTCTTTGTATAACTCCCAACATAGAATATGCTTTACTGACTATTTTGCTAATATGTTGATCAAACAACAAAAAAGGATCAAACAAAACTCCCAGATCTTTATACGACTCTACATGTTCTAAAGGAACCCCATCTATTTTGTATGTGAAGCTTATGGTCGTAGTATCATAGTGCCGTTGATGGAAAGACATTGATTTACATTTCTTTGTGCTAAGTTTAACTAACCATCTATGAGCCCAGTCTGTGAATTTATCATTTTTTGACTGTAATATTTCTGCATCCATTATACACTTGACATGGTTATATAACCTTGCATCATCTGCAAAAAGATAAATTTTAGCATCATCCCTGCATGACTCGATTAAGTCATTAATATAAATAATGAACAAATACTGTTTTCACATTGACTTCCGGTACTAGATGTCGGATTTATAGTCATAATACAAACTAAAACCACGCCCAATCGAATCAAAACGTCTCTTAAAACTATTAACACTGCATGCTGACACAACATCATCAGGTAGTGAGTTCCATATCTTAACTAATCTGTTTACAAAAAATTTTTTTACGAAGATCATATTTACATAACTGAGGCACTAATTTGTATCTATGACCCCTAGTATCATATCTTTTATCTAACACAGATTTATAGTGCAACTGTAACACGAAATTGGTGTCATACTTATTATTTACATATTTATGTAACTGAATCATATCCCCTCTTAATTGCCTATAGCGTAAAGTTGGTAATTCCAAAGCACGTAATCTTTCTTCATAAGAACGACCAGAAAGACTCCTAATTAATTTTGTTGCCCTCATTTGAACTTTTCAATTTTTTCTATATCGCACATCCTTCTAGGAGCCTATATGACAAACACATGACAACCACGTCTTGCTGTTCACTTCTGGTTTGCGGTTGAAGCAGAAAATTTCAGATTTGTTGCATTAGCTGTACTAGCAAAGTACCCACCTAGGGCGGGCAGGTTACTTTGCTAGTGAAATAAATGCATGCAAGAGTTTGGGAGGGGTTGTACACAGTACATGGTACATGGTGGTAATAACGTGCAATGGGTGCCACTGATCCAGTTGCCAGCGTGAGCCAGCACACGTCGCAGAGACTATGAGATTCATGGCCGGCCTTAAGGCTTTAAGCTGGGACCTTTAAGTGGCTGTCATTCACTAGATGTCGCCACGAAGCTGAGCACTATACTGACGAACTTTACAGAATCAGTGGGGAAAGAAGACCTGGCAACTCAACTCCCCCTTCCCTCAAGCTGCCTGAGGGGGCCGGTGGGGGGCAATGTCAGCAGGCATGTACCTAAGGCCCAAGGACTCAAACGCCGTGGTCAGGGTTCACGACCGGGGCTAGAGGGGGCTGACAGACAGACTTTCTGTGCATTATAGTAAAATATGGATGCCAGCATCTATGGGATTATAGTTTAGGTACGGTCACCAGGAAAATCGCTTTCTCTCCGCCACTGGAAGTCGGATGCTTCAGACTATTACTTGTGTGTGAAGGTCATACAGTTGGCCTACAAATGCCATGACAGTCACATCTCGCTATGCACTTAAGATTTGCGAGCAAAGCCGGAAATCCTGACTTGCTGCATTAGCACTGTGTATGGATGCAGGCATAGATGCCAGCAGCATTCATGTAGCATCTATGAGACTAGCTCAGTTACTGTTATGTCAGGAAAATCGCTTTCACTTTCTATCGGAAGTAGAACACTGTCAGCCATTAATGCTGTGTGAAGGGCATACATGCATGACGGCAGTGATGTGTCGCTATCCACTTTTGATTTGCATGCAAAGCAGGAAATCCCTACTTGCTGCATTAACACTGTATGTGGATTAGACACCAGCTAGACTCTATAGACAGCTCTATAAAAATTTATGTAAGTCGCATCACAATGTATGGGCAAGTCTCTGATCATGACCATGGCAAGTGAATAATGATGTGGTGCATGCTAGTGCTAACATGTTTGAATAGCTGAAGTGAATTTATCGGGTGATGTTTGTTTACTGTGGCTGAATATCCTGTCCATAACTGAGTTATAAATTAGTTCAGATTTTGGCATTCAGTTGCAAGTGAAGAAAAATGAGTTTGACATCTTTAATATACTGGTGTTGGCTCAACTGATTTCCAGAAAAAAAATAAATGGCAAAGTTGTCCCTGATCATAAGCTGCATTATTTGTCTGCTTGTCACTTACACAGGGTAATTTCGTGAATGTATTTGTGAATTTTAGAAAATGTTTGGTAACAGGCCAAGCTTGTTCAACAATACAAACACCTCATTTGGTAATATTTTACTTTTGCTATTCCCAGTCTGTTATTAAAGTACTTAAGACATATTTTTTGCTTGATTAAATCACGATTTGTTATGCATTTTGGTGATATGAGATAGCCAATGCTTCTATAGAAAGTCTTGATTAATCATGGATTAAAACCTGGTTCACTTACTGACCTAGCATTTAATTGCTTGAAGGTAATGTTTTATGGGTGCTAACATCATCATCATCATCATCATTTTATTTCGTTCATAGACATGTAGCATGACATTTTAAAGGTCACAAGTAATGAACTGGAACGACAAGGTTGAAACAACACTGACAGTTGCCCATAAGCCTAAATAATACAAAACACATGCAAAATAAACGAGCAGTTAAAATCACTTCAAAAATATGGCAAAATCAACAGAACCTATAGACTGTTTAAAGGTGTTGATACTTCTAAAGTTAACACTACTTGGTAATGAATTCCAAACGTTTATAATGCGCTCACAGAAGAACGATGAGCGTGCACTATGATTTGTACGATGCTTGTAAAGTTTAAACTGATGACCGTGTGTTGACACAGCAGAACAAAACTCAAACAAATTTACATCTAGATCCACATGACCAAAAAGAATCTTGTACGTTAATATTAAATCAGCATGTAATCGACGAAGCTCTAGGCTGGAAATGCTTAGGCGTAATAGACGTTGGTAAGTAAAACTTTTTAATCCATGTAATCGCTTAGTGAAACGCCTCTGTACGTTTTCTATTTCCTGAATATCCTTTATAGTACAGGGTGACCAGAGTACAGAATTATATTCTAGAAGAGGTCTGACGTACACTAAAAAGGCACGTAATAGGAGACAAACGTCACATGACTCAAAAGCCCGCAGTATTAAATTAGCACGCCTATGAGCCTTAACAACAATGTCATTGACACTGTTATATTGTAAATCGTATTGCTTACAATGCTTTGATGCTGTTGCTTGGATGACTGGGTGGTTAATTTCAAGGATGGTTTACTTTTACAGACAAGTTCAGCTTGGTGTACGTCTGGATGGGAAAATTGGCAAGTTAATCAAAAAGTGTGCACTTGCATGTGTATGTGTTGTTGTGCATTGTATAACATTATCACTTTCATGTATCATCTCTGGCTGATCTATATTGCATACTGCGTTCAAAGATTTTTTTTTGATAATTTTAGCATTTGGGCCATTTTGTTACCGTGATTTTTGACAGGATCCGCAGGAATCACGTTTGGTGGAAATGCTGCAACACGTTTTGGCACAGGTATTGTCATTATTAATTATATAATGTTGATTAGATTTCAGAATGTATAATATATAAAAATTTTGCTCTCGGTGTGTTCAGTTGCGGTTTGTCGACCGTATGTATTAAATGAATATAAATCATTTTTGAAACTCTTTACTGATACAGTATTGTAATTTAATGATTAATTACGATGCTTTTGCATTTTGTTTATTCTTTGTAATTTCAGTAATGCATCAATAATATTTACTCTGTATTTGTTTTGTTTAATGTCAAGTATTAACATTTTTTGCCATTTATTCTTTTAATTGCTATTTATTTAACATAATGGCTGTCAGTAGCTAACATGTTCAATAGAGTTCAGTATTCTGAATAACACAGAACACATTATTTTTGGTTACCCTACGGACTGAAGTACACTCATTCTTATGGTCGAAGCCTGACATATAAACATTTTGCATGCATTTGAATCTGATGCTGTACATCACCATGCTTATGCCGACTGACACGTTCCAGTCGCTGGTGGTTAGCTTAGTGCTAACGTGTCTGGACTATGGCAGTAGTTCCTAGCAGTATTTCATATTACTTAGGAGGCCATTTTAAAAATTTTGGAATATTGATAAATTGATTGCAGTGTATGGTATTTAACATATAATATGTTAAATATAATAATTTAACAGATCTATAATAATGTACAGCGACAGGAACCACTGGTTTTGGCCCAACAACATCAACGTTTGGTGCTCAGCCAGCTTCGACCGGCCTGTTTGGTGCGGCGGCAAATCCGGCTCCTGCTACCGGCAGTATGTTTGGCGGTGGAACATCGGTGTTTGGACAGAATCAGCCTCAGCAGCAACAGCCAGCTTCCACGTTTTGTAAGTTTTTCATTGCAGCTGCATTTTTATCAGGTTGATGGTGGACAGATCATTATCTACGCCAAGTGAATGTACTGGACAACAGAGGAGACAATGTTTTCGTTAGATTTTCCGGTGTTCTGTCATTTTGTTTGTGTGTCTGCGCACATTGGCGTGAAGTTATAATAACAGTGACGTCATCACGTCACCAGCAGTTTGTGTATCATGTGTGATCTCATCAGCAGCTAAATACTAGATATAGTTACACTATATAGGTTGTTAAAGAAAGAAGTGTAGTTAATAATTTTAACTAACAATATCACAAAAATGTTTCAAGTTACTGTTTTTGTAAAAAAAATTACTTGGCGGAAATATGCTCTCTTAGAAGCTGTTTTAGCTTTTTCTTTTGTGATACGGCAAGCTCTTTGGTTGCATTGTTGGTCAGTGATCATGTGATGAAGCTGTTGTTCATCATTCAATGCAGCGATTGTTTGATCAAACAGTGTATGGTCGATGTAATTGTCCAGCGTTCGGCGGAGCAACGGGTGCGGTGACGAGTACGGGACAACCCGCTGTTGGCACTGGCTTGTTTGGGGGCACCTCTACAGGTTCATACACAGTTTGCTTCAGTTTTCAAATTTATGTTATGCAAAAACGGCATCAACTAGGGCTCTTTGTAGTATGTATTCAGTGTTCGTACTGATGCTTTGTAATCCAGTCGAGGCCAGTCTGTTTATTGCAAGTTTTAGCATATCACTGCTGGGAGTGTTGGACTGTTAGCTTGGTGCTGTTGTGCAAAGTTCCTGCATTCATGCGAAAGCATTGCTATTTGATGCAATGTGCGGAATTCTTTTTTTTCCCTATTTGTAACTGTGATTATGTTACCCTATTTTGTTTTTTTGCCAGTCATCATATCTAGATTGATATCGGTTTGTGTATTACTCTTTGCAGCTGTTGACGATTTTCTTTTGCTAATGCATTTCTTTATATTCCATTAAAATGTCACCAGTTTTCTATGAACAAGCTTGAATTACACTAGTGAACTGATGATTGAGCAGTTAGCTTCTTGTTGCAACAGATGCTGCAGTTATTAACAATATATATTGGAATTTTTGTAGCCAATATTTAACACTGTTAGTAGATTTTTGTTGCTAAATTGCCTGTAACTAGTTTGATTGGCTGTAGTGTTACATCTGGTGGCTGATTGCAGGGTTTGGGACGTCGCAGTCACTGTTTGGTAATACCCAGACTGGCGCATTTACAGCGACGCCAGGCCAGGCCACGGGCACCAGTGGCGGACTGTTTGGTACTGGCACGCAGACTGGTGGTGGGTTTCTGAGCACTGCAGCCGGTGCCACGGCGGGCAGTGGAACTACGGTGAAGTTTGTCCCGGTTGCTGGCACGGACGTCGTCATGAAGGGCGGCAGTCAGCAGTCTGTGTCGACCAAGCTGCAGTGTATCACTGGCATGAAGGAATACGAAGCAAAAAGTCTGGAGGTAACTTCAGTGCATTGAATGTTGTCTAATGATGCAGCGGTGTGATCTTTTTTGGGTCTGTTTTTTTCGCATTCCAGAAAGTGATTTGTTGTGGTTTAGACCTGGACATTTCCGAATTGATCGCAAAAAAAGAATGGCACAGCATTGAAACAGCTGTCGCTACACCCACAATTTGAATTGCCTCTAATGTGACCAAAGGACTAAATAAACTGTGCTTTCTGCCCTACAAATTAATTTTCTCAGTAGTAGCTTAACAAGCCAATGAATGCACGCGCCTGTACAATTATCTTTACACGCAGTAAATGCACAAAACATATATTAATTGGTACATAACTACATATATGTACCATGAACTTGCACCAAAACATTTACTTGTAAACAAGGTGTTTGATTGGCTAATGCTACCCACTCCTCCCACCGCCCCAGTTTCCGTTGTTTTGACTCTGAACGTTTTTTTTCTGATTGAAATGGGCCTTTCCGGAATGATTAAAAAATGCAGAACTTATGTTCCGGAAACGATAGAAAAATGACTTGGAAACAACTGGGCTGGTCAGGCTGCGAAAAACCGCAACCCTTCTGTTAATCACGTATTTGTGGTAGTTTGTTGGGATTTTCTGCTGGTGATTTTTGTCGCCGGTACCACACCACTGCAAGTGTTGTCTAAAGAGTCGTCCACGAAATGACGTGTCATGTGTCTAGTGGGAAATAAGACTAGTCACTCACTTACTGTACCATATTGTAGCTCATTTTCTTAGATTCATTGAAAGACATTTTACCACATCTATGCTTGTCATAATGCCTGGGTTCTTACCTAGGTCTCGGTGCATTGTGAGTGTATTTTCTTATAGCTTGGCTTATATGAAGTGCACGCATATTCTTTGCATATCTGTCGTAGGAGCTACGTGTTGAGGACTACTTGGCCAATCGTAAAGGTCCACAGCCAGCCAGCACAGCAGTTGGTTTCAGCTTCGGCGGAGGCACTGTTCAGCAGACACAGGCCAGCGGCTTTGGTACATTTGGACAGCCTAACAAACCGGCTACAGCGACTTTCGGAGGTAAGACCTTTGTGTTTATGTTGTTGTGATGACTAGGGTCCACAGTTTTCTGCGGGTCGCAGAATCTCGAGCCGAGCCGCGGAATTTGCCTTTTTCCGCGGAATTTTGATATTTCCATGGAATTTAACGGAATTTTGCAAAAATTGAGAAATGAACGATGATCAGTACATTCATCGGTTTCACAACGTAACCAAACAGACTAATTATAGGCCTAATTAGTCTGAATAGACTCATTGAAAGAATCTAATTGCAAATTGAACTGTTTAAAACTGAGCCCTACTAATAGCCATTGCAATACGGCATACAATCAAAAATAAACACAATTTGACTTGACAGATTGCACTTTAAAAAAGAAACAAACAGATTGATAATTTTCTATGAATGTTGCTAGCATAACTGAGCACAACACCAGCCTTCAGCAACTACAGTTTTTTTGACAAGACAAGACAGAGTTCAGTTTACTCACAAACGTATGGCTGCGATGAGCCGCGGAATTAGAACAATTTTGCCGGTGTGAGCCGCGGAATTTTGCAAAATGGTCAATTTTTTTGTGGAAATCACACAATAAACTTTTTTGTGCTAGCTCATAGCAATCAGCTGCCACTTCCGAGATTGTCAAAGCGCTTCTGGCCACGACTCCATCTTGTGCAAGAAGTGATATTGCAAGTACCGTACTTTTCCCTTTTCACTTTTACCTTGTTGTTTATCCGATACAGGGTTTGGTGCAACATCAACGGGTACGGGTCTGTTCGGCCAACAGCAGCAGCAGCAGTCGACGGGCACAAGTCTCTTTGGCAGCACGACTGCCTTCGGAGCAGCGAAGCCCATGTTCGGTGCAGCAGCAACAACTGCAAGCACGCCATTCGGAGGCTTAAGCACTGCCGGCGCTGGTGCAACGACGCTCTTTGGTCAGGCCAATCAGAACAAGGTACCAGTTGGCACTGACCGCTACATTTGTGACTGAATGATACAGATTCAGGAATTGAATCGTAAAATAATTCCTCTTTTTTGTTGATTCAGTACAACTCTGTATGATTCTAACAGTTACGGTACGTGACATCTGAGTGCCAGTGCGCCACCATTTGTACACGGACCATTTGGGCGCCATCGTTTGTGCCATGCTTTGTGACTGGCACATAAATAAAATTAATTTGCATATTATAGTTAGAGTGAAAATCATAATCATAAGTAATTTGGCAAATACGATTTTATTGCTCTGTAATAATAACTTCCTGCTGTGTTTAGCAATCAATTTTTGTTGTCGTTCGTCTTTGCGTGACATCATTTTTCGTCAGTGCTGTGCACTGTCATCATGTTTTGCATTGTCCGTCGCATTTTCATTGACGTCTCACTTTGTATTCGTCGCATTTCTTCGTCGTGCGTTTGCATCGTACATCGTCATCAACGTGCGTCATTGTCGTCATATGTCTTCGTGTTGCGTGCCGTTGTTACCCTTTGCGTCGTTGTTGTCACACATCGTCTTGGGTTGTTGCACAACATCATCATTTTACGTCGTCCTCAAGTGATGAAGCAGACCATTGTTTTCTGAATAAATGCTCGGGTGAATGTTGCGTGAATTACATGTTACACGCCGGCCAATATCATGCGTAATTTTCAAACTTTATTCATGGCAGGATCATGGCTTGGTGCCATAACGGCGGCATCCAAATGTCCTGCTGAGAACAGTAATTATATGTATTGCTGGCTCTGTTGTTAGCTCACCACTAATTGTGAAAGATGTAATGTTGTTATATTTTGTGCAGCTATAGTTATTCATGAATTATTTTAGACAGTTGTACATTCCTAGCTACTCAGATTTACAGTACTTTTTGTGCATTGTGCATAAAAGTACTACCGGGTATAGTACTGCACAGTCACATCTTTTTAATACTGTCAGTACAATAATAAATTATGTAGGCTTTTGGGCAGACTAAATTTTGTCAGAGGAATGTTGCTCGCTATTTTGCTTAACGGTGATTTTTATTATGAATCAATTGTTAATTTTTTTCTACATACATTTGTAGGGTTTATTCGGGTCAACTGCAACGACGCAGCCAACAAACTTATTTGGTACGGCAGCAGCGACACCGTCATTTGGCACCGGTACATTTGGTGCTACCGCCAACACCGGCTTCGGCGCTAATGCTTCTACGCCAGGAGTAAGTTTTTGGCATTTGACAAAAGAAGTGTATTTTAATACAAATGTCCAATGCGATTTTAGCAGATTAAAAAGTCACATACATTGAACAACTTTTAATGGGAAGCCCATCTCAGAGCTACCGAGCGTCACTTGTCGAATGGGATCATGCTGTGTTTACCTGCCACTTGACACAGTCAATGTGGCACATTTTAACCCCAACCAAACAGGCCAGTACTTGATTTATTCTCTAGAGAGGGATGGAAGGCTGAGTTGGCCTTGGTGTTGATTCTAGACATATATGGTCTAGCCTTGAAGAATTGTTTTTGTAATCATTCTATGTATACGTCTTTGTTTGTCATGCTTTGGTGCTTTGACACTTTTGGTTTGGTGACTGTATGTAAATGCTCAGACCAGTGTTATGCTTTATGTATTATGTTATGTATGTCAGTAAAACGTGTGGATTCTGATTTTATTTGCCAACTTCAGGCTGGGTTATTTGCCGCAAAGTCAACTGGTTTTGGTGCTCAAACAACGGGACTCTTTGGCCAGCAGTCGGGCACAGGCAGCACCGGCTTTTCATTCACACAGACGCAGCCGCAGTCAACTCTTGGAGGCAGTCTGTTCAGTGCAAAACCGACAGCGTCCACAGGATTCGGAGGTTTCGGAACAACAGGAACCACTGGCTTTAGTACGTGTAATGATCTTTAATCTTTCCAGTTTGTTATAGTTTTCTGAAATTATTGACTGTCTGGAGGAATACTGGGAAGATTGTTAGAACTACCATTTTTATTAATTACATATGCACGTGTATAATGGAGTTCTTACAATTTTAGGTTTAGCTTGTTTTTTTGTGTTTTGTGTTTCTGTGAAGGTTAAACTTACTGTTCCATTACTGTGTGTTTGTGTGCATTCTGCCTGGAAAGGCCGTCCTCGAAATGACCTCTACTGTGTCAGGCGGGACGTTAAACCCTACTTACTCACTCACTCACTGGTTGCATTTGTTTCCCAGATATGAGCCAGGAAGACTGCTTATGTAATTATCTGCTTTTGAGTGTGCTAATGGAATAAATAGAGTTCTGAGCAACTGTTAGGAACCGGTACCTTTGGATAATTGTTCGGATTATTTTTCGACACAAGCAAGACTTGGGTTTTTATGTATGTGGGTATGCAGCAACCATGTATGTATGGAGTGTGTTGTTTATTAGCTGGCTTTGGTGCTACGTCTGTTCCATCGGCTTTTGGAACCAGCTTTGGTGCAAGTGCATTCGGTCAGACCCAGAGCCGGCCTGCCCTCGGTGCAACACCTTTCAGTATGTGTACCGTGTGATTCTATTCCGTGTTGGCTTTCCGATGTTATAACTTGTTTTTTCAAGTCTCAGGTCATTTCTGTACTGTCGTGATCATATCATGTTGGTCAATTTCATCAGTCAGTAACATTTCTGCTGCAGCCTGTTACCATCTTAGCTTAATAGCAGTCTCCGTTTATCACCCAGTTTGATGAAATTTTTTGATTGCTAGAGATGTCGTTTTGAGTTTTGTGAGCATGATCAAGTGGTAAATTGCATGTGTCGTTGTACGTGCACAAAAGTCAGTATGCAACGAATGTCGTACAAACAACCATGCAATGTAATAAATGTATGTACTATATGTGTTATAAATGTATAACTGCATCTATGAAAAATTCTGCCACTGGTTTAGGAGTGAGTGTAATGCCGTCACTACACGCACCGATTTCCTCGTCTGAGGTGTTGCGCGAGTTTCTCGGATGAGGAAATTGGACAGAATGAAAAGCTACAAATATATGTGCACTGCTACATGTACCGATTTCCTTGTCTGGCGTGTTGTCTGACGTTGCCGAGCATTCCGAGGTTTAAAAACCTCGTGCAAGGAAATCGGACGGAATGTACTTGCTCATTCTTTCCGATTTCCTCGGATGAAGTTTTTTTGCCTGCCAGTTAAGACGCCCATCAGAACTCGGATGCGGAATTTGGTGCATGTAGCCACGGCATAATGTTGTGTTATTTCAAACGTAGGCGGTTTCGGCAATACTGCTGGTACTGGTCAGATAGGAGTAGGTGGTCTGGGTGGTCTCGCTGGTGGTCAGACAGCGGGCCAACCGACAGTCGATGCTACAACAGCTGCCATTGCACAGCAGAATCAGCAGCAGCTGCTGCAGCTGACCAGCTCACCCTATGGCGATTCACCTCTCTTCCGCAATCTCCGCCAGGTAATGCAGTTCTCCGAAATGACCTATTAGGTGTTGAGCGGGATGTTAAACCTCTGTTTACTTACTCAGTTATTGCTTTCTATATTTATTAATGAGTTCGTAAAATTTGGTGAAATTTATTCATTTATTCATAATTTATTATCAACTTACAATTGATCCGTATTCTGATAATTTTTATGTAATGCTTGGATGGTGGTGTTGTAATAGTTTGTTCTAAGTTTTGTTGCGTTGTTTTATTTTTTTATGTACGTTGGTACATGCAGTTTTAAGCTGTCTTTGTATTTTTCAAAGTGCCGCTTTTCCAAAAGCGCCGAAGCAGTTTTAGTTGAATGTCCGTCAAGACAGAAATCAAACTAGTTGTGTTGGTTTCAAGTGAAACAGAGTGTGTTCCCAGCTTTGTTTGTGGACATAATGTGACTTGTGTTTATGTGGGTTTTTGCCTCATGTGCAACGGAGTGTTCTGTATGTAAACATTAGCATTGAGCGAGTCAGTAGCTGCTGAGTGTGATTCTAGGATGCAGCTAAGCGTGATGAACTTGTGAAACCGACAAACCCAGCAGCGCAGAGGGCTGCGCTGGCCAACGACACACAGCTCAAGGTGGGAGGTCCAACGTTGACGAAAATCAAGCCAAAGCCTCTGCATTCTCTCGTTACTACTGGAAAGGTTGGATCTTGTAGTGTTTCAAATTAGTGTCTCATTATCAGAATCAGTGGTTATTGTAGGCGGGAATGTAATTGAACACGTCGTTTCTGGGGCCCCAGAAGTGGTATTTAGTGTTCTTTGCTCTTTGTACAACCGATTTCTTGGTGGGATCGCACATCCTACTGCATTCTTTTTTCAAATGTCATGTGCAACTCTTTTGGGGTTCACCATTACATCTGTTATATATATGTATATTAATTCTCCAGAAATTTGAACAGCAGTGGTATATCATCTGTAACTTGTGGCATACATGTGCTGTTCACATGAAGTTGCTGTGATTCGCTGGTGAAGTTGCTTAGGACGTGCCGTGCTTGCACCATGTGCCTGGTATTTAAGTAAGTAACTAAACGAGGACTACTATACAGGGTGGGCCATAAAAAACGTGGCACTTTATTTTTGTGTATATCTTTGCCGATTATTAACCAATTTTCAAAATTATTTCACTGGCACACTCTGCGGACAATTTGCAATAACATGGTTATTACATATCCCACCACACCATAAATGCATCTTTACACTACCTTGTGAAATATCAATGAAATATGCATATATAGCGATAATAACAAACAAACATTTTGGTAAAATTGAACAAGAAACACTTCAAACCAACACTACAGTGTCTGTATGACACTAAACTGTGGGTTTAACACAGTCTAATGTTATATGAATCTTTATCGCAATGTTGTCCTGAAGTGTTTTCTTCATTTACCTAATTTTTTGTTATTATCGTTAGTTTTTGCTTACAGTTATATTTCACAAGGTAGTGTAGGGATGCATTTACTATGTGGTGGGATATATAATAATCCAATTATTGCAAATTGTCTGCAGAGTTTGCCAGTCAAAGAATTTTGAAAATTGGTCAATAATTGGCGAAGATATAGACAAAAGTAAAGTGCCATTTTTTATGGCTTGTGGCAGTGTTTTTCAACCTTTTTGCTGCAGCGGAACCCCTAACAAGCGTGAAGATCACTCACCAAACCCCATGCATTTATGCAATGATGCATGAGTCCAGCGGCGTAGGCGAGGTTTTTGTCAGGGTGTCTGGGGACCGATGTCTCCGGTAAAGTCAGAACAGAGAACCAGTGGGGATCTGGGGGCAAAGTCCTCTTAAACTGACAGTGAAGCAGCAGGCAAAGACTTGTTTAATTTGACCACATAAGACAATATTATTTAGCAATTTTATTTCACACGTAGACAGCAAATCGTTATTGCATTTAACGAGAAACATCCTAAAACATCCTACGAGGCGGTCGCCAATGGCCGTTTAGCCCCTTCCACCAACCCCCCAAAATCATCATTGGATCTTTTACGTTTTACATGAAAGCCCTCAAGCAGCTCAGGGGGTCTGGACCCCACAGCATATCTAAGTACGCTGCTGCGTGGGACTTTTTATGTTCCAAGAGAAACTTTTCCAGAATTGAACTTTTTTCAATAAATGGGCAAACGATTTTTAACGCTAACACTAATACGTTAGTGTTCATTGTTCAATGCAAATATGTTAAGAC
>Ga0209671_1004555_pt1 | contig 13774 bp, 7 predicted proteins | sample WorMetHERISLAND2_2_FD_187401 | JGI IMG/M metagenome (GOLD analysis project Ga0209671, IMG submission 187401) | Marine gutless worms symbiont microbial communities from Max Planck institute for Marine Microbiology, Germany - Olavius geniculatus... | ecosystem: Host-associated > Annelida >... | reverse complement strand
ATGTCAGGCGTGGTTTATTGAATTTGAAGCACGAACGCACGTGTGATAAAGAATGTATTATTATTTGACAATATTCTACATTTTGACTTCTCTCGAATTTAAGTACAAGTCAAGTTAGAAAAAGACTGAGAAACTTTTTTCTTCAAATGGGCATAAACGACCAGGGCTTTGATGAAACTGAAAGCTTTTTACATCTTTAACGAGTATCGGAGTGAACTCAATTGAACCTATGACTTTGACTCATGCAAAGGTGGCATATTCAGTGGCAATAATAGCCGAGTAATGCATTACTATATCAGCTTTCTATCAGACTCGCTTCGATCGTGAGAAAATAACAACGTTTAAACTGGCGCTGCTGTGATTCGTGCTGTATCGAAATGGATATATGAAACAACGTTGCCACTTATTGCCAACGTATCCTGGATTTTACTTTCGGTTAATAAAAATTTATGCTATCGACTTCGTTCTGACCCACAGCGAGAGGTTAAGCTGAGAGTGGCGAATGAATTGACTAAATGGCACATATGCACAAGATAGCGTCTGATGCGCTCGATATTTACGACAGGTGTGATCGTTTGCCAAACTGTACTTTAGCGGTTCGATCATAACGACGCCTGGCTGCACTCCGCCAAGCACAGTGCCGTAGTAAAGATTTACAGTTAACAGCAAACACTATAATTTTAGTCAAACTCGATGTCCACTGTTCATACAAATGTAATTTATTTGAAAATTACTATTTTCGTAAATTACGTAAATGAAAGACTACAGATTTTTTTTTACAGTGGTTTAATGTTTTTTAACTCGACTTAATCGCAAATTTGCTTTTCATCGGTGTAGAGAAATAACACAAGCACACTAGCTTTAAGTCTGAAGTTTTGTCGTCAAATCTCGCAATAACAACGTAGATATTTTCCGCAGAGTATGTCAGTAAAATTTTTTTTAAGTCGATCAGCATTCAGCAAAAATATGGGAACTTTTGACTCCATGTTTTTAAAAAAAAAATTTACCATATACACTGTGTCCGATAAAAAGTAACTCCTAAACATTGTACAATGGAAATGTCAAATTCAAACGAATCTGAATAAAATTTCGTACACTCAATCCCCAATAAATTGCTAAAGCCAGTACCAAATTTTGTTAAAAACATTATTTCCTAGCGGAGCTGTTGAATATCGACAACAAAATATCTCCGTTATCAATATGGCGTTACATAAATCCCTCTGTACATTTGCGTAATTCCAACAAACAACATGTGATTCCGGCAGAATTCTACGTCAGCAATGCGCCATCTATTGGCAATCAAAATGCAAAATTTCAGTCAAATCTCATAACGCAAACAATAGCTACAGCGGCTTTTGTGAGGTCACCCCAAAACGTGAAGTGTCAATCTTTCGCAACAGTTTGTTTAATATTGACAGTGTCCAGGGCTTGCCGGAAAATTTCGCCATAAAGCTGTACACATTTTTTGTCTAAACAGTTTAATTAAAGCATGATCGTTTACAGAAAATACCATTTTGCTATCGTTTACGTTATTCTTAGCGTTGACTGCGTCAACAAACGTCACTTCCGATCGAACAACTGCAAGAGCCTATGTAACTCCATATTGGTAACGGATATATTTTGTTATCGATGTTCAACAATTAAAACTCTGCTAAAGTAATATTTTTAACGTTTGCTTCAGCAACTTATTGGAGATCAAGGACGCAAAATTTTATTCAGATTCGTTCAGATTTGACATTGCTGACGATGTCTAAGGATTTACTTTTTTTACCGGACACAGTGTACACGCAGGACATACTCAACACATTTTTGACTAAAAAGATTTTCTTGTTTTATTCATTGCTTCGAATCCACTGATCCAATAAAGATCGTCATGCAGCAGTTGTGTCGGACAAAGGAAAAGCACCGTGGACGAGACCAGAACACGAGACGACTTGCAGCGTTCTGCAGAACACCTTGTATTTAAACTGTGTCTTTCAAAAAAGTCCCACTTTGTAATTGTCCATATCTTAACAAATATTAACCAATTTTCAAAAGTTTTCCACTCGCGGACTCTCTGGACAATTGGCAAAAAGTGGTTATTGAACATCTCACCAAACCATAACTGTGTCGCTACACTATCCTGTAAAATATAAATGCAAGAAAAAAAATTAACAATAATAGGCAACAGGCGTGTTGAAAGATAAAAGACACTTTAGAAGAACATCGCGATGAACGATCTGTACGATGTTACAGTTGCTATACTGTATTAGACCCATCTTTGTAGATATCTGGCGTATTGAACGGTGTGTTTGTTTTTGGCCTTCATGGTTTAGTAGGCTTACCAGTTCATCCGCAGTGGTCACGTTCTTGTCAGTATCTTCAGTCTGCCGTTTTGATGCCTTTGGTGGGTGCTTCCTGTTTTCCATACTTTTTTTAATAACGTGTCCAGTCCTTTCTTTTTGCCGTTTTGTAAAAAAAATTGCGAACATTCTTCGCGAACTGGATTTTTCGAACTCGTATAAGCTTTTAGTCAAAGCCTTGTTCTCATTGGTAAATGCACGATACATTACCGATATATTGTCACTGCGTTAAAAATTATTATTTACAATAATATCTTTTGCTTTTGTTTAAAAACATAGAAATGTATCAAAAACTAAACATCATTAACTTTTAATATAAAAATTAGTCGAAAATTGTTTCAAAAACTAATTTTTGCATATGCATTACCAAGATTTTAGTGATTTTTGACAATTTAAGTTTCACATGGTAGTGTAGAGACACAGTAAAGATGTGGTGGGGTTTAATAATCGCATTACTGCTACTTGTCCACAGAGTGTGCCAGTGAAAGAATTTCGAAAATCGGTGAATATTTGCCGTAGATATGGACTATCACAAAGTGGGACGTTTTTGAGACGCAGTGTATAGGCCCTACTGTCAGTTACAAACTGGGGTGTTCCGCCTATTAGAGCGTTGCAGTAATCCGCTGGATTCAAAAGCGAAATGAATTATTTTAAAAATCGGGTTTTATTTGCCACTGTAAGTGCTCTATGAGCCTGGTATGTCTTGCCAACTGTATTTTTGTGTCAACCTTGTGCACTATGTTATGGTTTTGCTGGCAAATAAATGATGATGATGATGATGATAAGCACATTTTTATTGAATCGAACGTATATTTGGCCTACTGTTTTTGCTTGTTTGGTGCTGTTATTACGACGTGTGTTATAGGCTACGCAGAAGTGTTGCGTGAAAACGAGAGATTTATAGATGATACACTTGCGACGGTAACACAGAGAGTGAGGACTTCTGCAGGTGTTCTGTTTAATGATACTTCCCCTTCTCACTGCTGACAACATTGCGCGATCTATAACTATCATGTGACACGTTAAGTGTGAGAAATGACGTAAATACTGTCGTAAATTAATGACGTAAATTAATTGTCGTGTAAGTGGCGGGCCGCCGTTTTTGACGTCAACAAACGCGCGACACGGTTCAAGCAGAGCACTCTATACTGGTAAACTATACACTGTGAGACATAAAAACACACCAAAATTTCTTTTATCATAACTCGAAGAAGGGTTATCTAATTTTAATAATTTTTGGTCTACATATTCCTGTCACAACTGGCCATCAAACAACCGTTTCGTTTTTTACCTCTCCCACCGTCTGCTTCTGCATTACCTGGGAAAAACAGAACAAACAAAATCTGCATTCAAATCAACAAAAAAAATTATAAAATTTTATATTTCCGAATATGTGGCCACTTACAGCCAATCAATTACAAGGTTTGACTGTTGTGCAGCAGCATGTCTATTAAATAAATCTAACATTCAGGAATATTGATGAATTCAAGAAGCGACTGGCGAACTGGATTGGTCTGGAGCAGAACGTTATCAACGCTGCTATCAATAAATAGAGAAAGTGTCTCCGAGCTGAGCTGATGTTTGTGGGCCAACACTTCAAACATTTTTGTAGGCAGTTAAAAATGGACAATTAGATAAACTATCAGCTTAATCGATGAAAATACGAATAAAATGTGTTTTGTGTGTTGTTTTGATTAAGCAATAATACTAAAGTTGTTAAAACTTAAAATGCAATATTTTGTTCGTTTTCTTTCCCCGAGTAGTGCAGAAACACCCAATAAGTGAGGTAGAAAACTAAACATTCATTTAATGGTCAGTTGTATCAGAAATATTCTTACCAAAACTTATTACAATTGGATCACTTTTCTTTAAGTTATAAAAATATTTGACGTGTTTTTATGCCTTACAGTGTACATACTGGGTAGCCCAAAAATGTAAGCAAAAAAAATAGATGCATTAAATATTGATCGAATTTCGAGATTTCTTCATTGGCACACCCTACAAAAATTGTATTAATAAAATCAATAAAAATCCCACAACAGTTTAGCAACGTTTAACTGTGAAACTTAAATGTGAGTATTTTTGGCAAGATACAAAAGTGTTTGACGTGTGACAAGTTCACTGACTATGATTTGGCAAATTTATTGTCAAGTCCGCCTATAAAATATTTGAAAAAAAATCAGTTAACGTTCGATGCAATGACAAAAACTTTATTGCTTACTTTTGGATGTGTATCAGAGATAGGCTTACATGCGAACTTTGTCATCCCGACCCCCCAGTTATATAATATCGATCACTGTGGTCGACTCAGTTTGAGATGAGAGAAGTGTCACGGTATGAAGCCCTAATGTGATTGATTGGCGCAATGGCACGGTTGCATGCTGCACCGCTGCATGGATGGCCGCATAATGCATTACGATATAATTTGCTCATGCCAATCAGCCGTCACCACAGACCCATTAAAAACCGCAGTGAATAGGCCTACGCAATGTCTTTGGCTGCAACTTCCGAGATCGTGAAACGCTTCTGGTCACGAATCTGACTCACGTAAGCGGCGCTATATCAATTACCGGACCTTTGCTCACTTTTTGACGCCAATCTGCGTCTGTCTGAGTTAAAACGTAAAGTTTTTTCTCCTCAGAGGCTCAGCCAGACATCAGTTTACACTGCGAGACCACGGATCAGAGCTATATATATAGTGCATCGCGCGGTGTTTCTGTTTAACTGTTTAATTCCGGCTATCACTAATACTTATTACGCCTACCTACGAAGGGCGAGACTAAGTTGACCCATAGTGGCTCGTTATATACCGAGATGGCGTTTGCCCGTCTTCTTGTGGTCAGCCACCCAATTACCAACCGCGAGATCGGTGACAATAATACCCCGTTTACACGATCAAGCAAACGTCAAGCAAACATCAAGCAATTAGAGCACGCGTCGTGCGCGTGCATTTTGAATACATTTGCTTGATGGTTGCTTGACGTTTGCTTAATCGTGTAAACGGGGTATAACATGTTGAGCGAGACCAACGCATTAGCCACTACGCCAGGCCACACACGTAGCAAACTGTATTCTGAGATAACTTTCTTGCAGTAAAACAAGTTACTACTTACAGCTTCTAGTCCGGCAAGAAAACAAGACCGAGAATGTGGCAAATCATCGATCTTTGCACTAGATTCAGTGCTGTACAGCTCGATCAGAAAGTCAGCGGCACTGCCGACGCTGGGTGCACAACAGAAGTTGGTTTCAGAACTGCAGAATCGGCGACGCCACGTCGCGGCTTGATGAAACTGCAGCGCTTTTGAGCCGTCTGTATTATAAACTCATCAGAGACTGCGACAGCAATACGATTAGCGCACCTGACAGCGGTGACAGTTATTTAATCCACGATCAACAGTCGCGTGTACAAACAGCCAGACGTTCTCGTCGTACTCTTTAATTTCGTCGACCGACGATCACTCGAGACACTGCTGCTCTGCGGTCGACACTGATTGTTGTCTATAACGTCGTCGCCGTTGTTGCCGCTGTAGACTGAATGAGCGCATAGCTCCTGTTTATGTGCGGCACGCATCGGCGCACGTATCGGCCGTCATTTAACCCTTTCGACTTCAATAAGAATAACAGTTTCTATAACCTTTAATAAACAGGCGATATGTAGCCTAATATTTCTTCAGTATATCATCGTTAGCAATCTGCTTAATAGCATCGAATAATAGGCAATTCGAAATTGATGCTTTCGCGTTTGACCAGCCGCGGCGGATTTTTGCTACCGATAACGGCGATAAGGGCATTTGGTGGGGTAGGCCTAGGCCTATACAAAGTATCAGCGCTCTCAGATATTCTTCACTTTGCCCATTGTGACTAACAATGCCGACTTTTCAACTGCTAGTATGCATGTAGGGCCTATGTCAATGTCAAATCAATCACCATCGTCGTATTGTTGTTGCTGCCCATTCAGCAAATGGTAAAGAGAAAACTATTGCGCGTTCACCTGCGTCGGATGGCAGGTAAAACTGCGTAATCCCGTACGGCAGATAAAGCTCCGCAGCTCTGACATGGGTTTCCTACAAAGAGCTATAGGCCCTACACCACCTTTACCTACCAGACTGTCGTGCCGACTTGAACCTTCTACGCTGTGCGTGTCGCAACACTGACGCTGCTTCAAAGGAATGACAAATCGATCAACAAGTAGGGGCCTACACGTGCGTAAGCTTACAGAGCGAAACGCAAGAAAGTCGTATTATACAAGTGAAGTGACATTGCGTCAGTTGGTGAGCGATTGAATTTGTGTCAACCTGACTGTGAACACGATTCATTGCCGCTTCTCAACTCTCGCGACCACACGACGTGCGTCCACTGGCGAACATAATGTACAGAGTGACACAGTAAAAAGTAGGCTAGGCCACTAAAGTTTTTATCGTAAGTGCATCAAAGCATCAAATATATATTGGCCTGTTTTCAGACTTTTTTGCCGACATTGTTTGCAGTAGATTTGCAATTAGGCCTAAGTTAGTATTAAAAATCACACCACACTCCGAAGATGTCGCTATACACTACCTTGTGAAATCTAGTCAGCTTTAAAACAAGGAAGCCCAGCTGTCGTTAGGGAAGACGCGCTACAGCCTATACAGTTTCTGTTGCAGTACTGACCTTCAAAGTCATCCAAGGTCGATGATTTTTATCTCATTTAAAAAGCGTAGGCGATTTCCGATTAATGATCAATAGCAACTTTGGTCCTATCTCTCACCGTTTCCGAAATACGGTTACTTATAACTTAAAACTTTCCATTGAAAACTGCGGTCAAACCGCTGCAGATGGAGACATGGTTTTACTATGGACGGCCTACAATAAGTCGCCAGCGCTCTATTCGATAATACCATCGCCGATCCATTACGACTTACCGTTTAGCCACAATACATCTGTTAAAGACGACGGACAGACAGACAGACAGACGACAACCGTGCCAAAGACGCTTAAAGCATAGTTGTAGCGCGCCAATAAAAAGAGTGGCTATGGTCACACACCATACGAATGCGACACTAGTCAAAACAGCATTGGGACTGTCTTGTCTACACGAAGTACTGTCAAATTTCTGACAGGTGAAATTATTGTAGTAGACGTCCGATGGTTGCAAGCTGCTGGTAGGCATAAACTGACAGTCAGTATAATTATTCCTACAGCTGATGTCCACCACAATCAATCATGCTGTCAGGCAATCAATCAATCAACCCAGACAAGTTTATCTCGAGCAAGCAAATAATCGGAAGCGAAAATACTGGCAGAAGTTAATCCGAGCATTTATTTTCACTGTAATTTAATGTCAAAAAGTTCGGTTTATAAAATACGCTTATCAGTGAAGAGAAGTTCTGCAGATGTATAGGCCTTAAGTTTATAATTCGTTTTGTACTTAGACTGTTCGTACTGGAGTGATTTGGTCTAGATGTCTGCGTGTTTGAGAGCTAGGCGTAATCAGTGCCATCTGCCTGTCTGCCTGTCTACGGCTGCTGCAAGGCGCCGTTTCTGACGCCTTCCTTCACGGCGGTCCATCGTCGTGCCGCGTGTCGGCAATCGACAGCTAACCGAAGGCAATAAAACATTTTATATCGGCCTAGTCCTACAGCAGAGTTCACAGACACGCTACTGCAGTAGCTGCTGCTGCTGCTGCAACTCTCAGCAGCGTTTAATGAGCGCCACGTACGTTACATCGGCCGCGAGTCTCGGTCGAACGATTTCCGCGCACAGCACGATGTTAATTAATTCGCAGACTCCGCGCTGCTAACGGACTTTCAGCAAGCGTATCCAATCACGAACTTATATACAAGCCGTGTTACTGTGTAGTAATATTAGCCTATACCCACGCCGAGTTCAGAACATACGCAATGGAGGCTAAGCTTCTATGTCAAAATTTGCATCACACTTCGTCTGCTGGTTACGACTACGAGCTTGGCTGGCTCGCTGATTGACGTGACTTCGCTGACGTGACACACAGATCGCAACTTTCCTTATAATATATAAGCTAGACCTTAAAATGACCGATGAATTATCCACACTACGGCAAGTTTCGAATTATAACTTAGATTGTACTTTTCAGTTTAGTTATTTATCTAGCTGCGCTGATGTCCAAATAAGAAGCATATTATTATCTTATTGGATCTTCGCATCGCAGTAAATAAAACATGTGCATGATAATGCATTTGCGACATTTAGAAGCTTAGTCTACGCTTGTTCCCTAAACTTATGTGAACCAAATACGGTTCACCAATTTATCATGTGCGCATTTTGTCTTGTCATAATGGCATAACTTACGCCTTGATAATGGAGGTTTTTATTAATAATATTTGATGAAAATCAAGCAAATTAAGAATTGATGTTTTAAAATCACATAAATAGCGTTGATTTGGTTACCATTGTGCCACATCTTTACTGTTGTTCAAATTACACCTTGTCAGGAAAAATGAGTACACTTTTTCCTGAATAACTTTAACTAATTTAAACTTACGTTTTCGGTTTTTGGCACACGTTATCACAACGATACTCTTTACTAAAAACATCTACAAATTATCTTCAAAATTTACTTTCTATTAAATGAAGCTAATGTTAATGTTAATGCTATTGTCTGTCCTTGCTTTTATTGTTGTCTGTCAATACCTGTCTGTCTTGTCTTGTGTTTCTATGGGCCATGCTGCCTGAAATAAAAGCGATTGATTGATTGATTGTTATCGTGACGACGTCGAAAATGCCGTTTTCGCGAAAAGATGATGAAAAAAGACAACTTCTGAAAATATTTGCAGTAAAAAACTTGATAGAGTGTTGGCATAAAAATAAATTATTTTTCGTCAAAATCTTTTAACCTAGTCTTGCTTCTCGGCATGTTATGCTTGGCCGTCGCGATCACTAGGCCTAGGCCTATACGCAAACGTCGTTGTGCAGCAGCCGTTATCAGCGGCAACGTCATTTCTGTAGCATGCGTTAGCTCACGGTAGTGCACATTTTGAATGTTGTTTTCGACTCAAAAGTTGGTTAATAGCAAGTTTTGTTAGTTGTGTTGACAACTCAGGCAGCTACGAGCTAAAAAGGCTATTTTTCTTCATTTTTTTTATTCTGCTGTGCATTTAGCCTAAGTAAGAATACGAAGAGTGTTTTATTTTACACTATTTGGCACTAGTAGGCAAGGTGGACTAGGAGCACACTCACTTGCACCTTACTTTTTTAATGTTGCCTACCAAAAATTTAAAACGTGCGTTTGAATTCGTTAGAGTTATGTGACTACGGTTAGTTTTTCACCTCGAATACAGTAAAAACGGCATTTTCGATGTGGTCATAATTACGTCATCACTACTTAGTGACATGCAATATAAAGAGAAAATTTCTCGACCGCTAAATAAAGTGGATATTCCCGACGACTCATATAAAAAAATTACGAAAATGTTATTAAGTTTTCAAAGATATTTCGAAAACACCGCAGACAAGAGCATACGTCGCCTCCTTTTATTTGTTTATTTGGACTTACCATGTCCGATGAACCGTCAAGGGCGGACAGCGCCTTCCGATGCTATTGTCGCTTTGATAGCGCTCATGACACATGACGGTAACGGGATACGGATCATAGTTAGTTCGGATGCAGACGCACAAAAGTCATTGCGTACACTGCGAAGACAGACGACGGACGTGACCCAAGACGCACGTAGTTCGGTCGACCTCACCACATCTATCACAGCCAATCATCCGCAGCCGCTGCAGTAACACTCTGATCATGGGTCGGGAAAGCGCCCCGAGGCGTTAAAAACCCGACACGTCCTGCAACCTGTGATTTTTTTACTCCGCACCCAGGCACGGGGCGGCGACCACTGTAGACGGACGTCAGTCAACGTTCGAGCATCCTCAACAACAACCGCACAAAAAAACAGCCGTCGAACGTACACGTCAGGCGACTTGTGCCACTATATCATCATCGCTAGATTGGACGCCGACAAGTCTGCTGCTTGGAAGACTGCGCGATCGACGTATACTTTGAAGTACAGACAATATAGGCCTAACGGTACCGGTATACGGCCAATTACGCGTGGCTTTCGATGATCTATAGACACGCCATGAAACCCAATTGCAGGATAGCGACGTCTCACAAGAAATTTGAGCTAATGCTCACGAGACGCGCGAAAAACTATAGCAGTTCCTGTTCACAAACTGTCAGTCTATCACCAGCCATTTCGTCGCAGTTCATTCTTGGAATTTGCGCTGCAGCCGAAGATCGCAAAAATCAACAAAATCCTTTATTTTAGAAGTACAGAGTCTTTCAATGTCATCGACGTTGATACAACTAAAAAGCATGCTCGTGCCTCTACTTAATTGCACAATCTTCCTATAGTATTTTGTAAACTTTTAACAATTTTTACTGAGCGTGAATCATTCTGGAAAATATTTTTATAGTTTCAGACTACATTACTCTGCAACAACTGTAACCAAAATTATTAAAATATAGCAACCACAACGGCAATAAAAATGCAGCTTTCATCCACGCTGTGTATTTACGTATACGTTCAGTCGCCAATCAAGGAAACATGCCATAAGGACAAGAAAAGAGACAGAGTCAAACAGTCAAACAGACAGACTTACAGACGACAGATGACAAACGTAAATGAAAATAGTCACATCAGGTCAGCAAACATCAGCAACACTGACAACCAAGTCAAACTCATCCATACAGCCGATAGCCTAACTGCAGAACAAATACGCTTAAAGAACATAAATCAACATCAACACTGTATTTGACATTAATATTGAATATCGGCACAAAACGTAATTTTTTAAGAGTTTTACTAATTTTTGCCACTTGAAGCATCCACTTGAAATGTGGACATAGACATTTGGTAGGCCTATCTGTTCATAAACAGAAGCATTATGCTAGAACTCAACTTTGGCCAAATCCAGAAAATCTTTTAAGAGCAAAGCCTAACGCTGACTGAGAAACAAATTTGCAAAATGGTGGACGATGTCAGAATGATTCAACATGTAAACTTTGAAAATAGTAAGCTGTCGGGTATGTTCAATTTAATTATGGGCCATTTCTTGGTGACTTCAGTTTGTGGTGGATTACGTAAGGTGGATGGCTAAAAAGCCTCAAATTCAAGTGCTGAAAGCGCAATGAATGAGCAGATAAGGACCTATAGATGCTGAATGGGGTGAGGGTGCAGGGACCTGCAACTATTGCAGCAGCACATTTATAGGCCATATATCTTTTTCTGCTGCCCAACCAACAACGCCAAAGCACTGAAGGAGGACAACTGAGTAACAGTAGGCCTAGGTATAACAAAAGCCAAAGTAATTCGGCAAAAAGTAAAATCGCTGATCAATGCTGCCACTTTGTGAATCATAAATCAACATTTTTGGAAGCGATACATGTTTTGTCTCGGAGTTTGATGCCAAATATTCCCACAAGGTGTCACTGAACCGCACAAATGGCATCAAAATCCATCGTAGAAGTAGATGGAGTTGCTTACGCTGCAAAAACAATTCCGCTTACAACGACTGTGTCATTCATCTTTGAGACACCCTGTAAACTAAACATAACTCAGTCTTCGAGCTTTTAGTAGACTAATTCAGTCACAATTATCAGTGTTTATGCAGCAGGTGTGTAGACTGTACTTTAAGCACCTCGACAGTGTCAGCATCGAACCAGCACGTGACGTGCGCCACGTCAACGGTGACGTAATACAATTGATGCTGGCAGTGCTCACGTCGGTAGACGGACCGTGGGTCGGAGCGTAACACAGCGGTCAGTGCCGAGCGCAGTTCAGCGGCATTCGTCAGATGATGTAGCTTGAAGCTGACATCCAGCGCCGCGCTGTCAAACTGTTTCAGTTGGTCCTCGGCTCGCGGTGTGAATACAACCAACAGTGCCGGCAGCTGCCACGGATCCGTTATCCACTTGGCAACTGACACTACGCACTTCGCTGTGTTATGGCTGGAGTCAGAAGCAATGGTGGACGATAGGCTCTCAACATCGCTACATTTATCATTATCATCATCATCGTCATGATCATTGCATTTGTTTACATTAACACTTGGTAAATTCACAACTGCTTCCAACTCTTCAGCTAGTTTAGTAGCCGAGTCTTTGGCATAGTGTTGTGGCTCTCTCTGATTCACACAGCTATCAACCGTGCTGAAACTCCACGGTGAGTCGTACTGCGGAATATACGGTTTAATATCAATCACTGGTGTGCCACTGATCATGTCGACGCCGAGTAAGTATATCACATTCCCTGCAGACACAAAATAATCACAGTCATGATCTAAACACTAAAAACTCGACAATGAATACTGTTATCATCCTGTGCATAGTGAAAAACTGTTAAGCGATAACTTACAAAAACTTTAAGTACATTTGAAACAAAAATCAATAAATATAATGATATGCATTTCATACTATTTACTAATATACTGCAAGATAACTTTGTTGTTACTGTGGCTATGGACTGCAGTCTGTATTGAATATCACTATTCTGCAATAAGCACAGGCTGTTTTCCGCTGTGGGCCTCTCACTTTGCAAATTTTTTCAGCACACCAAAAACCTTCAAATTTGGAGTATCTATTACAACACTGTGCTGATCCAGTAAGTACAGCAAATGTGCCAAAAAACTAAAGTGTATAAAAAAGCTAGTCGTACTATAGTTACTTAACAGGAGACAACAACAACTTCAAAGCTCACAAGGGCAGGGTCGCCACTCCCTGGAACATATAACACTGCCTGTGTACCCTGACAGTCAACAATATTAGTGTCATTTAATTCATTTCTCAGAAGTTCCTGCTATTTTGCAAGATTTTCAGAATTTTCATGACAAATCTGATTATTTCAAGTTTCTAAGGAAAGCTTCAAATTTCAGAAAAAAATGAGAGGTCTGCCATCAACTTCAACAATTCGCCATTATCATTATCATGATGATTCAGTAATAATTAGCATTTAAAACTGGCATTATTAAGCTTATTACAACATTAAATTACAGCAACAACTCCGTATTAATGACTTGACACAACAGCCATCAAAAATGACTCTCACATAACTGAAAATTACCAACTAACTCTATTATGTCACAGAGAAAATTAAATGCATAAAGTTAGCTAACGAAAATTAATTCCTTCTAGCGGAAGTTAGTTTGTATAGACACAGAGTCATTCTGAATTTTTACACTGTGCTTTAAACACAATATCATTAGATCAACGGCAAAACAGTCTCACAGAGAAACCCAATGAATTAAAGGCCGAGTCTTGTGGCGGGCCCGTTGACTTGGAATTCGCTGCCAGACAGTCTTCGTGACCCAGAACCGAGTCTCGATACTTTCAAACGTCATTTTTGCAAATGCGAAATATTGATGACAAAATGTATTAAGTGCATTAGAGATCTTTTTGAGTATGCGCTGTATAAATTTACACT
>Ga0209671_1004553_pt1 | contig 13775 bp, 10 predicted proteins | sample WorMetHERISLAND2_2_FD_187401 | JGI IMG/M metagenome (GOLD analysis project Ga0209671, IMG submission 187401) | Marine gutless worms symbiont microbial communities from Max Planck institute for Marine Microbiology, Germany - Olavius geniculatus... | ecosystem: Host-associated > Annelida >... | reverse complement strand
AAATGTCAGGTTGGACACGGGTCGATAGTTCTTCAGTTCATCAGCGTCCAGTTCAAATTTTTTCAGCAGTGGAGAGACGATGGCACGTTTATGTTCAAAAGGCAGACAGCCCTCGCACAGTGAAGCATTGATCATGGCAGTCATACATGGAAGCAGTGTGTCGACCAGCTCCTTTAACAAAAAAGTTGGAATAGGGTCGAGCGGACATGACTTAGTCAGTCGCTGACTGCATGATCAGCTTATGGACTTTGGCTGCACTGCACGGCGAAAATCTGACAGCGATTCAGCAGTTGCTGGAGTAACCGTAGGCAGTGGTCGACCATCAGTAGATGCACGAACGGTCTTCACCTTGTCGTCGAAGTAGTGCAAGAACGCGTCCGGGTCGTTGCTCGTCGGCGTGATGACGTCAGCAGTTCGCTTGTCCCGCTGGAGCAGTGTCGACATTGACCGCCACAGCTTCACCGGTGCGCTGCCTTCGCTCTGAACACGGTCCGATCAGTACTGCTTCTTCTTCTGATCAAAGACATCGTGCTTCTTTTTGTACGCGGCTACATAGACAGCTTTGCTGGCGGCGTCACGAGGGCGTCGGTACAGTCGCTCTTGACGACGACATTCACGATGAGCTGCACGGCACTCAGCGTCGAACCAGACACAGCGGTCGTAGACGACACTTGACAATGCGCTCCGGTGCGAACTGGTCAGCAAGACGTCGCAGAGTATCGTCGTACGTCCTGAACAGTTCAGCAGCAGTAGAAGTAGATGGTGGTTCACACCCAAGTGGACTGTAGGCGATCTCCTGGCACATCTTGACTCTGTCCACCGCCCTCCTGTTGCGGAGAGCTATTTAGCTAGTTGCAATATTTCATGAACACAGTACAAACTTTTAGTAATCATTTGTTTAAATTGTTTTCTGTAGTTACAATATATAGAATTCGTTATGATAAACTACTATTCTGCAGTTTCTGCAGAACTATTGTGTGTCTGTAAATATAAATTTGAAAAAAAAAAACTTAAAATTATGTTGTGGAACATGCAGACCGAGTGGGCCAAAAATGGCACCATCTTTTGTACGCCTTATAACTTTAAGTTAAGCGATTTTCAATATTCTTTCACTGTCAATATTACGAGACATTTTGTAATAACACTGTCATTATAGATCCAGCCATACTTCGAGTTTGTCGCTACACTACCTTGTGAAATTTCAGTGTTTTAAGAGTAACAATTGAAAACAAGACGACTTTTGTAGCAACACATTTTAAGAAATTAACAGCTAGAACAACGTGTTTTGTTGTCTCAGTTATTGTCTAAAAAGTCACTTCTCAGTTTTACATCGAATGTTTAATTTTTCCGCCTTACTGCTGGACGACGCGTATCCCAGCCGGTGTCTGGGCACCGGCAACGCCACTGACCAGTTGCGCGATTAACCAAACGCTGCGGCAGTTTGCCCAAGTTGCCCAACTCGTCCTCCAATAGACAGCATTCTGACATTAATGACTGTTCGAAGCAGGGAAGATTATTAGAACTGCCATTGTTGTTCGTTACATATGCACACTTTGGATTGGCACTTTTTACAATTTTAGGTTTAGGTTGTTTTTAGGTTTTGTGTCTCATAAAAGTTAAACATTGTGTAAAAGTTATACTTTTTGTTTTCTTATTATGTGTAGGCCTACGTGCATTTTGCCTGGAAAGGCCGTCTCCGAAATGACCTATACACTGTGTCGGACGGGACATAAAACCCTATACTCACTCACTCACTCGCTCAGTAGCCCTACGTGACGCTCGCCTGCATGCTTCAGCTGGTGCTGGTTGACTGTTGTGAATCGATCAATTAACATTGATAGACCATCTGTTGAAGGGCATCTCGAACAACATAATCGACCGGATTTAAGTCCGAGCTGTTTGGGGGCCACATGCCTGGCTCGATCAACGTTGATCACGCAACTGGTCATTCTATCATAAGTCAAAACGGTGCAAGCTAGCATTGCGAATTGTGGCTAAACCGCTTCATTTAACGACGTAGTTATATTGATAACCTATGAATTTATCAACGCCCTATCCAACCGTACTATCGCCGCCCCCTACAAACACCTGTTTTCCCAAAAGGCTGGTCTGAACCTTTAAAATTTGCATGGTGATGCATTACAGCTAAACTGTACAGTACGTATCAGCGCAATAGGGTTACTATTGACAGGCTACTGCAGACATTTGCAATGCTTTAACCATAATTGCCTCTACTGCCGACCCTCCCTTTTCCTCCAAACAAGTACTAAACTGACCCTGGCCTTTCATTTACGTTTGCTGGTTTTTGAATACTGGTGTACGGTCGGTTTTTCCGAGCGACAGCTGGGCTTCATTTTTTGTAATTCGTGGTTATATTTCGAAATTTTCAAAGTTTAAGCCAATCATTATTATGCAGCGTCATGAATTACCTTGTCGGCTTTTATAAGATTGGCCTTGAACGACCTCGACGTACGTTTTATAATTTATACTGAAATCTGTTGTTTCTACTAGATTTTTTGCTTCGCTTTTGGAACAACCACATAAAAACAAATAAAGATACTCTCAGAATGTCAGCAACAAAAATATTTGCCAGAGATTGTAATCGTAGATTTTCGATGATAAGTTAAACCGCCATTACGACTATCGGTATACTAGAGCGCGCCATGCAATGTACAAGAACACGTAGGTCTACATCTTTTGCAACATCGGGAAAATTTGAATGGAGATAGACCCGTATTGTCTGCAACAAACATGTGGCCCATAGAATCTCAGATTCTCAGATTATAGCAGCAAAATGATTGCGGCATCGCGCGGTTTCATTCTTACGACGGCACGGCTTTCTTGATCTAAATATCTATGCCGCATACTGATAAATATTCTATGTTACGTTTGGTTGTTGTTGTATTTGGCAACCGATATTTATAATTTTGTATTTTACGTAGCATTTATCGACAACTTGCATACAACATGTAGATCAATTTATTAACTTGGATTCTTAGTGCAGATTATAGTATCGTTGTTTCGTTTTGTTTTATTTTTTTACGGTCAGTGCTAGGGGTAGATCGGCGATCTCGCACTAGTGAGCAGAAAATTACTAGTGGTAGATCACCACTTTATCTAATTACATCTATCACATTATTAATGTAAGAATGCAGTTATATTTTTACTGCATTACCAGGACTGTGGTTGGGACTGAAATATCAGTCACTTTGTTATCAATTACCAAATTTATTCAAAAACAATACATTTTTAAGTCTGGGTTACAAAGAAACAGATATGGCTTGAGATGGACTCTGATATAATACTGAATAAGCCTGATTTAAATACGTGACAGTGTAGTGGCATGGTCCTGTGACTACCAGGAACATAAGTTCTACCATGTACTTAATAATGTGCCTACCCGATCTACCTTTAGCAATTTTCCAGTGCTAACAGCAAGATCGCCGATCTACCGCTAGAATTATTGCTTTTTTACATAGCTAATGTTTACCTGGTCGGTACAGGTGCACAGTTGCTGGCATGGCATAGTGCCACATTAGCATTCTTTGCCGTAGCTTATAAATTTTTAAATAATCATCTATGAATTTTGTTGAACCTGAGTCGCACCAGAGTGTGAGCATGCACGACTTAACTTTGAGGATTTGTACATTACCGGAAAAGAAGAAAAAAATTATCAAATTTTTGACTGTCGCTCGCTGGTGCTAGACATCTCTCTTTTTCACGCAGACGCTGCAGAAGCTGCAGCTTCAGAGTCTGTCGATTTGTCTGTCTGTTTGTTTGTCCGCTCTATTTATAGCTCAACGAACACGGCAATCGGAATGCTTGGATGGAACGACTAATCGACCAACCCTTGCTTCGAACTTGCAGCGGCAGTCTGGCAGCCTACCAACTATCGTGCGTCGTGTCCAAGTTTATCGTTGCTAGTACAACTATGCTCGTCGTCATCATATTATGTCAACAGCGTTGGTCGTCGCACGTGTTGACGATGGCTTGCTTATTTACATTGCTCATCAACCATCGCTAAAGCCAAAATTCCATTACACCGAAAAGTCGCGGATGCAAACCATGCAACATGTTATACAACAAGTCCCTAGAAAGGAGTAGAGTTTGGGTCGTACTCTTTAATTCATTTCAGTCCCCTGGCTGATACTAACATGATATCTAATGGCGACGAAGGTAAATACATAAACAGTCACGTGTTGCTAAACCTTGAAAATGTAGTTGGTTCCCAGTGAGTTATAATTACAGTTGAAAACAGTTGGTCATAATATGTTGGCTCACTTGTCTGCAGAAGTGTAGAACTACACATAGCTAGCCTCTAATTTGGTCTATTTATACGGCCGTTCTAGCAGGCTGCATTACAGATCTTGCCTGTGCATCCGCCTGTCTTTGACAGATATTAGAAGCCCTCCGCTCTGCATCCATAGCATACAGAATCACTTATTAGACATCTGATTGGTCTAGCCGGTGTCATGCTTTTTCAGCTTATTCAGAAGACGCAGTTAAAACGGCCACAGGTTTTAGCTTAAAGTAAGGTTTAGGGTTATGGTTAAAGCTTCAGTCAGACTTAGGGTTTGTGGCTGGCATTCGTATAACTGACATATATTAGAAATGGCTTTGTATGCAGTGGGTGCAGAGCAGCTCTGCAGTAGGAATGTTAATTTTTTTTGAAAATTTATTTTTTTGTATAAGAATTTCTAAGTCCCGAGACTCATTAAGGACTTAGGAAATTGGATGATATACAACTAACTGTATGATATACAACATAATGTATGGTGCATAGAGATGCCACTGCGACTGCTGCTCAAGGCACATTATCTGCCCACACACGTTCTTGAGCCTGTATGTCATGCAGTGGACAGAGATGTACACTACACTTGACACACATAAATGATTAAGTGTAGGGGATTCGATTACCTGCAGTAGGATGGGTGCAGTCGATTGGTGTCAGGACATTCACCTACAATCAGATCTCTGATGCCAATAATTATTGCATTTTTTCGGTCTTTTCCATAGCTGACAGAGTCTGTTGCCACTTATCTGAGCTCAAATCAATCAAAAACGTTTACCGAATTGCCCTCACCCAACTTAATTCCAGCCATCAACCACAGCTCACTGGTGAACACCAGACACTGTTTATCGTATCGTATTCATATTCTTGATGGTTGGGTAATGAATAATATAGTTTTCGAGATTGAGATGACTGACATGCCTACTCTGCACCCAGCACTTGCCATCTTCAAAATTTTAATAAGATTGTTCATAATTCTTTGTATGCCCATGTTTATAAAGTTGTTAAATCTAGTAATTGTAATTTCTCCAGACTTCTAACAACCTTCTGTCATTTTTAGCCCTTTTCAGCTTTAGGCAAGGTTTACAAGTGGAATCTCCAGGTTTCTGCAGCGACTAAACAAAAATGACACTTATTATACAGCAAAATTTTTACTAACAATAGGTGTATGAACAAGAAAGACATTTACTGTTTTTTACTTACATATCTTGGTTTGAATTTGTAGATGATTCTCAGAATGTTTGGTGGTGCTCGGCTACATGCAAAGTCGGTGGCCTATGCTGCAACCACACTCGGTGCACACTTCATCAATCCTGTATTCACATTCTACTATGTCAAAGTTTATCTCAATCGTTTCCATGTATCCGAACCATGGTTCCAGTTGGCGCAGGTTATCTTCATGATCTGGAATGCTGTCAATGACCCACTGTTTGGATGTCTACAGGACAATGTGCGCTCATGGTCGGTGTTCCGCAGCCGTCGACTCAGCATTCTGTACGGTGCACCACTGTTTGTTGTTGCTTTCATTCTGCCTTGGTTTCCTTGGGCGAACTATGAGTCGTCAGGATCAGCATGGCTTGCAGGAGTTCAGCTGACAGTTGTACTGTGCTTTTATGATGCAATGTTTACATTTGTTCTGCTGGCACAGTGTGCTTTGCTTGCCGAGATGTCTAGTAGTCAGGCAGACCGCGTTCGTATGGTCCGATACTCACAAGCTGCGGGTCTCTTTGGCTCCATCTCTGTGCTGGTCTGTGAGACAACGTCATCCGGCCTTCAACATTATGGAAGCTTTCAGATGACATGCATCGGACTTGGACTGGCAGCCGGGGCTTGTTTTGTCTACACTGGATTGAAAGCTGATGCCCAGTTTGACTGCTCGGTGGGTCCGGCAGCTGACAACATATCCGAAGATAAGCCACTGAAAGGCTATGATAGTGTGATGATGGTGTTGCGGCAGACAAGGCAGATTTTTGCACAGTGCAGTTTCATCAGCTTTGTCTTAGTGAATTTTTGTCAGATCTACCATACAACGTTTCTTGCAAACTTTACAAATATTATCGGTGATCGTCTAATGGGTACTGGTTTGTCAGCCACGACAAAGAGTTGGCTGTACGGATCACTGTTCGTTATTCCACCGGTATGCCATGGCTGTTTATAGTTACAGTGGTTAACTTTTTGTCACAAGATATATGAAGTTACTGATAAAACATTCTCTGCACTGATGATGTCAGCTGACATTTCATGTAGTTGTGCTCTTGTTTCATATTTTTGGTGCTGTAAATAACTCATTAAAATTTAGATGCTGAAGAGATTTAGTTAAATGCATTTTAGAAGTAAATTTCTTAACTAGATCAGTTATTTTTTTCGAGATTTTTATCAAGCTTCTAAGCTGTGTCTTGCTAGTGTCATGATATTTTTATTGTGTAAGGCAGCTGTTTGTAATGCTTGTTTGCATCAGTTACTGTAGGATGTCTTGACTGTTTGTCATAATCTTTCTTGAGTTTTTGTCATTTTTACGTGCGAGAGCTAGCATAGCTATAGTGCATATTAACTACAGTAATTCTCTCCGTTTATCTGTCCGTCTGTCGATCTGTTCATTACGACCCGGTGCTAATTCAAGCCCAGGTGAGATACAGAGTTCAGGTTTTCACCATATGATAGCCTAGAGTCTCTAGTATTTTGTGACAAAATTTTATGCTGCTGTGTAAAAGGGGTCCCCATAAACGAGGGGGTGAAAGAGGGGCACCCCACTTGAAAAGGCGTTATTTTGCCGCTATTGGCTCGTATAACGTCAAAATGGTTGGAGATAGGCACAGACATGCTGCTTGTCATAACAAGCACTGGCAACAAGCTTTTTAGAAATGTTGGCATCGATGACCTTGAATGACCTTCAATTTTTAAAATAAAGGGCTTTAGTAAAATTTTTTGCGATTTCAAGCTGCGACACTCATTTCAACAGTGAATTGTGCCAAAATGGCTGGAGATAGACCGAAACAACCTGCATATGAAATTTTCAGCATTGAATGTGGATTTTAGCAATTTAAGTTCGAACCTCTAGGTTCAAGGAGGGTTGTGCAAGCGGGTATCAAAGAGGGGTACCCTTTTAAAAGTGGTTATTTATCTGTTGTTGGCTTGTCTAGCGTGAAAATAATTGCAGATAGGCACAGACATGCTGGTTATCATAACAAGCACTGGTGACACGCTTCTTAGGAATGTCAACATCAATGACCATGAATAACCTTGAACCCTAAAAATATTGGGTTTGAGTGATTTTTTGGCGATTTTTGGCTGCAAAAGAGTGAATTGTGACCAAATGGATGGAGATAGACCATGATTACTTGCGAACAGAAACTGTTATACATGTAGGCTCTCACGCGTTTCATGAGCATTGGCTCAGATTTCTTGTTTCTTCATCTTCCCACCAGAGGTTAATGGTATGTGGTGCCAACTCATAACTCATTTTGAGTTATCTTTATTTCGTTTCGAATATTCCAGTTGACAGCTATGTACAACAAAAATTATGTAAACAAGGAATACCATAAGTGCACCATGTATCTGGCAATGTGGCACGTTAACAATAAGATGAAGAGTGTTAAGCCATGAGCCTAAGAGCTGTTGAGTAAAGTAAGTTGATGACACTGTAGCTGTTGGTGATCACTGCTGCTCCACTTGTGTCAAGAGTTGGCTACTATCGTGTGATCCGTGCCAGCTTTGTGCTTAAACTCTTCACAGGACTGTCACTTTTCCTGATTGGTCAAGATCACCCGTGGATTATTGCTGCATTCTTTGTCATTGAGAGGTAAATGGGAGCTAGGCTGTTGCATATTTCTACTTTTGCCAGAATGTTATATTTTATGTTCTGTGCTCAGCTTACTTGCTTGTATGTTGTTTTGTTTGTCAGCATTTTTGCTGCAAATATGTGGATGAATTTGAAATACGTAGCAGTGGATGATTGAATTGCTTTTAATTTGGTTAAAGATGACCTTTTACACACAGCTATTTGGGTATGATTAAAATTATACAACAGCATTTTTAGTAAGGAGTGGGCAGATATTTTAGGTTATTGGACCGGTACGTCATTGACGGTGGGCTGGAAGGACAGTGGGCTAAAGATCCTGCCCTGGAGCAAGCTTGAAGAGCTGAGTTGAGGGCTAATTTCTCAGTACTGGCAGTGGCAGTTTCTAAGGCTAGCATATAACACCATTGAGATAATTAGATCAAGCCAGAAAGGCATATGTGGCTGATTTCAGGCAAAGACATGCATTTGTACCCTTACATTTGATGCTGTAACTTCCAGCACCATTGCCCATTAATGAAACTTTTGAATCGTGTTTTAGAATTTAGGTTACACTTGATGGGCTAGTTAAACAGCGTTGGTGACTGATGAGTCAGGTTTGCCTATCATTGGTCTAAAATATGGATTTTTTTTGTACTGTCTTAGTCATCAGCTATTACTTTCATTGTAGTGTGGGGATAGTTTTAAAACCACATGTTTTCAGTGGTCATGTCCCTTTTTGCATGAGTTGAATGTTGAGTCAAAGTAATTGCTGTTGTTCTGTTGTAGTGCTAATGCCAATGCAACATTCTCGTTGTTTGGCCTTTGTCTGTCGGACGTCATCGACGTTGACATGCAGCAACATCAACGCAGGTATCCAGTCCACAACTATTTATTTTGTCATGCACTCAATAGTTCTCTTGTCATTCAGTTTCAGCACTTGAATGTGCCCACCAGGTAGGACTTACATATCATCTGGATCTAAGTAAGAATGGCATTTAGCATGACCGCCTTCTAGGGAAAATGTCTTTTTCAACTAACTTTTCAACCCTATCATTGTTTTTGCATCTCTGTATGTTTTGCCATATTCAGGGAAAATATTGAGTTGAATCATTTTATCTTTATTTTTTATTTCGCACTTTTCGTTTTTTAGTTTATGTGCTAGATTAAACGGACAGCCTGTCTGTCAGTTTTCAAGTGCAAATTCAATATCATGTCATATCAATGTGTACGGGCAGTCACCCGCTGTCGTCGATGGTGTTTGGTCTGAATGCTTTGGTCACTAAACCAGCAATCTCGATTGCACCAATGATCACAGTTGCGCTGCTCAACAGCTACGGTTACTCCTCATCAGAGTTGGCGAAGTTTTCTGGAGCTTCGACATCAACTGTCGCTTCTAGTCAGATCCAGAGTGCCGAAAGCAGTGGTCTTACTGCTGCCATGTTCCTTGTAACATGCGCCGTGCCGATTGTCACAGGAATATTGCAGCTGCTCATTTGGCGATTCTATACAATTCGTGACAGTCACAAGACCAGCTACACAGTGTCTGTTATGGCATGATGTGCGTTTTGTACTGACCGTGATGCTCAGTAGATCAATAGTGACCATTCATACTAAAAGTTGAGCAGGGAGGCGCCATGGTCTCGACCAAATTTGCCTATTTTCAGAAATCTTGCGTTATTTCACTCTCCAGAAAAGCTCCACAAGAGTGATATTGGTAAACTGAAAACTCTCTAACTCTATGAGCAGCTTAATGCCTGTATGCTTTCAAAATACATGGTGTTTCATAAAAAAGGGACCCCTTTTTGTTTTTTTTTATAATTCACTCAAATGATGATCAATTTACGTGAAATTTTTACCAGTTGTAGCTGAAGAAATACTAATTCAAAATATTTTAACAAAATGTGGCAGTTGATTAAATATTCTTTGTGGGGCGTGACGTAACGCCGACATCATTATATGTCACTCATACAAGCGTGCTAGTTTCAACTGGTGCTGTCAGTTGCTACCCTACTCCGATGGTTCCGATGGTAAAAATTTGGTTCGTTCATGACAAATGTTTGAAGTTTTACAGTTGCAGCCACAAGAAACATGCAAAGCAATCGCATTTACGTGTTTGTGGGGATAGTTGGACTTTCACATGTTTGAGCAAGACAGTACACTAGCACACCGAGCTTGCAAAATGGTTGCATTTTTGGATCGCAAGACCCCTGATTTCATGTTCACATGTTGCTCAGTACTGACACGATAAACATTTTTCATTAGCAAACCAGATTAAGTTCACCATCGAAGCAGGGTAGCAATTGACAGCATTAGTTGAGACAAGCAAGCTTGTACTCACGACACATTATGACGTCAGCATTATGTCACAACTAGCAAAGAATATTTAATCAACTGCCATATTTAGTTTAAATATTTTGAATTAGTATTTTCTCAGCTACAACTGGTAAAAATTTTGTGTAAATTGATTATCATTCGAGTGAATTATGAAAAAAAACAAAAAGGGGTCTTTTTATGAAACATCGTGTACCGATATTTTGAATTAAAAATATAATATATGAACAGCACTGACTTTGAGTTTCTAAAAAATCTTAGCTAGGTTTTATTTTTGTGCAAGTAAATGATGTAATGAATTTCGGTTATTTCATTACTCTTGCAAGTTTCTGGATATTAACATTTCATGAAGTAATGTAGTTTATGTTTTAGATGTAGTCCGATATACCCCTTTATTGTAGATTTACTAGTGAGTATGTCTGTAAAACGATTTTGAAAGTCTGTTGATATTTGGTGAAGATACAAACATGAATATGATGTCTGGCTTGCAGTGTAAGGGGAAATCTATCTGCACATACAATACATCTATATTTTTTCTGTAATATAATCTTTAGATATTTCAAGATACATGTATTGTCAATTTTTTAAATGCTGTATTAAGTAATAGTTTGACCAGTTATGAACTTGAGGAACGGTTATTTGCTTATTAACCAGGGCTGGAAAATTGGTTTGAAAGCAACCTATAAGTCTGAAACTTTAAATTTTATTTCTTGGGAGATATTTTTTATTTGGGCTGTATGCTTCATGTGATAATCAATTTTACATTTGAATTGTGTTTTTTTAATCTTGGTGTTATGTCGTCCACTCAACAAAAAATGTCTCGACAAGGTGAATGATGTACATGATCATAAGCTTTGTTATTAAGAGATATGTGGGACTTCACAATATTTGATATAATCACGGTGCAAACTTTCTGTAATTATGCTTGTTTTCTGTATCAGCTGTTACTTTAATCTCGGTTTTTTGTTTGCAGTTTTAGTTAATATGTGATGTGTACGTATCAGTATGTATATATGAATCACATTTGTATAAACGTTGAACTTGATATTTTTAGCAAGTATTAGTGCTGTTGAGCGATTATTTTTTTTTATTTGCATGAGTCAGACAATTTTCACTAATTCTAATGCACATTTTGTTTCTTATAATTATCATAGGTGTCTGTCAGCGAACGACCGTAATCCGTTTTCAGCATCTTGCGGTTGGTGATTTATCTAGAGGTTGTGTTACTTGAATTCACTTTAAAATGAATTTACTTTAAAATAATGATTGACAACTGACATTAAATGATTGAACTTATGAACATTGACATTCCTTGTTTAATTATTGAGTTAGCACAGTATTGGATGGGTAACTAAAGACTTGACTAAAAAACAAACTAATATGAACGACCATCTTATTTTTTGTGACTTTTTACTTAAGAGTTAGATTTACTTTCGACATAGCCAACTCTTTTTTTTATCTATCCCATTGCTATACCATAGCAAGGGACAGATTATAAAATCACTTGTGTCACACTGTCAGTCTGTCTGTAAACACTCCTACGGCTGCATTTTTAATTCGATTTTGATGAATTTTTGTACAGTGATTCGGGGTTCGAAAAGTGAGTTTGTTTGGGATAAAAATCTGATAACTCCTTCCTCTATTTTACCCCAATTTTTAAAAAATTTGCATTACGGCCTATGGAGACTTCAAAGCGGTATAACTTGATTCTCGTAAAGGATAATTGTGCACTGTGTTTATCTACCCCCATATTTTTGAGGTGAAGCAATCTAATGGTGTTATCTAAATTTACCCCCTATCGACCGCTGTTGCCATAGCAACCATTCAAAAGTTGCAAAATTTTGCTTTACAGCCAATGGAGATTTCAAAGCGGTATAACTCGGCCCCCGTGAAAGATAATTGCGTGCTTTTTCACCTACCCCCTATTTTCGGGCCTGGGCTATCCAATGGTGTCATTTTAATTTCTCCCCTGCCGACTACTGTTGCCATGGCAACAAATTTTGGGACAAAATTGACTACAAATCGGCCCGCGTGAAAGATAATTGCTCCCTCTTTGCCCCTACCTCGTTATTTTTGGGCCTGCGCTATCCAATTGTGTCATTCAAATTTCTTTCTTGCCAACCCCTGTTGCTATGGCAGCGAATTTTGGGACAAAACTGACTATAACTCGGCTCCCGCAAAAGATAATTGCACGCTGTTTTCACCTACCCCCTATTTTCGTGCCCGGGCTGTGCAATGGTGTCATGTAAATTTCTCCCCTGAAGACCCCGTTGTCATGGCAACCAACCGTTTTTATTCAAAGACAAAATTGGCTGCAGTCTCACAAGAGCGTCAAACGCTGAAACGCATAGGCTATAAAGCGTGGCAATGGCCAAAAAAATTAAAATGTCAAACGACTTAGCTGAAGAATATTAGCTAGTAAAAAAAGTAATTTTCTGTTTTTTGGACAGTTCTTCTGGGTTTATACATCGGAATTTGGCCTTTTCCAAGTTCCTGCTGTATTTCCAGAAATTTCACACGATTATACTAATTTTTCTACTTTTCCACGCATTTCTCATGCAGCAGACAATGTAAATTATCGTTCTTGTTTGCATATGATATCAGCAAATTGAAGTGTACTGAAATGTGGACAAATACAGTACATTGATAGCACTATAGATGATAACAACATACAGGATGGGCCAAAAAATACTAAGCTACCATTATTGTACTTTGTCCATATCTTCGCTAAATATTGACTAATTTTCACAATTTTTTAGCAGTGACTGTAAGAAAAATTGCTACTCAGTGGCATATACATCACCTTTTATGTCACTACACTACCTTATAAACATAAATATCTGATAACCAACAATATCTACAGATAGGCAGCAGGTCTGATGGTAAATTTTTAAAGCTTATAGTTTTTTTGGTCCACCCTGTATATTGAGGAACATCAGAAACAGTTAATGGACAATTCCTAGAGGAACATAGTAGCTTTTCTATACACTACTTACTGTGCATGGTCATGTTCAATGCACAAGTTCACTCGATTACTCGAATTTGAAATACAACTTACAGTGTAAGTGGTTAGTATTGTGTTGCTGTTATTAAAAAATAAATTATTATTTATTTATGTTGTGTAGCTATTACTTAACGACTAATCTGTGAGCCTAATCTCGAAATCTGGATCCTGGGATTACAAATTTCTCAATCTCGGATCCCAGGTTTGAAAATTCAATCTCAAGATTAGAATCACTGTTATTAGTAATTTCAATCCCGGGTTTGAATTCTCAATTCTAGGATCTAAGATTAAGAAATTTGTAATTCTGGGATCAGGCCCGATTTCGGGATTCAGGCTCACAGATTAACTCGTTAATTATTTGTAAAAAATTA
>Ga0209671_1004552_pt1 | contig 13777 bp, 10 predicted proteins | sample WorMetHERISLAND2_2_FD_187401 | JGI IMG/M metagenome (GOLD analysis project Ga0209671, IMG submission 187401) | Marine gutless worms symbiont microbial communities from Max Planck institute for Marine Microbiology, Germany - Olavius geniculatus... | ecosystem: Host-associated > Annelida >... | reverse complement strand
CATCAAACATTGTTGAATTTTGCAATTCTTGCTGGAAAATGGCAAAAAACGCACCTTTTCATATAAAGTCGCCTGTAAAAAATTTTCATGGTCCGGCCAAAGGGGGGCCATCGCACCGTGGCCCTCCCCCGAAATACGCCACTGATTGTCCATATCTTCATTAAATATTAACCGATTTAAAAAAAAAAATTTCACTGGTACGCTCTGCGGACAATTTGCAATAAAGTAGTTATTAAATATCTCAGCACACCTTAGCTGTGTTGCTACACTACCCTGTGAAATATAAATATTCAAAAATCACTATAATCAGAATACATACGTCACAAAAACTTATCTTTCGAAACAATTTTCTGCTAATTTAGTACTGAAATTGAATTATGTTCCGTTATCGATACAAGGCCAGCGATTGTAAACAAAAATAAATGATGTTACTGTGAATAATGGTTTTTGATGCGGTGACAAAATACCAGCATTGTAACATGCCATTCAGCAACAAAGACAAGGCAGTGATTAAAAATTTATATCAGTTCAAAGAATACGCTTTGCAGAGGATACCGATACTGACGAAATTTCGGAAGACAAAATGCATAAGTGAAGAACTGGACATTTTACTAAGAAAATTTGAGAAACGTGAAGCACCGACCGTGCGTATAGCTGAAGAGAACGGGACCACTGTGGATGAACTGCTAGACCCAGAAAGGCAGGAAGTTTAGAAACAAACGTATCTTTCAACACACCAGATACCCAAAGAGATGGTTCTAACAGTGTAGCATCGTACAGATCATTCACTGCGATCTTAGTCTCAAGTGTCTTGTTCGTTTACCAATGTGATCGTTGCCTATTGCTGGTTTTTCTTACATTTACATTTTTGCAAGGTAGTGTAGCAACACAGTTAAGGTGGGTGGGATATTCAATAATGACTTCTTTACCAACTGTCCAGAGAATGCGCTAATGAAAGAATTTTGAAAATCGGTTAATATTTCGCGAAGATATAGAAATAACAAAGTGTGACATTTTTTGAGACACAGTGTAGAAACGCTTAGAAATTGGTTTTTGTCAGGGAGCCCATCCCCATCCACGTCTGCAGACATCAAAAATTGCGTCCGTGGACGCACGTCACATCTCTGATCATTGAGTCTGCTTGCTTTTTACATGGCGATATTGCCACTTGAGTGTTTGGCGACTTGACTTAACACCATTTTACTATCTATTAATGGTCTGCTATTTAAGCAACGTGGTTGCGTCAACGTTGTTGCATCTTGCTGTTCAATTTTATGCAAACAAATCATGGAAATACACGAACTTTGCTGCATTAGAGCTACAGATGACGTGGTGCAAATTACATAATTCTATTATTTTACACAAAATTTGGTTTATACATAATTGTCTTTGCGGTTTGAGTCAGCAACTAGTCTGAAACAGAACACTTAAAACATTTGAAAACCTGAGACATTTGCATGAAGCAGCGAGAGATCGAAAATTTGTGTGTACCAATCAACATTGTGCATCGTAAAAATGTAAACACTGCAGTAAAGATCTTGTATGCGATAAACAAAATCACAAAAACTCATAAACACGATGTACAGCCATACAAAAACACAACTCACCACAATATCACACTGAAAATGCCCGACAATGCAGGCCCTATATAAACAAAAAATCGTGTGTAGCGAACACGACTAATATACGGATCTGTATGTCGTGCATTAGTTTCGAGGTTATTATGTTTTAGTTCCATAATTCATTGTTTACTTGAATAATATGAAACTGCTGCCTGATGCTTTGGGAAACAGGAAAGGCACCGTGCCTGTAAAGAAGCCTTTTGTAGCAATTGCCAAGGGTTCTAGATTAGTGACTTGGTGCAATATGGAGTAACAGCAAAAACTGGCCACTTAACTAGTGATGTGTTGTAAATTTTAACACCGTCAACTGTTCATGGCATAAACCTTCAAATATCCCAGAAACATTAATCCAGACATAAACAAATAATTTAACACAAGTGCCAAATTCATATGCAACATTTGGAAAACGATTTGTATGAGAAAGATGAGGAAATTCTTCAGCTTTGACTCAATACAATACGACACAGACTAGATGGGTGGCTGAGCCTACGGCACAGAATCAGAGACCTAGTCAAATGAACAAACTAAACCGAATAATAACTAAATATAAAAAAATCCAAAGAAGAAACGATTCACCTGTTTCAAATCTTACAAAATTTACTGTAATTGAACAGTGTTGGGTACTGAAAAGATCTGTACATTATTTGGATACTGCACTAGTCTGTACATGCATGTACCTAGCCTATTTGAAACGTTGGGTTCTATTGCGCTATTACTTCAACAAAAACTATAACTGCACACCCTTAACCAGCAAAAAAGTACCATAAAATTCGTAGTTTAAACAAACTACTCTACAAAACAATATAAATAAATAAGTTAAAATACACAGCAGTTTACACGTTTTTTACGCGCAAGTTACTAGAATGCAAGATAGACATGTTATTTCCTACAACTTTCAACAAACAATGACCAGCATGGAAGCGGGCTAAAGCAGCTTAGCGACAGAGTGTGAATAGTAGCAAAGTACTGTTGAAACGTGTAATGCGGGGAGTATGGTGATGATAACGTCAAGCTGCATTTGTTTGATACACTGTAAAACTTTGAATACAAGCTCCAGACTTCTATTAGTACAAGTTGCCTGGACCTCCAGATTGTATTCGAAACCCAGCTCATATAACAACAACTTACCTTGACCCCTGAAGCTTTCCGGTACTTCACCACGTTATCAAAAGAATCGGAAAAATGTCATCTCCTATGTATCACATATACCAGCATCTTACTCATAAGAGCCTGTATCTGGGACCCACTTTATATTCGGAACTCTGCTTATATTTGGGATACAGCTTCCATTCAAAGTTTTATGGTATGTCAAACACAAAATGATCAATCTCTTAACAGATGTGCCAAATCTGACTAATTCCCACGCCCAGAATTCAAGGAAGAGTCAACGAACAGCACGGTATGCACACGTGTCAACAGGTGGAAGAATGGAAAAACCAAATAACAACGAATCACAACTATTATTCTACTGACTGTCACCACTGATTCACCGGCAACGTTCAACAAGTTATGACTGATACTGGTAACGGGTTTAAATCTGAAATCGGAGTTGACATTTCATTACACAGAAACAGCAATCTGAGAGCTGACAGTTCAACACACACAGCAAAGTACTTCACTGTGTCTGAAAAAAAACATTGTCTGCTTCTGCACTACCTGGGGAAACAAAAAACAATGAAATATTGCATTTTTATTCTATTTCACCTGTTCGGGTTTTCCAAGGTAGTGCAGAAGCAGACATTTGGGTAGGTGGGAACTAGAACGGCGATTTGATGGCAAGTGGTGTCAAAAAAGTTTGCACCAAAAATTAATAAAATCTGTCAATCCTTCTTCAAGTCACAATCGATAATGTTATAAATGTTTTTTAAGTATTTCTGTTCTGTTTCAACTCATATTTCATTGGTTCGGTTTTTCCGGGGTAGTGCAGAAACAGACATTGGGTGAGGTGGAATACTGAACGATCATTTGACGGCCAGTTGTGGCAAAAATATTCATACCAAAAAATTATTAAAAATGGATATCCCTTCTTCAAGTGACAATCGATAATGTTCAGGATGTTTTTTCCAGACACGGTGTATATCGTAACTGTTTGCCGTTATTTAACCACCGAACAGTAACTCATTGTTAACTGTGACGGCATAATGAAGCACAGATAAAAGAAATACATTTCAACAAAAATCACAAAATACTCTGTAAATTCCACCAGCCGCAGTTATTTCCTATTGAGCCAATGTGTTATTTCCTATTACATCCAACAGCGCCAACCAACAGGTTATAAATACTGACAGCAAAGTGTAGTCGCTGCCAAATAGTCACACAGTCATGAATACTGAGATAAGACACGAAGCCTAGTGGCTGCTAAATATTCAGTAGTAAAAGTAGATGGGACAGAAGGTTACAATTTTCCGAAAGACACTACAAATTTCGGACGAAATTCCCACAGAAGAGGTTATGGGTGCTCTAAATTTCAACTTCAAGCCCCTAGATTTTCCCAAAATGGTGGTTTTCAGCCCCAAATTATGCATCTTTAGACAAATTTTCTGACAAAAAGAAGATTTCCCGACAATTTTTTTGCAACAGCCCAAAAATTAAGGGGCAGGGGTAGCTGCCTTCCCTGCCCCCTCGACCACAGCGCCAGTGAATGAATAGTGATGAAAGGAGAAGCAATGGTGAGTGTCTGGCTGCTGAATATTCATTAAGTCACGAATATTGATGGGAGGAGGAGCAACGGTGGGTGTCAGTGACTGCAGAGGAAGCGAGGTTTGCGTACATAGTCAACAGGTTTGCCCTGAGCGACGGCGTCTTCTGTGACTACGACGCCGATCACGTCCGAGCCGGGTGCCTCATACATCGGCTCCAGCAGAACTTTCTCCTTCACACATAATGAATGACGCCATCGTCATAATCATGCCTCCCACGTATCAATGAATAATAATACTAATAACTGACAGCCGTGGGCATCTGCTATCTGCAAACCGCGGTCAGCTGCAGATTCCACGGATCAAGAAGTCAACCTATGAAAGCCGCACTTTTGGACATCGCCGGTCCATCGTTAATCCAGCAAGTGAAACAGAAGTGTACAAAAATTAAGTGTTAAAACGAAGCTTTTATCATTCCTTTCTGACACTTCAGTTAATGATTTTAATCATTTCTGGCACTGAATGGCCTATTTTCCGCTGATGTACCACTAAGATACTAGACACTACTCACTCAAGTGATAGAAACCGATGTAGCCTTTGCTAACTGAATTTGTAGATGCTTTAATCCTTCTGCTGCATTTCCTTTCCATTATGTAATGTAAAAGTGTGATTCATGCCTAAAGATATCCCCAAACTATTAAACATTGAGTTTGCAATCATTGCGAAGTGCAAAAGTGTCAGAAAGCCCATATTTAAATACTTTGCTTGTAATTATACCACGTGTATTAACAAGACAATAAACTAAACGGCAGCCATTTTGGATGCCAACTTGGACTTCAGACCCTTAGAATGTGAAGAATAAATGGCACCCCAATATTTCTAAAACTTATGATATCCTCCTACAAAATCAACCAAGTTAATTTCATGACAAACGAGCCTATAACATATGATCAAAAAACAATAGACAACGCACCATGATTGCCCTTAAGCCGCGAGCTCCAGTCTTATGTTTCATCGCCAGGTGAGCCACGGCTTTCAGAGCATCGTCTGTCACCTCCAGGTTCACCTGCATGCATCAGCAACAGGTAAACCAATCAATCACACGTAAGCATCTGCAGTATTCCTGTTCATCACACTGCAATTTATTAAAGAGCAGCTAGCCAGTAGGAAATCCAGCTTGCAAGCTACAAGTTTTTTTGACAGACATACTCTGTGCAGCTGCTATAAGCAGGTAAAAGGTAAAAGTGGTGAAAAGCATTTAACAGGAAGCCCTTCACAGAGCTAAGGAGCGTCACCTGCCATATGGGATCACATAAGGTTAGCTGCCACCTGACACAGGTGAACATGCTCTGCCTTAACCCCAGCCAGACAGGCCAGTACTTGATTTACATATCCCGGAGGGATGAAAGGCTAAGTTGACCTTAGTGTTGTTTATATACCTAGATGGTTTACCTGTCCGCAGACAGTCACCCATCTAAGTAGTAACTACTTGATAGTGTCCTAACTGGGAATGAATCCCACGACCATTAAATCGAAAGTCCAACACCCTTCCATTAGATCACCAAACCACCACCACCTATGTAAGACCTAGTTTGCAGACCGCGCATCGCACAACGAGTCAATACTGAATGCTACATGGACTGAACAGACAGACAGCAGACACAGTCACACAACCGCAGACACGCTGCCTGTATTTAAAGGTCACAACATAGCTTGCAGCTCACAAGCCAATACAAAAATGCAATAAAGATAAAGATAGACACTAATATGAAAGTTAATTTATGTGACAACATGAACCAAACTCGACAGCATACATCTTGAAACTGACCAAAATAGCTGCATTCTACAGATAAGACAACAGTCGAAATGACAAAAGCTGCATTAAAAAAGGCAATTTACGATAAAAATCTAAAATTAAAAAAACTGTAACACGACGATGCTACAAGATATAACAATTGAATCATTACAAAAGTGAACTCAAGAATGCTCTCTGCCAGCTAGCATCAGCTGTATCAACCATGGGACGGAATGAAAAAATAAAATTTAGCTAAAATACGAGCAGCTACAAACATCTGTGTTTGCATGTTCCTAGCTTTCGTAGAAAATTAAACAAAAAAGAGATTTGTGCATAGATAAAGATGGCTGTTACCATATCCATGTTGAAGAGCTTCTGGTACTGTGGAACCAAAGCATTCTTTGGCTCAATTAGCACCTGGACAAGCATTGCCTCGGACAACGAGTGGAACGGGATCAGGATTGGAAAACGACCAACAAACTCCGGTATCATTCCAAACTCAATCAGGTCACGAGCCTCAACCTGGACACACAAACGTTGCCATAGCAACATCATCATCATCATCAACAGCACCAGCAGCTGATGCAGACATTAGCACACATACGTACCAGCATAACTGGGTAAGCTTATTGCCAACAGTATGTGCTCTATAAACTTATTTACTTAACATGTAAACACAGCATGTCGAGGGTGAAAAGACAGATGAAACATAAAGTTGCAATTTCCCAACATATGCTCCAAATTTCAGACAAAATTTTGAGAAACAGCTGCAAATTTCGGACGGAAGAGACTGCAGATGCTCAAAATTTCAACTTTGCCTCTAAATTTTGGTTTTGAGCACCAAATGTTGCATTTTTGGACCAAAATTTTCAGACAAAAATTACATTTTCTGACAGTCCAAAATTTAGTGGGGCAATAGGTTTCCCTGCTCCTCCTACCCTGTCAGCAATGAGGACACTGCTTAACTACTGACAGACAATGACACTGGTGCTACGAGTCAGTCACAAAAATTCTCCGATCACTTACTTGTATGTCTTCTGTACACCTTAGACATCACTTATGACTCAAGCTATGGCTAGTGTTTATAAATTCAAACCTATAAATCAAAAATTAAAATCAAGCCCTTTTCTCATGCTGGCTGGATGCCTTTATCATCATCCAACCAACATTGTCAAAGCACTCAACTACTGTACCACAGTTCTCAAAAGATAACTTATGGACATTGGCCTAGCATAGCTCCAAAAAATAGAGTAGATAAACAAACACCGAATGATTAAACCTTTCCATATCTATTAGGGCTGTACTGAATAGTAGATTTTACTATTCGGCCTAATAAGAATAATTTATGAAAATGATATTATTTGACCGAATATGAACGACCCAAGTTAAAACACATTGCGCAATGCCCTGGTTTCATTTCATTGCAGTGAAAAATTACCAAACTGGACACTTTGTAATTTGTATCCATGAATGCCACTTACAAAGATGGCTGACGCTAACGAAACATAACAGTGATTTAAAACAGTTAAGGAAATGCCACAAAGCATCATGTTTCCATGGTCATTATGCTGCTGAGACTGCAACTGTCTAAGGCTAAATGCAGGAACAACGAGTGGTGATCCATTGCTTATTATTCGTATTTGGCCTGTTTTCAGCATTGCTATTTGGCTGAATATGAATACACTACTCGGCCTACTATTCAGATCAAACAGAATATGAATAGAATATTCAGTACAGCTCTAGTATCCATTACTCAATTCAGGCTATGATTTATAGCAATGCCTGCGTTAACAGCTTCTCAGCAGATTTCTAACAGTGAGTGACCCAGCACCAAACCTGTCGCAGTAAAGAGTCCTTTTCACTCTGGTCTTGGACCGGATCAACGCTGTCACGGTAAGTCTTGAGATCCGCAGTAGTTGCAGCGCGGCGTCCCAAGTTGTCGTTCGTCATCGAGCTAAAGCCAAGAAACTAAAACCACCACACAAACCACTCCACTCACTGCTCAGGGAAATACCACCCGGGGGAATACCAGCTAAACACCGATGTGAATATCGGCCAATTTGATGACGTGAACCCAGCAGCTACATTCTCCAAACTCATGCACACAAATGAATCAGTCACATTTACACACTCCCAGAGCAAATACTGTACAAAATTAAAGTGCTTACATAATCATAAATTTTCTGCAGTGCTATAAAATAATAAATTCTCTACAACTCTACGAAATAACACAACACCAGCGTAAATATAATTTGTACATTGTATTGTGACCGTGTAATGATACTTCAGTCTGATGCGACTCATAAGTGTGTCAAACAGTTAATTCACTGAAATAACTGTCTTCACAACTAATACCCACAAATAGACCATGTGCTCTAACACTGCGCTAAAATCCAGCCAAAAATTCTGCCAAAAATCTGCCAGATCTGCCAAAAATGGCTGGATGCTGAACTTGCTGAAGCCGGGGCTAAGGCTGCATTCACATAGACATGAGTACAAGTATAAGTACGTGTCCGGGTTTCCGTTTACGGCTTGTAAAAGCTTCACTCATACGAGTGGAACGTTCACAGTGACTTGTACAAGCACATAACTAAGCATGTGTCGGCCATATTTAATTAAACTGAATCGAGGAAATGCTTCGCGAATAAACAACAACATTTCATCACATCGCCGATAATTTTACCAACCGCACACCTCTAACAATAAATACTGACATCAAATATGTGCCACAACTTTTGTAAATTACATTATTGTTATTTAAGGGTAGTTTAATTCGCACAGGTTGGATAAAAACATAACCTGCACAGAAACTACTCGTACGAGTGAAATTTACAGGTATGTGATCCACTAAATCTTAAGCAGAAACACGCTGATACAGCTTTGAAGCAACCTTCTGCTGTCGTCGTCGACCAATGATGCTGTCAACACCGTTGAATGCTCCAGAGGCGACAAACAAGATGTTGGTCGTGTCCACGGCAACCGTGTCTCCGCGTGCCCGGCGAGTGCTGCGGTCTGGAACATTCACAATGGTGCCTTCCAGCAGCTTCAGCATGCCCTAGGTACAATGACATTCACCCAGCATTCATTCGGCATACAATAAATGCAATATTAACATTCACCTGCATTCGGCATGCACTAGATATGGCAACATTCTAGTGTTGTTACGATATTCGATTCAAAATCGGAAATTGCGATTTTTGCTCGAAATCAAATTGGATCAAAATTGCGATTTCTGTGCACCACCAAAACGATTTTGTCCATTGTAGCATTTTGCGCACACTGCCATGCTGTGATGAGATACAATCACACAGTGCAGCGCCAGGAAGGGGGTGGCCGGCACCACCATCTGACTAAATAATGCCGCATGTGGCCATCTCCGTTGCGCTGTATGGTAGGTGGCGCACATCAAGACACTGCCTCAGGGCATGTATACAGAGCAAGCTTGCTTCAGTAGTCCGTCCATGTGGACATGACATAACACAGTGAGCAGAGATGAATGAATGTTGGCTACTTTCATCTTAGATCTCACGTGCAATCCGACCCACTCCAATAACCCCATGCTGGCACATTGACATGCTGACCTTTGATACTGCCTCCTACTGTTGGTAAAACCTCACTGCTCCTATCAAAGTTCAAAGTCAAACAAGGACTTCAGCGTATTACGCTAGGCCTAGACAAATCTGTGAGCGGCCTATACAGTAGTTAAACATGCCACATGATCGTAATCTGCATACCAGTAGGCTATAAACTGTGGATGCGAGTTGCAGCAGGCCTAATATAATACATTATTTGTTAGCTTAAAAACGTATTTCTCTTTATTTAAAATCGATTAATTACACAGATTGAAACATTTTAAAGGAATAAACCTAGGTCGGCGACTGTTACACAGAGATGTATCACATTTGAACCATAGACCTGATTTGAACTTGAGTTGGCACATTCAGATTTCCGTTTTTGTTACTTACTTCATGTTTACAAGCTAAGGTCGCTTTTGTTTACATCATAGAAATCATGCAAATCGAATAGAATTTTCACCATAAGTCATGTTTTTAAAAAAATAAGACTAACACATAATGTCATAATGTTACAAAGCGTTTGTTAGCACGTAACAACAACTTTAATTACAAACAAATACAGTTTCACAATCTGATAGAACAAAGCATGGTCGATCGTCGTAGGTTCTACAGTAGGTCTTTTAACTGACGCCTAGAATCAAATTGATTCGATATCGCGATTTTTGGTCAAAATTGAATCGAAATCAAAAAAATCATATCGTGACAACACTACAACATTCACAATGACCACACTTGGCTACATTCAGCATTCCCTCTATATAGCACTTGCTCATCACTTGCAGTGACCTTCGGCCATTCATATTCCATTCAATCCAAATAGTAGGCCAAATAGTTTATTCATATAAGTTAACCAAATGATACAGCAAAGAGTACAACAGATGACTTCCGCAAGATTTTACAGGTCTTCTTAACAAGCAATGACACAACAATATTCAGACTACAGACCCATGTAGCCAGATTAATGACCAGTCACAACAGTGCTACAAACAACCCGAGATATAAAATTTTGAAACCACATAAAAACTACATTTGCAAATAAGAAAAATATATAGAGTATATACTTACAGTGCCATGAGATATTTACCAGTTAGATATTTACCAGTTATTAGTTATGATGAACAAATCGAGACAATTCTGACCTGCTGGACACCTTCTCCTCCGACGTCCCGCAGCTGATGAATGCCAGGCACTGAACCGATCTTGTCAATCTCATCCAGAAATATAATACCTGCACATACACAGTGGCACCAAATCTGTGAACAGGCTTCATTTAGTCTGCCATTCGCAATACTAACAACTGACACTAGCTCTTAACAATAACCGTACTTTTATAACCAAAACAAAACACAGATCTCTTACAGAAAAACTGCTGCGTGACGACAGCTTAGTAAGTTTACGTTGATGAAAACGAAACAATCCATAACAAACCCAGCAGTAAGATAACAATTTAAACAACACTAATGCTCAGACTGCCACTGACATTACCCTGTTGTGCTTTATCGACATCAAAGTCCGAGTCCTGCAGCAGTTTAGCAATAACCGATTCCACGTCCTCGCCAACGTAGCCGGCCTGTGTCAGAGTAGTACAGTCACAGATAGCAAACGGCACTTCAAGGCACTTGGCCAATGTCTGCGCCAGTAACGTCTTACCTGTGCACACAAAATGAACACAAACTAGTTGATCAAACAAATCAGCGGAGAGTATTAAAGTAAGTCATCCTACAGGTTAATTCATGTTAAATTAACGTAATAATCAATCAATAAAACAAAGTATGTTCCAGTATGTTGTCACGGAATTAACACTAGGAACTCTTGAACTAATGAGTAAACTAGAAAGCGTTCATGAGAGGGCATATCTCCGCCAAGTGAAGTGATTTAAACACAAGGAAAGGGGAAAGAGAAGAAAGAGCCGCTTTGCTGCAAGGAAGGGAGGTTAATGTAATAGCCAGCGTTGCTGCTTGAGCTGTTGGTGCAATGATGTCATTGCTATTATTAGTCATCATGTACACACACTCACACACAGAACAATTGACAGAACGACCAATCTCTTAATCTCCTCCAATGTTCACTACGTTCACTTGGTGGAGATAACGAAATAAATCACAAGAGCCTTCATGCAAAAAGTCAACTAGGAAGTTAACACGAACATATGCTTTGCATAAGGTAGGCAGACAACTTGAAAGATGAAGCCGGTAACAAACAGTGACAGCCAAACACACCGAAAGAGACAGAGAATCAAAATGCTGACCACAGCCGGTAGGTCCCAGCATGAGGATGTTGCTTTTGTCAAGCCTGAGATCAAACTTGGATGAGTCAAGGATATCAGATCCGCGAGGCTGCTGCGAAGAGCCAGCGCCAGGAGCAGCATTTTCACCATTGGTGGTCTTTGCCAGCGAGGACTCTGCAAAACTCACGACTTCCTGCTCAATTATATCTGCACCAATCGCACACACATAAATTTTTGATGTTGGCTAAGCCTTATGCTGTCAGCGGGATGAGAAATAAGCAATCTATGGCTGATTGTAGTGGTGGTATGTCCATCAGACAGTGGAATTGTTTGCCATCATGGGCAACGCGTGCCGCATAATGCACCGCGATATAATTACGTCATGCCAATCAGCTGCCACCGCCAAGATTGTATAGCACTTCTGCTCTCAATGCTCTTATGTTGATATCATGCAAGCAGCAATATATCAGGTACCGGACATTTACATCTATCACTCCTTACCTTAAGAAAATATCAAGTTACTGGCATAATTCCATAAAAATGCATTGCAGTCATTACAGTCAGGCATGAAGAATTACTTTGTTTGTTGAAGTACAACGTGATTAAAAGTACAAGTCACGGTCAATATCAGCATAAAAACACTGATCAAACAACATCTTGAACATCAGCATTAAAATCAATATAAACAAAAAACTGTTCTGTCGCAAATGGATCCCCCCAATGGCACAATAACTAAGTGCTACAGGCAGCTGCATTTACCAACATTCAAGTAAAGTATCATCAACTATATTTATAAAAGCGAATAAAACTTCAATGTCTGCTTATTTCACTGAGAACCACACCAAAACAATCATGCATATCACATCAAATCAACATTTATGAAAGTGCTGCAGCTGAAACACTGGATTATGATGATACATAGAAAATCAATAAAATGCACTGTTCATTAGAAAAAAATATCATCTCCAAAATCTGATAATTATGCCACTAAACTGAATACGATGCAAGCTCATCACCTTTTGCTGCAAGGCCGGGTGGTACCAGTGATGATGTCAATTTGTGCAAGATGTCGGTATTATTTCTGACATCAGTTGAGGCCGCAGTTGCCGAGTTCTCGATGTCGTGGGCAACGGTCGGTGATGTGATCACTGAGTGAAGCAAGTTGTGATAGATTCTCTTGTAATGATTGTAGACAGCCACTGACAACACCTTCTTGGCATGGTCCTGGCCTATTACGTGCTCGTTGAGGTACGCACATATCTAAACACAGCCAAGTAGCTTACCAGTGAACATGTAAAAAGTCTGGCACTTGCTATAGCACTGCTTACATGAGTCAGACGCGTGACCAGAAGCACTTACAATCTCGGAAGTGGCAGCTGATTGGTACGAGCTAATAACACCACAGAACATTATGTGGCCATCCATTGCCTACGTCAGCAATCCCCGGTACAGCCAACAGACATACCACAGACATGCCACACTAGACCTTCACCCCATAGCCCATAAGCTACTACTTACTTCCTATACGGCTGAGAGTGAAAGGCTATGTTGACCCTGACACACAGTAAGTTAGCAAGAAACTTGAGCCTCAAAAGTAAATGTTTGAGAACGTGCCAGTATTTTTTCATGTCATTCAAACAATACCATGACAGCACTGCAGGGTGACTGATGCCATAAACTAAATTACTGATAAAAATACCTGATTACATGAGCTATTATGAATAACATCACAACAACTAACAAGAAATTTGAGCTAAGGCTCACGGGATGCGCGAAAGCCTGTAGCATTTCCGGTTCAATAGTTATAGCTGAAAATTGGGGTGTTCACGCTAAGTTAATATACAAATACCAAATTCTCTATCTGGATCACAAACGATAGTAGTGTGGTGCCAAGGTCTAACCTAGGCCCTATCTCTTTC
>Ga0209671_1004551_pt1 | contig 13777 bp, 8 predicted proteins | sample WorMetHERISLAND2_2_FD_187401 | JGI IMG/M metagenome (GOLD analysis project Ga0209671, IMG submission 187401) | Marine gutless worms symbiont microbial communities from Max Planck institute for Marine Microbiology, Germany - Olavius geniculatus... | ecosystem: Host-associated > Annelida >... | reverse complement strand
GGGGCAAAGTTGAATTTTTTAGCATTTGTAAGCTCTTTTGTCAGAAATTGGTGGCTTTCTTTTGTCATTCCATCAGAAATTTGTTATGTCTGTTGGAAAATTGCAACTTTTTGCTCAGTCTACTTTTTTTAACTTACATCGTCGCTGCTGCCATTTTGTATCACTTTGCTTTGACAAATTAGCGATGCATAACAGCTCAAATAACTGTGTATAAGTTATCTTTTAATTTATTTTTGGACTTTGTAATATGCTGTTGTACTTTTTTTTGTTAGCAGTTTGTGTATCTGATCTTCATTTGTTGTTATTTTATTTCGTAGACATTTATGTCAGTTGAACATAAGCTTGACCTAGGATTCTGTTTCTGGTCATTTTCGCTAGCAAAGAAACCGTTGAACTGTGCAGAATTATTATCTAAAAAACTTTCCTCTTTGCTGTTTACAAACTTTGATCCTGCAGCAAACTAGAGACTTTTTGTGCTTCTGTGCTTTACATATCTTGAATTTTTCTGTTATTACGGTGATGGCAGGCATGTACCCTGTTTCATTATTAGATTATTCCACAATCCATGTGTGTCTTTATCTATTAATTACATGTATTTTTGATAAAGTAATTGGGATTTGGTATTTTAGTAGCTTGTATTGGCAGTAATATATCATGTTGTGTGTTTTGTGCAGTATCGGTAACAGTGGTATTTTGGAAGACTGGACTGCTGAAACGCGACTTGTAAATGATTTCACACAGAGCGGAGACATGTCATTTCCAACGCGCACTGAACTTAACTGTTTTGTTGCAAGGTCAGTAGTTTTTAGTGCAATGTTACACTGTCTGACAGTACTGATTTCTGCAATTAGTGCACCAGTGTTTAGTCAGTAATTTATGACCTCTGATTAAAACCAGTTCAGTATTTTATATTATATTTATTTATTTATTTATTATATTATATTTTATATTATAGTTGTAAATGTAAAATGCTAAATATTTTTGTGTTCACCCGGTATATTTCTCAATGCTTTGTCCAGCTTGGCAGTTTTGGTTAAGGTTTTACTGTTGTTTATTTTTATTATTTTGTTTATGTAGCTGTTCAAGTGCAAATTGTGACAAAGTAGTCGAGCTTCTTTGTCACCATTTGGATGACAGAAGCCACAGTTTTGCCATGGTAAGTACAGTTCAGTATTCTATGTAGGTTTACCGTAAACTATATTTTCAAATTTATATATTACAGTTATAATATTTAATTATTTTTTCAATCCCAGCTCATGCTGTTGTTTTAACAACAGAAAAAGAATTTGGCATGTATAATTACCAGTTCCCAAAAGTGTACTTTTTGGACTGAACAGGCCTAATCTAGAGTAACTCAGGATATGTGATCTGGGCAGGAAAAAATGAGTGCATGTAATGTTTATCAAAGTTTATTTTCCCTGTAAACGTGCTTAAAAGGCATCTTGCCACAATTGCAGTCTGCAACAGACTTTTAGTCACATAATTGAAACATTGCCATTACAAACTTTAGCAGTTTTTTGCAGTGTCTTAAATGAGCTTACAATCAGCTGGCTGATCACATTTAATTCTTTAAAATGTTAATCCATTTAGTGCATGCATTACGGGTTAGTTGTCATAGTTGGACAACTATAATTCTCATGATAGGTTAAACGAATGCAACATTCTGAGGCTGAAGCCAAGAGCAGAGCTGTGAGGCCGATGCCAGGGTTGTGAGGTTTAGGCATGAAGTTATGAATGCAACGTACCAATAGCAATTCACAATGACAACATGTCGTTCGATTTTTTATCGAACTGATACTGATTGGATTTTTTAGTTGCTCGATCTCCACAAACTATTTCAGATCAATCAATTAATTTGGATTATTTTTTTGTAGTGAATTATGCTTACTTTTGCGTGCATTTTAAGTTCTAATGAGACCAAGATGGGCAAACTAAGGCCAAGTCAAGGCCAAATGTTTGAGCCCAAGCCGAAGCTGAGACCAAAGCTTTGAGGCTGAGGCCAATGCTAGGCGAAAATGTAGGCCTCAAGGTTTTAACATCTTTGCTAATTATTACCTCCGTCAAGGAGGTAATGTTTTTGCCGGTTTTTGTTTGTTTGTTTGTCTGTCTGTCTGTCTGTTTGTCTGGCTGTGTCTGTGTGCAAGATAACTCAAAAAGTTATGGATGGATCTTTCTGAAATTTTGAGGGTATGTTGGGAATGGCACAAACTACCAGTGATTCAATTTTGGGGGTGATCCGGAAGGAATCCTGGATTCTGGATCACTCTGAAATTTTCGTTACCATTGCTTTCAATGGGGCATAAGGGAAACCGCTGCAAAACCGAAGATGGTGCTGCCACCTAGCGAACAACATTGCCTTGGCGGAGGTGTGTGGGCTTTGACTGCTTTCTAGTTATATTATGCATTGCTTTATTTCTGTTGCAATTCTGTCCAGCCTGTGTCATTATATGTGTATTTATGCTTATTTGGAGTTGAATTTATCTTAATTTTCTATGCCATGGAATATGTTTTTGTATGTGCTGTTACACAGAGGTCATTGCTGGTACTGGAATGGTTATTACTTAGTGAACTCATCAGTCCTGATCGTATTGCTATCATCTCTAGTCAGACGCTCATATATCTGTATACTTCTGACTCTGTGAACCATCAAGTACAGCAGAAAGCCAGAAAGGTAGCTGACTGTAGATTATTATTAGACCTGTGAGTCGCTGAGGTACAGAAACTTGACCCGACTTGAGGCTGAAGTGACCCCAAGTGGACAGCGGTCGACTTGAGCACATCCGACTCAACTTGACTTGCCAGTGGCATGTCGACTTTAGTCGACTTCAAATGACTTGAGACATTTGAAAATTGTGATGAACTTGCGTGAACGCTGTAAGCTTACGTATACTGTAGGATATTCATAAAGTGTTTTATTCCTTCGGCGAACGTCTTTTGTTACTGTTTTTTTTTTTAAGGACGTTTGTATCTAGACCATCAAAAACTGTGTGTTATGTGACTGTTTTGATGCGCTACAGCGTCTTTGGCATCGTTGTTGTCCATCCGTCATCTGGCCGTTTATCCGTTTGTAACGGATGTATTGTGGCTAACCGTTAAGGCTTAGGCCTAATGGAAAAAATTTTTACATGAATAATTAGCCCTGTGTCTTTTACCTGGGCATGCAAATTTCAGCGATCTAGTGCAAGGTGAATAACAACATGGAAATTACGTCATTCACATTAGGCTGATTCTGCGTAGGCCTCTACATCATCTAATAATTGCTGCTGTGCGAAGCGTTGAAACTCGATAATCCGTTTACCCTAATTGGTATACCGTTATTTTGTATATGGTTACTGAAATATGTTATAAATTGCCTTATTTGCCATCATCGATAGCCGCGTTTGAGAGAACGGCTAGGTGCACGATTACTGGTCAAGTCGACTTCTCAAGTCAACTTGAAATGACCTGTAATGAAACCAACGGTGCCAGAAAATTTCGATGGTGACGCTGCTACAGACCGACTTAAGCCGACTTGGAAGGCCCAAGTCGACTCGAGTCAACTTGATCAACCCGACTCACATGTCTAATTATTATCAGATGAAAAAAATTGACTTATCTGAACTTTTAGGTGCATTGTAAAGTTTTAGGTTCTGGTTTCATGTTAATTTGATTTTTTCTGATGCATGTGTAAATGCTGCAAGCCTTGACGTCTTTTAGAGTGCTTATTGTATCACTTCTTGCTCGTGCTGCTTATTATTGTGTGTTGTATACTTGTTAATCATCTTTTTTAAATTTGTAAAGCATTTCTGCTGAAGTGATGTTCTGTTTGCACAAGTACATCTTGCATGACTTAAACTAGGGCTGTAGAAATTAACAGTTGATTAATTGATTATTTGTTAAAAAATTAATGGATTAAAAATTTTTAATTGATTGGAATTGGATTAAAATTTTGGGCTTCTTAACACCTTAAATTGACTTATGATCATTGCTTTAGTCTTAATTTTATTTCGCATAGAACATGTTATCAAGATTTTTAACCGACCATACTTAAGTAACGGTCAGGTTTTGGGTATGGTTGTCATTCGTCTGTCTGTCTGTCTGTATCGGATGTATCCTGGCTAATTGGTAGGTCTTAATGGAAAATTTTTTACGCCAATAATTAATTAGCCTTGTGTCACAAACCTAGGCAAGCAGAATTTCAGCCGTCTAGTGCAAGGGGAACTTTTTTTAAATTTGGGGTTGAATGGAGGGAGGTAAGAAAAACAGGCCATATGTCAAAAACAGTGATAGATACGACCAACGTTACTATTAATCACTATTAGAAAGTGGCATACACTTTTTCAGATGAGATGAAAATCATCGATTTTGGATGACATCAATTGAAGATCACTGACATTCAGTATGGTCAGCTATTCTAGCGACAGCTGGGCTTCTTGTTGCTTCTATAGTGTTAGTTTAACAGTCTGCATTTTGTGACCTTTGACTACACAGTTTTGTTTAGGCCACTGCATCATCATCACTTTTTTGATTTTACTTTACTTTGCAATAGATAATAGCAGCAGTAGTTGAATTCTGCAGTTTGTCTTCAGCGCAAAAATTGACTGATTAATTTTGATTAATTTTTGGAAATTAATAAATTACAATTTTTTTCATTTGGTTGCAGCTTTAATATAAACCCAAACTGTTATTACATGTTGCAGTGTTTCTTTGTTTATTTGCCCATCTTGCTTTTTTGCTTAATTCTAAAACTGGAAGGTTTATATTAATTTGTACTTTTTATTGTAATTAAATAATATTATTTTACCAAATTAAATACCTGCATGATGTCGTGCACTTGTGCAGATTATCAGAATGCTTGAGAAGCTTTCGCCCAAGCAAGGACATCTCTTCAGCAGCATTTCTGCCAGTAAGCTTCTCTTTGCTGCAAACACTGACAATAGATCTGAGACTGACTGTAAGCCAAATAATCTCACATCAGCTGCTGAAAGTACTAAAGATCATAGTGCAGACATTGTCACAACTGCCTTCCCTTTTTTGTTGCAATCCAAAGTGGCAGCAGATTGTTAATTTGCATGTTAATGTGTTTACAATTGAAATTTGTTATCTGTTGTGTATAATACATTCGTGTTGGGCGTTGCTTTAGATGCTGTTCCTCTCGGGTCTTTCTTTTCCATTCTGCTATTTCTTACCCTGCATTTAACGATTCGAGTTTGCTATTCCAAGAGGCCACCTTTCCAAGGGGCTGCCATTTTGGTGGGCTACCAAAAGCCTGTTTTACATGATAATGAAATTGTATTTATTAAATGCTAAACTAACACTGATCCTGACGCTAGCCCAATTCCTAATTTTATTTTTAACCGTGGAGGCTCTTCGGAATGGCACTTTGAGAGCACTGTTGATTTTTGCACATTCTGCATTTGTAAGCCAGGTACTGTATCAAGAATTTGTATAATTTTCGTCCTAAATTAAACTAATCTCTCCCCTTTTTGAACTGCTGAACAATCTTTTCCCCTGACTTTATGATGAAGCATTTGCTTTAATGTTTATATGGCGTTGAAGCGGCTGTTCACTAAATCAAGAACCATGATGAAGAATAAACATCTCTCTGATTCGCTTGTGACATGTGGTGCTATAATATAAATGTGTTTTGATTAATTGTTTGATTATCTGAGTGAATTGGTTGGCAAAATCAATTTACATTTCTGTGCCGTGAGCAGCCAAATTGAAACCACAAGATCTAAAGTTGCTTTAGCCATAGCCAAAACGCTAACTAGAAAAACTTTCATGACTGTTATTAAAAGAACTACAAGAAAAGCCCTGCTAATGCAATGGGGAACGCGCAACAGTGGTGTATGTTTGAAAGCCCAGTAAAACAAGGTCTAAGGGCGTAATTGATTTAGTAAAACTGAAACCAGTTTCGGGTTTAGGTTTTGATCTGTATATGGATTGCTCGAAACTGGTTTCTATGCAGACACGCAATGGGGCATGTCACTGCATGAACGATCTTGTCAAACAAAATCACATTTAGCACACACTCATATGAAAGTATTTGCCATATAATGCTATTACATAAATATATAATGCCAAAAAATGAATTTATCTAGATTTTGGTTTTATTTACATCTAATCTTGCACAAGTAAACAAATGGAAACCCGGTTTCAGCCAGTGAAACCTGGTCCAGTGGTCCAGAGACGGTTTTGCCAGTTAACCCCAGTTTCACGATAAAACTGCTACCCTGAAAGGAAACCAGTTTCTTTTCAGGGTAGCAGTTTTCTGCAATCTATTAAGGAAACCGAAACCGGTTTTGTGAAATTGGAGTTGACTGGCAAAACTGCCTTTGGACCAGGTTTCGCTGGTTGAAACCAGGTTTTCGTTTGTTTACATGTGCAAGATTAGACATAAATAAGACCAAAATTGAGATAGATTCATTTTTAGCATTATTCATTTATGTAATAGTGTCATATAACAGATTTTTGTATGCATATGTGGTAAATGTGAATTTGTTTGACAAGATCATTGTTTTGCATGTATGTATGCCTGGTCGTCGTACCGTATCCATCACAACTGACTGAAAAAAGTTTGAGAATTTTGCATAATAAATCAGTCATGCATTGTAAAATTGTGAACGTCGTTTCATAGCATATCTTCTTGGTTTTCGTTGAACAGAAGCTGCAATATTGTCGTTATACTATATCATGCGGTGACATGCCCCGATTGCGTGTTTGCATGGAAACCAGTTTCGTGCAATCCATTTACACATCAAAACCTAAACCCGAAACTGGTTTCAGTTTTGCTAAATCAATTATCCCCTAAGTCAGTCGCCAGAGGGCGCCAGACGACCGGCGGCTAAATATATATAGTGTTTTACTTGTACTCACCAGAGGACGTGACCTATTTCGCTCAGCCAACACCGTGTCAGCTGAAAATCGCCAATTTTTCCCACCCCCTCTCATTCAGCACTCTCGTTCGGGGTGACCCCCTTCGAATTTATGGAAAAGCTTCACGTTTCCTGAAACGAGTCTTCCAGGCAGCCGACAGACAGTGAAGATTTGGTGATTCTAGCTTGCACCGTTTTTGACTGATCCACCCGTGTGACGGACAGAATTGCGATGGCTAAGACGCGCTATAAGACTGTGACTAAAAGAAGTCATAAAGTACAAAAAATAAAGTACAAAACTGCAATCATTACTATGATTGAAATTGGTGAATACTAAACCATCTATATGGTTAATTCAATAGTTGCGAAATGCGAATAATTTTTACGCTCGAAAGCAGCTAGCAGCTAATGCTTTCAGCGCGTCTTAGCCATCGCAATTCTGTCCGTCTGTCTGTCTGTCCGTCACACGGGTGGATCAGTCAAAAACGGTGCAACTATGATCACCAAATCTTCACCGTCGGCTGCCAGGAAGACTCTAGTTTCAGGAACCGTAAAGCTTTTCCATAAATTCGAAGGGGGCCTAAATGAGGGGGGGGGAATTTGCGATTTTTGGCCAATAAGTCGCTGTATCTCAGTAACGGTGTGAGACAGGGCCTAGGTTACTATTAATCACTAATAGGAAGTTGTACACTGGCTCTCGATTGGCGCCGAATTCAATGACTTTGAGTGACTTTGAACGCCAAAATAGGGGCTTTCTGGATTTTTTGGGCAACTTCGGGCTGCGACACAAGTCTGTATCATTCACAAGGTGGCGCCACGGAACTCGTTATGCAATCCAGATAGAGAATTTGGTATTTGTATATAACTTAGCGTGAACACCCCAATTTTCAGCTAAACTACTGAACCGGAACTGCATTAGCTCAAATTTCTTGTAATGATTAATCATGCATCAGCTGCTGGCTGTAACTAACGTAAATGTTTACTTATTTTAATATTATTTGGTATTGATAATCAATAATCTTTGTGCTTTGGTTGCCAAGCAGCAATAAACTAGAGCGATATTGTAGGTTTTAACAGCTAAAATTTGTTTTAGTACGCACGTTTGGAAGTTTTTCAGATGAAACGTAAGGCATATTGCACAGTTTCTTACTTATGGTTTATCCTTCTTTTAGATTTGTTTGATCTTTAAGTTTTGATTTTTAATTTTTTTATTCCCGTTTCGTATAACACGAAATGGCTTCGTTGTGCGTCTGTTTGTATTTTTACTAACACGTAGCTTAATCAGCAGTATGATATGGCATCACAATAGCCATTTTACGTTCCGAAAAGTAAGTGTCATTTTAATCTGTTAGTTGTATATTATAATCAGGGATAAATGATTATAATCTGATCATTCATGATGTAAATGTAGTGTGCGCACCAAAGCCCGCCTACAGTTGCCACACATAGGTATTGAGGTACAAACTGCAAGAATGATTACTTAAAACGTAACTTTCAGAGTGTTTTACTGCATACTTAATGTAGTTTATTTTGGATACCAGAGGCTTTATGTAGACCAGTTATGTTGGGGTACAGTACTCTATTCCGACAGACGCTATTCTGACAGCCACCATGTTCTGCAGGGACACAGTGGCTGTCGGAGTAGCGACAGCTGAGCAACTGACGACCTCAGCCGTAGCTTCACAGATCTCCAGTTCACCAACTATATAGCTGCTCAAGCCTATCAAGTAAACCGTCACTGCATAGCCAGTCAGCAAGTTTTGTAGTTACTTCCACCACAATCGAACTCATTAGCTATATTGTATGTTAACTTGTTGTATGCATTACTGTCACATTAATCTAACACTAACCTTTACCTTATTCGTAAGTGTAAACGATAACCATAATTTTAATATTAACTGCAAAATCGTACTCTGTTACACATGAAATTGTCACCTCCAGGTGAATGTTGATGTAAAGCATAATGGCCAGTCTGTCGATGTGAATTTCAGTTGGAATAGCATTTGTCGGAATAGAATCTGTCAGAACAGAGTCTGTCGGAATAGCTTCTGTCAGAATAGAGTTTGCCTACCATTATTTTTCAGTGTTTATCTCATTATCGGGAAGGCATGCTTATCTGAAAATGGCTTATAAACGTTTAATGTTTTGTACAATTGCTGCTGGACATGTTGGGTGCTGACAATGTGACTGACAAAGCAACCTGATGCACTGTTGCACATATGCACTGTGTTAAGATGAGACTATGTAACAAATTTAGGCAAACCCTGAATCAAATAAACAAGACACCAATGTTTGCCTCTATCTTTGCCACTTGTTGTTTGATTTCATTTTGAATTATAGTTTGACAGTTTGAATATTTATCTGATAAATGCTTTCTCGTCATATGAAGCTGCTGATCCATTTAATTGTTTTTTCAAACATTGCATGATACTTCACTCATTGCCACAACCCATTTGCGGCTTTGATGCAAATTCTCACATACTGAACTGTACATACTTGCTTAACTGCAATTTTCATTTCAGGTTTGTCAGTAGCTGCTTGAGTTATCACTGGAGTTATGAAGCATTCTTTACAAAGGTGGATGGCATCTGTGGTCTTTGGGGAATTTGGTATTAGTGAAGTTTTATAATGAGCCGTGGTGTGAAAGGTTTGCGTCAGCTAATTAGCCAGTCAAGACAGGGGCACATTGATGACAGCAGTGATGATGAGCAGACAGTCAGTCACTCTCAAGCAACCAATACATTGTCTAATCAAACAGGTCAGTGCTTTTGTATTGTGATAAACAGCATATTATGCGAATGGAACAAGGCATAATTAAGCTCTAAAGAATTTTGTTTTTGACAAAAAACTGATGAAATGATGACAACTGGTGGTCGTGATAAAAATATTGATTTTTGATAAAATTTGATTACATTAACTATATTTGCACTTTTTGACATTAACGAAAAGTGACATTTTTGGCGGTAATATTCTTTGGAATTTAATTATTGTAACAAACACTCAATTTTGGATGGCGAAAAACTAGCAAAATTCTGGATTTGTAACAAAACTTTTTGACAAACGAAAAGATAAGTAGAAGCCAAAAGCCTCTGAACTGTTTTGGCAAGGTTTTGTAGAATAAGTTAACAACAGTTACCGCCACACATTGCTGAAAAGCTTTATTTTGGGACTTCAAAAAACTGGCCCATGATTGTGGCAAAATTTTTGACGAACTTTGCACTTTTTGACAAATGAAAAATGGCATTTTTTGTAGCAAAATCCTTTGGAGCCAGGCATAATACACTGTAGACCAAATTGAAACGTACATTTTTCATGACTGATTGACGGTGAGTTCTGCCTGAGAATGAGTGCTGTGCATAGACACGAGCCATGTTTTAAACTTGCTGAGATACACTGCTAGTTGTTTATGCCTTATCAGATAGTGGTAAAGAAAAAAATTCTGAAAATGATCTAGGATCAGTGATCAAATCTAGATCATGTCTAAAAGCTAATTGAGTTTTTTTCCAGCACATGAGTGTTTTAGTTTTTCCTCTCAAATATCATCAAAATTCCTATATTGTTTTTTGCTGATAGATGAACACAGACAGACAAATACAGCTAATCGTTATTGCCAGAGATATGTAAAATATTCTGCTTTTGTTTTGTCTTATTTTTTTAAGTCTTAAAGCTCGTATGATATGTTTAGGATGGCACTGAAACTGTCAAAACAATAAAGAAGACAGTGAACTTTTTAAAAAAATAAACTGTGTCTGAATTTAACATGAACTTTTTCTATGAGCTTGTTGGGCATTCTGTGTATCTAAATGCATGTATGTATGTATGAAATTGAGCTGTTGAACGTTACAGTTGTTGCTTCAGTTATGGTAATGGTCAACAAGTTGTGGTGATGTGTTTTAGCTTTAACGTTAACATTAGTTCTTCAGCGTTTGTCACCAGCAGATGTTGCAGCAACTCCGTGTTGTCAACGATTGAAACTTAGCAATCCAACACCACTCAGTGAGCTCGGATATACCAATCATCCAGCATGCCAGTTGCATGAGCTGCCAAAGTACCAGCCTCTGCCTGCTGTTGGGTCTGACTGCTGGGCGGCTAGGTCCACAACACCATGTCAGCAAATTGCCAAAGAAACAGCCAGTGTTGACAGCTTTGACAGTGGCTTTGTAACCAGCAACAGTCCAGCATTGTCAGACAAACATAAGCCAGTCGAGGAGCTAGATGCCATTTTACAGCTATTTGATCGGTCAGTCGTGCTAGTGTGGCTTCAGCAAACAAAACGCAGCATTACTGACATCGCTGACTGGTATGCGGAAGGTGAAAATTTTATTCGCTTCTCTCATTTCTGGTTGCTAGAATTTTCATCTGATCGCCGATGCAGTATGTTTGAACTTGAATATGGTTTACTGCGTGATAAGATTGCAGCTGGTTGTAGAAGTAAGCAACCATCATCGGAGCAGCTTGTTTCTCTCATGTCCACCGTTCTGCATGAATTTCCCAAAGGAAAGCTAACTGGACTTGCCGACGCTTGCACTTTTCTTGAAAATCTTGAGGCTCTTGCAGAGAAAGGAAAGCGGGACAGCCTGCTTGCTGCTGTTTCGTATTCACTATGCAATCAGCAACATTATGACTGTTTGCTGGCTGTTCGTACGTACGCCATCGTCACAGTCTGGTCTGCAATTCTTGATCAGTATCGAAGTGGCATGGATTCAGGGATGGCAAACCAAACAAAGAAATCAACGCCACGACCTAGCACGGCTCGTGGTCGGAGCAAGCGGTCATCACAATCTGCCTGGTCGGCACGACCGTCTACAGCAAGTTCCAAGTCACGTTCTGAGCTGAAGTTTTCGGGAAATGAAGCTGCTGCAAATGCTGATGTTTCTAATCAGAAAAGATTGTTTGATGCCATCAGGTTCATTCTGTTTTGTTCTTACGTTATTCGTTGCTCTTGTGCTCTTGCAGTCTGCAGATACATGATTTTACAATCTGTTGGTTTACGTTGCTATTCTGTACAGTTTCCAGTCAGTTGCCAGACATACCTGTTTATTAATTAAAATGTGGCAGTATTTTACCTGAAGACAATTTAGCCATGAGCTTGCAAGATATCACTGGTGGTTAAAAAAGAAAAATTATAAAATGCAACCAGACTAAAAAGTAGATAAATGAAAGACAAAAATAGAACTGAAAAACAATTTGTTGAAATTGCCTGCTAAAATAGTGCTGTTTTGATTTGGCATTTTAACGATGCAGTGATTAGTGAGAATATGAGAATAGCGTTATAACTCCATATAATGTATATTATAAATGCAAGTAAAAAGAGGACATTAAAATGCCAGTTTGATTGCTGCAGGCTTGGTTTTGAAGACGTTGTCAAGTATCTGCTGGAGATGCACAAAGTGTCTGTTGATGTTCGTGATGGAAGCAACAAGACTGCTATTTTCCATGCCATTACCAGCGGTCAGACGACAGTCTTGAAATATCTGCTGTCTGTGGTGGGTTAGTCATGCTATTTCATAGAAGATGTATTGTGCAAGACATTGATTACAGTAGAGAAATTTGAACCATTACTGAAGCAAATAGGTAGCAACTGTAAGCTTGCATTAGTATTGGCTCTAGTAAGTAAGTAAATAAGTAAGTAAAGTGTGAATTTATATAGTGCACATTGTTAAATTAACCTCTAATGTGTTCTTCACACTAGTATTGACTGAACATGATTGTTTTAAAGAATTGTTTGAAACTGTCAGTATCACATGCCGGATCTCTGAGTTCATCTGGCAGTGAGTTCTAGATTGTCAACAGCGAGGCACATTAAGCCAGTGTCCGTTGGCGGAATACAGCCGATGTCGAGATTTGCTCAATGCTGATAAACTGTGCTGTTAACTAACCATAGTTATAATATATATTTTTTTCATCTAATCTAATGTATTGTGTGATATTGCTAGTTTTTGTAACAGAGATTGCTCTCACATACTTCTGTCTTGAGAATATAGCTGTGGCTTTACGTTTTAGAAAAAAATTACACAGTCGATTTACAGTTATAAATTATAAAACTTTATGAGTTATGAATGTACCAGTATAAAGATATTTTTCATGTGGTTATTGTTGTATGGGCTGCAATATGCATTTTGCCCATTCATTTGTTTGTCCTTCTGTCTTACTCATATCTCATATATGCTCCTAAGTTTTTGTAACTCAAGAACAACAAGAAATTTGAGCTAAGGCTCACGGGATGCGCGAAAGCCTGTAGCATTTCCGGTTCAATAGTTATAGCTGAAAATTGGGGTGTTCACGCTAAGTTAATATACAAATACCAAATTCTCTATCTGGATCACAAACGATAGTAGTGTGGTGCCAAGGTCTAACCTAGGCCCTATCTCTTTCCACCCGTGTGACAGTCGGATGGATAGATGGAGAGACAGACAGACAGACAGATGGACAAAATTACGATGGCTAAGACGCGATGAAAGCAGTAGCTGCTTTCGCGCTATTGCTCTCACGCGTAATATAACAACTCGATCAATGCAAGCGATCAGCATTATGTGCACTTGGACGTGACTCTTAATACAGGTGTTTTACTACGACCATCACTAAACTGGGTGTTGTAAACCGATTCCCGAGGTGGCAGCACCATCGAACAAAATATCACAAATTACGCCGTAAGGTAGGCCTGTGCAAGTCGTTTCACCAAATACTGTGCATCAGAAATGTACTAAATAATGAGTTATTGCACTGACAACACAACGAAATCGTACAACGCGAGAATTTGGGATAAAATAAAATACCTTTATCGCAGTCGTGGCAAATTGCACATAATAATAGAACCGTGGCGACGGTGGCGCCTCCTTGTGAATAATTTTGTGTCGCAGCCCGAAATCGCCCGAAAAATCCGTAAAAAATCCCTATTTTGGCATTCAAGGTCATCCAAG
>Ga0209671_1004549_pt1 | contig 13778 bp, 9 predicted proteins | sample WorMetHERISLAND2_2_FD_187401 | JGI IMG/M metagenome (GOLD analysis project Ga0209671, IMG submission 187401) | Marine gutless worms symbiont microbial communities from Max Planck institute for Marine Microbiology, Germany - Olavius geniculatus... | ecosystem: Host-associated > Annelida >... | reverse complement strand
ATATCGGGCTGCGCAAGTCTATATCATTCACAAGGAGGCGCCACCGTCGCCAACGCCACACGCGCCTATGGCCGATGTGCATTATGGTCCCGATGGGCCGAGTCCAAGTGATATGCGATTTTCGAAACTATAACTACTGAACTGGAAATGCTATAGGCTTTCGCGCGTCTCGTGAGCTTTGCTCAAATTTCTTGTTAAAGATTACCGCTAATTTGGTTAGTGGAAGAGTTTTGAAAGTTGGCTGATATTCGACTGCATGAAAGTTGGTCTACTGCTAGGCCTGTGGACCACTCGATATATGCTTGATGCTAAGAGACTCAGTTTGAAGCACTCTTACACGGCTGTTTAACTGGTCCATTTCCAGGGCTATTCCAGGTTATGCCAGTCCCAAAATTGTGGAAATAGTTATATAGCAGTACTTCCACAGACCACTAAGGACATGACGCACTTTTTATCAGCTAGACAACAGCATGTGCAGATAACATTGTACTGTCACTCGACAGTGCTTTTTTCTAGTTGTGGACTGCTATTTAGAGTTTCGTGATGACTTTTTACTTTCGGTCTTAGTTTTTTTCGGCGGCTGTCGCACGTTCAACTCTACTGGAAAACATAAGCGTAAGATGAAATACCACATTGTTTAAAAAACTCTGTAGTCGTGAAAACGCACTTACGCATTTATCTTTGCAGGCTGCGTTGCTTTTTACGCATGAAACCTAGGATCACCAAATCTTCACGGTCGGCTGCCTATAAGACTCTAGTTTTAGGATCCGTAAAGCTTTTCCATAAATTAGAAAGGGGTCACACTAAGCGAGGGCGCTAAATGAGAGGCGGTAGGGAAAATTTACGATTTTTAGCCAATACGTCGTTGTATCTCAGAAACGGTGCAAGATATAGGCCTAGGTTACTATTAATCACTATATGAAGTCGTACACGGGCTTTCGATTGGACCGACAGCAATGACCTTGGATGACCTTGAACACTCACATAAAGGTTTTATGGATTCTTGACGATTTTGGGGCTGCGACAGACATTTCAAAAGCGAATTGTGCCGAAATAAATAGAGATAGACAAAGACAAGCTGCGAACGAAATTTTCAGCATTGAACATAGATTTCGACGGTTCAAGTTTCAATTTTTGAGGTTCAAGAAAACCTGCGCACAAGGGCATCAAGAGCGGTACCCCCTTAAAAGTCGTTATTTTACCGTTGTTGACCAGTCTTTCGTGGAAACGGTTGCAGATAGGTATTGGCATGCTGCCTATCACAACAAGCACTAGTGACAAGCTTCTAGACGTATCAACATCGATGACTTTGAATGACCCTGAACACCCAAAATAAGGGGTTTTTATTGATTTTTAGCAATCTTCGGCTGCGGCGCACACTTCAAGAGTGAATTGCGATGAAATGGCTGGAGATAGACTAAGACAATTTGTGAATAGGAACTGCTATAGGCTTTCGCGCGTTTCGTGAGCATTAGCTGAAATTTCTTGTTCTCGTTAGGTAACACTTTAATGTAGTTTTTGAATTATTTTCTTCCTTTCGTTCAGTTTCGTTTACTGGAAAACAACAAGATACGTTAAGCAGTGTAATTAGTAAACAGTTCAAGGGTTGTGCTTTTTCAGTTTTTACTTGTTTGGCTGACCGTGACCTATTGGCCATAAAATCGCACTAGCCTATCTGTTGCAGAAAATGTTTGCATTATTATAATCACAGCCAAATGTGAACATCTTCCGTTCCTGAGTTAAGCGCCAATTTTACACTGCGTTCAGCCTATCGTTCTTGTCCTTGTGAGAGGGTACGAAGTATAGCCTACGTAGATCTACAGTATAGGCCTAGCGAGTGTCGACTGTCGACAACCCTATGGCGTCGATCGCCGTCGACGCGCAAGAAAATTCATCGCACGGCGATCAAAACCAGCAGTCCATTGGACACGGCTGTGATACAATTTTTGCCTACATTTACTGTATTTACAATCTGTGAAGTTATATACAGTTGGGAGACAGTCAGGTGAACATTATCATATATGCTCACACTTTATTCCGGAGCATGAACGTGGCACGTGCTCCCCAGTTTTTACTAAAAATCAACGCTAAAATGCCAGTTATGATTGTGTTTAGAACATATTTGGTGTAAGCTTAAACCAGTTAGGTCTATGTGCAGTTTTACTTTACAATAGTTTCTATAGCTAGCAAAAAAATACAAATTAAGTATTATGTTTAACTCCTGATAATAATTTCGTTGTATTTTCTACGTAGTACATAATTTACAGTTTCAAATAAAACACAAAACAAGCAAGATTTTGCTTTACGTCAAGTCTACAGCCCTAATCGTCGGTCTATAGGCCTAATAGCCTAATAACATTGCTAAAAGCAAGCTACTGCGCAGTATAGCAAAGTAGTATAGTTCTCTACAATGATAATGGATCAGTATGAACTACATTGTATAGTGCGACACGTGCTTTAGATTTATGTAGGAACTCTAGCTAATGTATCACTCCTGACCGGATCGGCCATCGTAAGAACTGGATATGATGTAATACCACTGGCGGCCGATCGCACTGAATTTGAAGGAAGAATTTTAGGGAAGAAATTAAGGGACAATTTACGGCTAGCTAGCAATTTACGTAAACTACTAGGAAGAATTTTAGACGAAGAAGTTTGAGCGACAGAAATAACCCTGTAGTACAACTTGATGAGTAAGTAAATTTAGAAGAAAATCGCCGAAAAGAAAAGTGAAATAATTTAAGTGAAATAATATTAACCAAAGATCCCTCACTTATAGGGTGTTTACACGATCGAGCAAACATCGAGCAGCTAGCTCGACGTTCTATGGTAATTTGCATGCTAATTAGAAGGGCGGGCGGGTTGTAATTGGAAGGCCTATATAACACGTAATCAGTCTACATTTGAGGCAGGGGCGGGGTTCCAATAGGCCTGCTTGAGCCAGCTCGATGTTTGCTCGATTTTTGATCGATCGTGTAAACACTCTATTACGCCCGGCGTTATTAGGCAATCGATGCCAGCGGGTTGTTTAGTGGTTTTGGCCCTATAGGTAGTAAACTTTGCGCGTATAGTCGCCGCGAACAGACAACTTGACAACAACAACGACAGATTAACGACGGGGTCTAGCTATCACCTGGGTGTGAATGTTATTTGAACGGTGTCGCTCGACTGAAAGCAGGAAGAGCAACCGGCCACTGTTCTCTGTATAGCCTACAGCGTAGCAGCTACTAGCTAGCTGCTACATGTGAAAGTTTCGGCATCGTCTTGGATCATGTGGAATGAGACTGCCAGGTATCGCGTACTTATATATAGGCTATACATTAACGAAACTGCCTGAATTGAGTTGCCTCGGTGTCTTAGGTGTGAAATCGAATTGCCGCCGCTACACCGCTGTCGCCGACTGTCGCCAACAGTTAAGTCGTGTCGTCAATTATTCTGTTCACACATACAACGTACTCAACACCTGAATTGCCGATTTACCAAGCCAAGAAATGGCATGACTGATAACTGATGTAATCGTGATGTCGAGAACTGACTAGCACGTAAACTGAAAGAACTAAAACTATTTTAAAATGAACTGAAACGAGCAAAATGCGGGACCGCAGCAGAAAGTCGAAAAAGCCGCGTAAATCAAGTACGTAACGAAGTTAAGCTCGACATGCATTGGTTTCTGTAGTGAACATTTTTTGTTATTTTTGTTGGGGACATCTACTTCTGAAGGCTATTCGCCTTGCCTGATGTCTTGTCGACATTGTACTTTCGTTTGATAAAATTGTTGTCTTCTGCGTAGTTGCTGTGATGACTAATAAATTGTGATAGTTTTGACTTTGAATTTTTGGTCCTTTGGTCAGATAATTTGCACACCGGTTACCCCTGCCGTGCAAAACGTTCATACAGTAACAAATTTAGGGTTTTCTACGTCTTTTTCTTTCGAGTTTGGAGCCACAACTGGACAGGCAGACGGACGGTGAGGGAGGGGGGAGATTCATAATGTGGCCTAGTACGATGGCCGCATAATATCGAAAAAACAGTAGAGTAGGTAACAAGCAAATGACCTTCACCGCCCACTCAATTTGTTAGCTTCTTCGCAGCTGTATTCTGCTGCGTGCTGGTGCGGCTTCTACAGAAGTTCATGCACTTCGGTACAGCAGGTCATACTCGTATTGCGTAGTTGTAGGTTCGATTGGCGCCGGACAGACTGGGCCTATGCTTTGAGGCGCTTCGACTGCTCACGTGATTTCGGTCAAATTCACTGATGACGTCAATTGAAGGCCAACACAAACACACGTGCTGATTGGCTCTCTCACAATTGTTCGTCCTGTGACAGATCTCATGTCACGTGACGTCGTCACGCGACCGGTACGAGCCAGTGCTTGCTGAGCTCTAGACTGAGTACTGGTCGGTTGATGTAGGCTACTTTACAAAACGTCGGTGATTCAGTCCAATGTCCAGCGAGTGGCAGCTCCGCAGCTAAGGTCTCTAGAGGTGAGCATCCACGGTATAACTAACCCGACTAGCAGCTTGTGTTTTGGGTCCCGCAAAGCAGATAGGATGCTTAGGAGAAGCTTATGGCTGCGGATAGGCCTACTTGCGTTCTGAACACTTTATGAAAATAACATCGCAAATGCCGCCGCTTACTGTGGATGTTGCTTTTTAAATTGCATCCACTGCGTGCTTTTTGTTTTGTATTAATTAATTGAAATAAAACAATGCAACAAAATACTCTAAAAACTGATGACTCTATCCGACCAAACGCCGCCGCCGACCCTCAAGTCATCGGCGCACAGCTCTACTTCAAACCGGCTCCAAGTAGTCTGTACTGTCACTGCAAATCTATGTGTCGAGTCCATCATGAGTCCTGTCTGACTCTGATCAGATGGTTCTGCAGGGTTCCATTGCAACCCGACGCAGTGGTTTCCAGTGTTGTTGTCCTTGGCCTTGGCCTTGGCCTTGAAGGCCAAGTCCTTGGCCTTGGCCTTGAAGGTCAAGTACTTGTTAACAACACTGGTAGTTTCAGGCTAAGAAAGGCGGAGTTTGACGCCGTGCGCTGGTGAGTTGCAGCACACGGTCAAGGATCACAGTCATGGTCGGTCGTCCGGTTTCTTGGGTGCAATTAGCCTATAATCTTTGACTGAACATGAGCTGATTTTCGTGTTTATATACGAACAGTTTTGGTTTTCAGTCTCCATGTGCATCACTACTGCAGGGGTGAGGCCCCTGTGTGAGGTCAGACAGACAACGTGTGAGGAGAGGGATGGGGAGAAGGGGGAAAGAGATGAAAGGAGAGTATTTATCAATGTAGCAAACATGCCGCTGGCCGGCGGCCATATGTCACAAATCAAGGTCGCGTGAGATTGAAGTTAACTCCTATGCCCACCTATAGACGCCGTGACGCACTAAGCTTTAATTATGCACGTGACAAAGTGCATGGCTTATTATGCGGCCGTCCTAATAGAGCACATTACTGGTCTTCTCCGTATGTTAGTACCATACGTGTTGCTAATTAGCCGTTAAACTAGAAATTAGCACACCAATTTTGGTTTTTTCCGTCTTTTTGTTTTCGAGTTAGAAGCCCGTTCGCGACAGACAGACAGACGCACGGACGGGCGGACAGGCAAGACCTGCAATGCGGCTACACAGTAAGTAAGCCTATTTCCCTAGCCGATACTGCATAATTATACGCTTTGTGTGTTGTGCTGATTATTCGTATATAGAAGAGACTCGTTGCCGGCGGCTGCACATCACGGACACGTCGACGCTGACGTTCACACCAGTAGAATAAGCACCACGGATCCACGACAGTACGTCATCTCTGCACTAACTGTAACTTACTGTTAGACTGGTGACTGAGAATGATACTTTGATGTGACCTTGTTAATAGAGAGCGCCTTCCATTGTAGTACAGTCTCATTTATACCTCGTTTACACGAGAAAGCATACGTGAAGCAAACATGAAGCAAACGTATTCAAAATACACATGCACCACCTGTGCTCTAAGTGTGCTGCATGTTTGCTTCATCGTGTAAACGGGGTATTACATTACAGCGAAAAGTATAATAGTATAAACGCAGTGCTTATAGTTTGGAGAAAACCGTGGTGGTACTATCAATCGAGGTGCCTAGGCCTATATTGAGACGGCAAAAGCGTTGATCCGATCAAGAGGGCGGTAATGAGAAGGAAGTAATTATTTTTTTGTCCAACCGATTACGAGATTTGAGGGAGTGTCGTGAGGTCCTACAGCGGGGTCTAGTGCGAAGCCCCGGCCAAAAGCAAGTCTTGGTGTGTTTTGAGGGGGGCGCTGAAAATGACGGACCTGAAAACGAAGGACCATCGAAATGTCCAGGCATGAATTTGACGGACATGAAATAGACGGACCAAATGTCCGGGCATAAAATTGTCCTGACCTGTAGGCGAGTAGATTTCAGATCAACGACTGCGTTTATATCAGGTTAAAGTGAAGATGAATTTAAAACTGCATCAGTCTTTTTTCAGATCGAGAGAGTATACTAATTTTGATCACGTTAGCCGTTGTTTCAGAGGGACTAAACTTCATATTGTTAGCAGTAGTTGCAGAGAGACATTTGTGATCAAGGTTTTGTTAACTTGAGGTATAATGCTGTGATGGATAACTTTGAACAGCTGTTGCAAAGAGACATTTTATAGTAATATTCTGCAAGTTGCAATGACATAATTGCTAATTTGTAGTTAATTTTTTGTAGTTGCATCTTGAATAAATCTATAACATTATACAACTTATCTTGTTGCTCTGACGTGTGTTATGTTGTTCTTTCAAAAGATAATTGCAATTTAATCTAATTTCAAACGATATACATTTTGTCCACCAATTTCATGTCCGTCAATTTCTTGCCTGGACAATTAATCCTTCATTTTCAGGTTCGTCAATTTCATGTCTGTCAAATTCAGGTCCGCCATTTTCAGTCAACCCGTTTTGAGCTCTAGAAAAGTATAGATGGTACGTAGCAATTCACAAAACAACTGCAAAATTGTGACATCAAGAACCGCTGGTAGGACGTGCCAGTTCTAAAATAAGTGCCAGTATCGGAAGTACACCATACTGGACAGTAATGGCACTGTACAAATTAAATCTTAATTAGATATACCGTCAAAATGCTCTTATCTTTCCAAATCTTTACGACACTTCAATTTGGTGAAATTTCATCAAAGAAACAGTTGTGCGTGTGTGTGTGTGTAAGAAATGTGTTATGAGTAGTAAGTAAATAAGATCCAAATGCTAATATACCTTACGTATAATGGCTTCAGTTATTTTCTTTTGTGCGTAATTAGTTGTACGTCTAAATGTGATCGAGTGAGAGTGTATGTGGACGTGTACTAACAGTGGTGACGGTAGCAAGCCAGTGACACTGAGTGGTGGCGTCGAAGGCGTCAATCTGACGATGAAACGATCTCGTTCACTCATGGTCAGTATAATAGTCCAACAGATTCTGAATATTTACTTTGATGCACATGTATTATTATTGTCACAGAAGGCGGGAATTATCCGCCTAGTCGCGTTATAAAATACAAGACCCAACGACAAAACCCCCTTGAGACAAAGTCTATCGTAGAAGGGATTGCGACCTTGTGTTTTTGTCGGATATTCAGCCAAAGCTGCAGCCGATGCTGGTTTCATCTGCTTTTGAAATCTCATGTTTCGCCAGTGGAGGGGGGTTCAATGGTAGCGGAGGTTGTGTCACAGCTATTATTCCCTTTATTTTGCGTTACTCTCACTACTGGTTTTTCTACGTTATCTTTAGTAAACTTTTTAAAATTTTATTTTAATGTCATTCGTACTGGTATTGGTTCAGTTACTACTGCATATGCGTTTGTTTTTGCGCTTGGTTTATTAAATAAATAAATAAATATGAGTTTTTGCCATAATAGAGGTTTATTTTCCGTTTGGCCTTGTATCGCATGGCCTTATAAAACCAAAACCGGCCTATAGTTTTAAAATCCACTATCAGTAGGCCTACTTCAGTTTCCTGGCGATCTGTTGGAAAGCAAGTCGTACGTACAAAAAGCAGAATGTTGTAGATTTGTCGTGCAGCTCGTTGTACAGCACGTTAATCTAATACAGTGGCGGGTTTAGAAATTGCTTAAGAAAAGGACCAGGACAGTCTAGTGCCAATCACCCAGAAACACTTTGTTAACTGATACAATACAATACAATACAATGATTTAAAATCCACAAATTTTGATGTTTCCGGAAGAAAAATCGTGCAAATGTTCAGCGTTGAGGGGGCATGACAAAGTCAGTGACACAAATCGGTTGGTACGTCATATCCACAACAAAAAGCTTGGCTGTCGGCTTGTGTTGGCCGACCGTACCGCCTATATATTAGAAGGCAAGCCTCTGACTTCCAGTCGCGGAAAGAAAGCGATTTCCCAGAGTGACGCTGCTATATCAAACGCTACGATAAACGTTACAGTACGATGCAATAATTCAGCGCACGTGGGTGACGGCTGCAGGCAAAAACTTTGCATTTAAAATTGCGGCAAAACCGCTGCAGTTAGAGATACAGTTGCTATTGGCAGCCTATATAGGAACTCGTTATCGTTCTATCCAACGGTACCATTGCCAACGCCTTATATACGATATACGGTTTAGCCACAATACATCCGTTACAGTCAGAGAGACAAATGACACATCGTGCCATAGATGTTCTACTATAGAGCACAGCTGTAACGCGTCAAAAACGGTCGGTGTGGCTGTCGTTGTTGCCGCAGGACTCGCAGGCTCATCGCGTCATTGAAAAGCGTCGACGTGACCGCATCAACAACAGTCTGGCAGACCTGGCCAGTCTGCTCGCAGGACAGCCAGACAACCAACGAACTTTGACGAAACATGCCGCCGCCGGACAGGGCCGAGTCAAGAAGACCGAAATCATCGAGATGGCGATACAACGCATCCACCAGCTGCAGTCCGAACTGCTCGGTTTGTACGGCGCTACTCTATCGATATTCCGCGGCCATCCTAACAAACCGCATTATGGGTCTCAGTCCGTCCGTGTGTCCGTAATGTCTCACACCGGTTCCTAACTTGAAAATGTGATCAAAATCACTCCAAAATTGGCTCGACTGTTTCCCGGGGCAGTGGTTACGTGTACCGATTTTTAGCACATATTTTCAGCTCAATATGTCAAAGGTAGAAATCATCGGACGTCAAAAGCTTCCAGAAAAATGATGCGTGTCTGCAATCGAGATCTCGCATACGTGTAATATGCGATGTCGGAGCTGCCCGTCATTGTTAGACCTAGTTTTCTGTGTGCGCCTGTGACCCTCATTAACTATGCGGACGGCTGCATACACGTCGTGCCAACATCTGTGCTATTTTGATGCGTGTGTGTCGGTAAATACGTTTGTGGACGTTGTCTTTGATTCTAAACTAACAAGGTAGGCCTACCAGCCTTAATGGGCAGAAAAGATATGCGACTCGGCGCGTACGGAGCGACGTAACTGAACCGAACTAAATTGTACATAGTTTTTGACGAACTGGTTGGGCAACGCTTACGTACGCGTCAACCAATGACCAGCGCGCCCAAACCGTGTTCAGTTTAGTTTAGTTACGTCGCTCTGTACGCGCCTTTAAAAGAAGTCCTTAGCTATTGAATGTGAACTAAGCCTGTACTGCACCGGATCGCACTTGTATCTGGTAGGCCTGCGTTCGTTCTGAGAGAGGTCTAGGTCTTATGCTGCTAATATGCAGTCGACAGGCTGTCAACAAGAGGACATGACAGCTGATATAATGCTACGTATTAGCCTTCATACGCATAGGCCTAGATTAATAGAGCGCAGTCAGACGTCTTGAACGAGTCGTGCTGTTTTGGTGGATGCATCACGCACTTGTGTTCACTGAACGGTGACTGACGAGTATATAGCACCCGTGTCCATGTGACGTCATTCAGACATTCATCTGATTCACGTACGGGGACACGTTTAGTTTAGTTCATACTGTAACAATATTTGCATTTCAGGCAGTCTAATAACAAAATTGTGATGGCTGCACTGATGCATAGTAACTGCACGTACAGAAACATATTTGTCCATCTCCGTCTTTAGCTGGTAGTGTTGAACTGTACAATTGTCAGTGACGTGTTCTTGAGCTCTGGCGGCAAACTGTTCTATGTTAATAGAACAGCAGCTGCGAAGCTTAGAGAACCGAAGCCCGCAGTTCTGGTTCTTGAATTGCAGCGATTTCGCTTTAGTTGAAATTTTTTTTTTAGGGGGGGGGGCGATTCCTGACGCTACTGCACCCAACTTTGCCCACAAATTTTATATTGCTACTGCCCCTGAAGAGATGCGACTGGCACGATCACGTGCGCGGTACTGCACAGATGCTATGCACGCCAACCTACATTGGTGTTTAAATGACGTAGCGCCGAAATTCCGGACATAGTCCCCTTCATGTTAAAACCACCTAACTAACGTGGTAGGACATAACCCCTCGAGACAGAACCCTTCTCCCCCGGCTACAATGCTTTCCCCATTTTGGAAAGCTCTGCGGGAGCACCAAAACGTGCCAAAAAAACCTTTTTTGTCTATGTTTTTTTTCTACAAAATATTGACCGATTTCTGTGGACAACTTGCAATTACGTGATTCGGCCTACTAAAATATTTCACCGCACTTTAGCTGTGTCGCTACACTACCTTGTGAAATATAAATGTAGGATGTATACTTATGTCATGTTGCCGGTCAGTGAATGCGGTATACAGAAGCCGATATGGTTACTTGTCGAAAGGGGATTGTAGACCAGGGGATTCTGTGGCTAGTCGGTCGGTAGAGGGGGTTAGGCCCGGACGCCGTGAATGACACAAACACGAACATGACTAGACTGAAGGCGCTCAAGACGTTGAATGGCTGTCAGATCAGCATGCACACACGCACGTCGTCATTTCGTCGCACGTGTTGTCTGTTTGTCGACCAAATCCAGACGTGACAAGTCGCACGCCTATCTCGCGTGAGTCTCACGCGCTTTAGCGTGACCTTATTTTTTTCTCTCGGAAATCGTTTTTCCCTGGCAACATCTCCTGACTTAAATAAAAACACAAAAATTCACTGATGGTCGGAGTACTGCTGTGAGCTAACAGCTTTCCCCAGATCCTCAAGACAGAGTTGTTGTGGACCGGTACAAAGCACAGTCTGTCACTACTTGATGGTTGCGGTCCAAGTCTGTGTCTTGAAGAAGATACCATCACTCCCAGCGAGCACGTCCGTGTTCTTGGTGTCACCATCTCGTCTGACCTCGGTCTAAATAAGCATGTCAGCAATGTTTGTGCAGCAGGATTTTTCAGACTTCGACAACTCCGTCGTATTCGGAGGTCACTTGATTCTGACTCGGCTGCGACACTCGTCCATGACTTCGTGTCATCCCGCGTGGATTACTGCAATGCAATCTTCGTTGGGGCGCCGAAGAATGTAACAGACAAGCTACAACGAGTGCTGAACGCGGCCGCACGGAAATACGATCACGGTCTGACGGATCTCATGCACAATGAGCTTCACTGGCTTGACGTTCCGGATCGAGTTAAGTACAAGCTGGGTATGCTGATGTACTGATGCCAGCACAACCAAGCACCTCGGTACCTGATGGACTACTGCTCGCCAGTCTCTGACGTCGTCTTCCGACAGCGTCTGCGTTCGGCCAGCAGTCACCAGCTTTCCGTGCCTCGTCATCGGCTCAGCACTTACGGCCACGGCCGTCGGGCGTTTTCTGTTGCTAGACCAACTGTCTGGAACTCACTGCCTGATGACCTACGTGATCGGAATGTTCTGGAAACATTTTCAGACAGTCGCTAAAAACGTTTTTGTTTTCACAGTACTAGTCTGTTCAGCGCATTAGAGGTTTTGACGACAATGCGCTATATAAATTTACATTTGACATTTGGCATTGACATCCTCCTGTCTTTTCGGGGTGGCATGAAAAAGAAAGAAAAGAAATGAGATAAAGAAAGAAAAGGCAAGGGAGAAAAGGAAAGGGGAAAATAAGGAAATGGAGAAAACAGAAATGGAGGAAAACGGTTTTATTCTACGTCGTACGCTCATTCATTTTCTCTTTCCCAATTTTGCACAAGATTACCCGACATCAGGCGATCAGTGCTGACCGATCAGCACGCACACAAAGTATGTATGTGTGTGTAACAAATCTATAAGCCTAGTGTCCGTTTGTCACGTTCTGCGTCACGGTTTTTTTTGCCGCTGCTGAGTCATTATATTGAAGATCTAAAGCGGAAAAGCATATCGCAGCGCCAGATGATTCAGAATTGCATATCGACCAACGCACACAATAACGCCCGATCGTTTTACCCAAGTTTACCTGCATGGTTGGGCACGTCACACCGTACCGTGCACTAACTAATATTATGTGGCTTTATTAAGACAGGTGGATAACGGAGGCTATACCTACGGTAGTAAAAACTCTAGTGTTTAAAATCAAAAATTAAAACTAAGTTAGCTGGAGTGGCTCTAGTCCAGTTCAGTATATGAACTAAAAAGTTTTCTTTGAAGGTTCCGAATTTTAGCGCTGCTTGGACCGCCAGAGAGACTCTTTGGAGCAGGTGCGTGGTTTCACGCGAGTCTTCTGAAACATTCTGTCAGTCGTCTTCCGCTGAGAAATGAAATTGCAGTGGAGTTTATCTGTCCAAGTGCTTCCAAAACTAAGGGTTAAAAAGTGTGTGGCAACTGAAGCGATGCATTTTGTACTGATTTTTGAGAGTTATTATAATTATCAGCATTTATATCTTTGTATGATGATGATGATTGAAGAACCTAAGCTTAAAGGTAAAAGTTAAGCATTTATAGCCGCAGTGGTTATTAGTGGGTGCGCGCAGTGCAGCTGTGGGCGTGTACGACTCCCGGGAACTATAAACAAAGGGCCGCATACATGTCGGCACAAGGCGTGCAACATACTCGCTATAATATTTAGTTTTTGACGGCATATGACTACGACAGCATATGTGGCATATGCCCTAGGGGATGAGTAACCTGTGTGCCAAATACCAATATTCATTTCCAGAGGTCAAAGGTCATGGTTACAATTAAAATTATGTTTGCGCAGTGCAGGGGACGAGTACGTACTATATACGTAGCTATGCGGATGGCCGAATCATATTGGCAGTGGACCAACAACTTTGCTATAATGTCCACGTAGGCCTACGTATGTCCTATGCAGCTAATCAGCGTCGTGAGGAGGACCGGCTGACGAGCGGGTTCAAGGAATGTCGTGACGTGACAATACGCTATCTGGTCGACTACCACGGCGAGGACTCCGTAGGACCTCTGTGCACCAGTCTACTTCTTCACCTGCATCAGCATCTGCAGAACATTTACCACAGCAGCAAAGGTCTTTGCTGTAGGTTTACGCCACTGTGTTTCTTAGTTTTGTCTGCGTCTGATAATCTAAAAAAGTTAGCTTCATAGTATACCCACTACCCAGTTTATGCTTCATACGTATTACTGAAGAAAAGGTTAAAATGACAGTGACATCAGAGTTGTCGAAAGGGCACTGAATATGTGGCGGCTTATTGTATAGTGGACTAGTGGTTAAAAGAACGTTGTTCTTGTGAAAGTTATTAGTCCGCCCGAAAACGATAGTTTTCGGAAGGACTTTTGTTTTACTGCAGATGTTTTTCTTTTCTTTTCTCGCGAGATCTCCGAGATGCGTGGGCCAGCCGGCGTGAAATTTTGCACGATGGTCAGTAATAGGCCCAATTTTATAATGCCGGTCCAAAATTTTGGGGGGGCGCACCCCAAAAAAATTTCA
>Ga0209671_1004546_pt1 | contig 13784 bp, 5 predicted proteins | sample WorMetHERISLAND2_2_FD_187401 | JGI IMG/M metagenome (GOLD analysis project Ga0209671, IMG submission 187401) | Marine gutless worms symbiont microbial communities from Max Planck institute for Marine Microbiology, Germany - Olavius geniculatus... | ecosystem: Host-associated > Annelida >... | reverse complement strand
TATTTATTTATCTTAAACTCATCTCTGTAGGCTACATTAGGCCTACACGCTGCCGGAAGGGGGAGGGTAGACGTTTGTGACGTCATGTGATGCAGGTCTATACAGAGTGGGTCAAAAAAGTAAGCTATTGTACTTTTTCCATATCTTCGCTAAATACTGACCAATTTTCACAATTTTTTTATCAGTAGACGCTGGACGAAATTTGCTACTCAATTGTAAAAAAGTATAATCAACAATAACTGCCGTCATAGCTAGTAAGCCTAGTATAGAAATCTATTAGCCTGTCGTCAAAATAATTATTTATTTACAGTTCTGTAGTGATAGAACAGCAAGTACAGTTTAGTTACTTGAATTCATTCGATTGTCAAATAGTCTAACCGCAGCTTAACGGAATATTGGAACTTTTGTTTCATGGAATTGAGTAAATTAACATAAATTTACATATGTGCATTAATTATTTTAACGCGCGTTATTTTTTAACGCGTGTTAGTTTATTAACGCATTAATGCGTTAATTAATGCGTTAATTTGACAGCTCTGATTTTAACATTTAGGGGCCTAAGTTAGGAGGCCTATATTCTTCAAAAATTGGCCACTAGACCTTTTGTCCCTTTGTAGATATTGTATGTTTTTGGATATTTATATTACACAAGGTAGCGACATAATAAGTGTGATTAACGCCGTTGAGTAGCAATTTTCTTATAGAGTCTAGTGGTAAAAAATTGTGAAAATTTATCAATATTTAGCAAAAATATGGACAAATTGCAATAGCTTACTTTTTTGGCCCACCCTGTAGGGCATTATGACGAAATGTGACAAAGATGGGGGGGTTAAATTTTCCACGTTGACGTCATTTATGGACTCTCCTAGGCCGGCGGTGGTGTTCGGCGTATAGCACATAGGTCAACTAGCTGACAGACAGCTGGACAGGTGAATAGCATACAGGTAGGATCAATCACTCGTACCTGCCGTTCATCTCTAGGCCTATTCAGCAGCAGCAGCAGAAAAGTTATAGCCGCTGTGGTGTTTAGAAATGTGGGTTTTCCGAGAGACTATCGTAATTATATCGAAATCGCGGAAGTGAAAAGCGCAGGGGTGGAGAATGCATACAGTTAAATTAGGCCTACCTGCATATTTTAAGAAAGACAAAGGACGAAGTGACAGGTTTTTTCCCATCTTTTTTTTCTTTCTTTTTCAAACTCCCATTCTTTTCCCATCTCGTCTTTTTCCTTTTCTCTTTCCTTTTCCTCTCCTCTCCCCCTGCCATCTCTTCCTTTAGAAGTAGAACCCCCAAAATCCAACTAAGGCGTTTGGGAGTTGGAGAGCGCTGTGAGTCTGGAACGCAGTGGATTAAGCTCATATACTGCGTACTCGCTTACCCACTCCAGCAATGCGGTATCTAGTAGGCTTAGGGCCTACCTATGAGCCGCTGATAGCTATAGACCCATAGCCATGAGCCGTGTGAAGTGATATAGGCTGATATCAAGTTATAGACGTAGACGTAAGGTACGTGCGATGATGTACTGTACCTAGATGATAGACGCCACTGCCCCTACATCAGCAGCAGCAGCAACAGCAGCCGATCATAGAGACTCGCAGACAGCGATGGGCACAAACTTTTGGTATATTTTAGTTAAACTTTTCTAAACTTTTTTTAAACCTTCTTGAATAGATTGACTTTACGGACTTTTTGATTGTTCTGTGCATCTACTGAGAGCTAATACTACAAAGAAGTAAAGCAGTTTGCAAGTGAAGTTATATTTCTCATATCATCCGACATAGTTTCACAGTTCAGTGTAGCCTACCGAGTCGACAGTCAAAACATAAAAGCATCATTTATTAATACTTTTAAATTATTAGGTCTACTCTGTTGTTAACAGAATATAATTTGAGTCAGGACTGAGCCTCGCATATTAGGCCTATCTAAAATAATTTAGTTTTGAACATTTTAGTTAATAACTAATTTTTAAGCTAACTTACTCTCTTAACTTAAACGTTTTAAAATAGTTGAACTAACGCTCTAACTTAAAAACTGTAGTTAAACTTTTAGTTGGCAACTTTTCGGTTAACTTTTGCCCATCACTGTTCGCAGAGTCGATCGTATCAGCTTTCAGTCTAGTAGGCCACAGCTCGATCGGGCTGTTCGCCTAGAAAAGCAGCCGCCAGAAAGCTGCAGCGGTGCCGCGGTGTTTTGCACTGTGTCGTCAGACGACCGTGGAGCACCGGCAAGTGCTGGCCGCTCTCTACGGCTTCCGTCGACATTGTCGTTGGGTTAACCGCCGTCGTCAAAGCCGTCGTTCTACAAGGCCCGTCGAGAGGGGGAGTAAGGGGTATCCCGTGACGTTTTGAAGGCCCCGCAGTCGCTCAGAAATATAAAGTACACCAGAGTGCGTCACATTAAAAAGCAAAATTTAAAAATTTTCATTCCTGGGGAGCCTCGCGCACAAATGTTTCCCGGGGCCCTGTTCTGGACGTTTCTGGCTAGCACCGTGTTACTGACGTACCGCAACAAAAAATAACAGACAAGCATGCTCGGGCAAGTCTGTCTGTTATTTGGTATAATTATACACTAGTTAGCAATTAGTTTCCTCGAGGAAGCAGCAGCTTCCTTTCTGGGACCTGCGTTTCGTCTGCAGAACATTCGCACAAGCAGCTAGTCGACTCTGACGCCGGGTATACGGTCGAGAAATAAAGTTGAATAATATCGTTTCGGCGAGCAGCGACGAACGGACAAGCATGGCAACAGAAGCCAAGAAGAGTATCTTGAAACGGTGAGTATTCTTGACCGTGATTGACGGCGAGTTCTGCCGGAGAATTGGTGCTGTACACCGACATGAGCCACGTTTCGGTGGAGTGAGATTATGGGCAGTTTTAACACTACAAAATTAGTGCAGTGAGAGATATGGCGGACGGTCGTCAAATAAATTGCAGCTTCGCTGTATATTACCATATACCGTATGGATCTCAGACGAATAGTGTCTCGGTTCTCGATATTTGCGTTCTTTTAAGGCGCGTACAGAGCGAATGAAATAAACTGCATGAACTGCATGAACTGTCAGTTTAATTTGCTTTGTAGGCTACAGTCCGTGCAACTCAACTGAACAGGCATTTCAGTTCAACTCAGTTCTGTCGCTTTATACGCACCTCATTAGCGGCGTCTAAATCTGTTACTTGCCATGGCTACCGATTTCTCCGTTAGACTGCTGGCACCAATCGTCCGGCAGTGCCTCTGGTCAAGTAGGCAACCGTCGCCAACTAACCGCGCTTTGACGGTTGTCGGCCCACGGACGTGGAACGATCTGCTGGACGACGTGACGTCTGCCGAGAAGATGTTATCCAGCTTCCGCCAGCGACTCAAAACTCATAAGATCTCTTCACCAGATCGTGTCTTTGACTGCACTTCAACTAATCTTTCCAGTGGATCTAGCAGTAGTAGGGTTGGTGGTCTGGCGTAGGGGTAACGCGTTGTTTCCGATCAACGAAATTGCTTCAAAATTGGGCCGGGTTAGTACAGTGTATTTGTATGGGTGACTGCTTGCGAGCAGATCGTGGTTTGTAACCAGCCACCTAGATCACCGTCAACTCAGCCTTCCCTTCCTCCGGGGTAGGTAAATCGAGTACCGGCCTGTCTGGCTGGGGTTAAGGCGGGGCGTGTTCGCTTGTTTCGGGTGGCAGGTAACACTGTGTGATCCCATATGGCAGGTGACGCTCCGTAGCTCTGAGATTGACTTTCCATCAAAAGTTATAACATCACCTCAAGCCACTTTTAACTTTTAGTTCGTATTACGTCTTATGCACTTTAAAAATTTTGGATTGATTGATTGATTGATTGATTGTTATTGTGCGCAGGACGACGGTGACCACGGCACATGGTGGATCAGCAGCCACTGCAGTAGATGACCTTCGTTCTCTGGACACCGATTACCAACCCCACTACCAGGTCTACCGGGGAATGTCTCCAAACTCGGCCAACAGACTCGAGGTGCGTCAATCACTCCAGTTCTCCTGTTGGCTTGTACTGGCGTAGATAACGGCTAGGACGTTGGAGTTACTATCAAAAGGTCGTAGGTTCGACTTTTGGTCCGGTCGCTATCATGTGGTTATAGCCTAAAAACCTGTCCTTCCTGTTATTCGGAAAAAAACAATAATTGTTTTAATTTTTACGCGCGAAAGCAGCTACTGCTTTCAGTGCGTCTTAGCCATTGCAATTCTGTCTGTCTGTCTGTCTGTCTGTCTGTCTGTCCGTCCGTCCGTCCGTCCGTCCGTCTGTCCGTCCGTCACACGGGTGGATCAGTCAAAAACGGTGCAAGCTAGGATAACCAAATCTTCACCGTCGGCTGCCTGGAAGACTTTAGTTTAGGAACCGTAAAGCTTTTCCATAAATTCGAAACGGGTCATTCCGAACGAGGGCGTTAAATGAGAGGGGGTGGAAAAAATTTCCGATTTTTAGCCAATAAGTCGCTGTATCGCAATAACGGTGCGAGATAGGGCCTAGGTTACTATTAATCACTAATAAGAAGTCGTACACTGGCTTTCGATTGCCACCGAATTCAACGACTTTGAATGACCATGAACGCTAAAATAGGGGTTTTTATGGATTTTTTGGCGATTTCAGGCTGCGAGACACACTTCAAGAGGGAATTGCGCCGAAACCAATTGAGATAGACATGGACAAGCTACGTATGAAATTTTCAGTATTGAACGCAGATTTCAACGGTCCAAGTCTCGATTTTCTAGGTTCAAGGAAACCTGCGCACGAGGGCGTTAAATTGCGGTACCCCCGTATAAGTCGCGACGAAATGGCTGGAGATAGACTGACAGTTTGCGAACAGGAACTGCTATGGGCTTTCGCGCTTCTTGTGAGCATTAGCTCAAATTTTTAGTTATTTTTATGTCGTGACATTTTCAGTCCTCATATTAGACCTACACAAAAACGCATAAAACAATTCGAAACACTAAATAGTACCCATGTGAACTGATACTGAAGCAAAGATACTGCATCATTACAGACTAGAAACAGTATTTTTGGTAAAACTTTGAAAACAAAGTAAAAACTGTAGTAATATTTTTGATGGTCCAATAACATTTTTAGAGAAGCAGGTTTTGGGGAGACGGGTGGAAACCGGAAGCACAGAATTTTTTTGGCCTTAAGACGTTAAACTTACGATCAAAAGGTCGTGGGTTCTACTACCAGTCGGGTCGCTATCAAGTGGTTATGAGTGACTGTCTGTGGACCCATGAACCATATCTGCGTATAGGCCTAGCCAGCCACCAAGGTCAACTCAGCCTTTGACCCCTCCGGGGTGGGTAAATCGAGTAGTAACCTATTTGGCTGTCTGCATTCGGTTATTTTCGTTCATGGGAAAGTAGAGTGAATGGGAGTTAATTGGCAGTGGGAAATTCGATGGAAGTGGGGCTGGTTGGGTGGGAATGCTGGTAGACTACAAAAAATGAGAGGAAATGAGAACTAGAAAATTGGAATCCATTCCCGCTTACTTCTTATGCAGTGCAGTTTTACAGCTATATTTTGCAATGTAAGTAAGTAAGTAAGTGTAAATACACCCTGAGGTGTTGCTCAGCATCCCAGGTTGACTAATTTACACCCCCTTACACCCTAATGACTTTTCAGTGTACTAACGTGTGTGGTATGGAGTGATAAAAAGCAAGCCAAGTTGATAACGTGAGACGCAGGCTACTCAACAGTTATTAACAGTTCATACATATAATTATATCTTTGTATACACCTCGTCAGAATACTAGATCACCGGTTGTATAGGCTATCGACATCTATCGGTATGGTACATATTAGATAGGCCTATTATCACTGGCAGTGATAGAATGTAGTTCTACACTGATACGACGTGGCTTGTCTACCAGTCGCGGTTTTAGGTCTGGGCATTGGGGGCACAGCCCCGCTCCCAGTTTCGTGGCCACTCATGATTTTTTTTGCAAAAATAACGAATATCTTATTTCTTTGCATTTCCAAATTGTAGAAAAGTAGGCAAATTTGCGGCTTCCATTGAACGCCGAAAAACTAAAAATGTTTCAGTTTCAGGGGGGCTTTGCCCCCCCTGCCCTCCTGACCAAAGGCTCTGCCTCTGGACCCCGCTAGGGGCCCTGCCCCCAGACCACCGTTATAGGCTCGCGCTCCTGCGTTCGCCATGGGACCATGCCCTCAGATGTTGCGGGCTAGAACCGCCACTGTTGCCTACGTGTAAACGTTATTGGCATATACAGGCTGTACATGACTGTATTCCCCCACCATACACTGCTATATGCTATTATTTTCTTCTGATCTCCTCTTCCCCAAATGTAGTTAGAGGATCTGGGGAGCGCTGTAAGCTTCTTCAGTGGGGTCCGGGTTAAAGCCTCGGCCGAAAACGCATTTTTACGCATTTTTGGGCTCCCAAAACGTATCTCATGGCAACGTTTTAGTCTATGTCATTTTTAGGAGATTCATATTCGTATACAAATTCCAGTAGTTCCAGCACAATTTGCGATGACCCACCTCAAATGTTTACAGTTTGTCACCAAAAAATTTTCTCTGCCAATTTTCTATTTTTTACTCGCGCCCCAACTTTTTTCGGGAAGCATCCTGTTTTCCACATCGAGTGGATGCCCTTAGCTGTGTCTGCACTCTACTGTATCTGTATGATAGCCTTATGCGCGCAGATAAGAATAAAAGAATTGGAAGAAAACGTCGAAGGAGAACGGGAAGCCAGACTGAGGGTCAGTAATACGAGTGTTAGTTTACTGAGGCTACTTATTTATCTACTAGCCTGTAAGTAAACTAGGTCTATATAAGCCTATAACATTTTACCGCAGCTTCTTCGCTTCGGCGCGGCATGAATATTCTCTTCATGTCTCGTGATCTTCTGTGTGACCTTAAAGTCGAAAATATATTGTGATCCGGAAAACTTACCATACTTTGAACGATAGGCCTAGGCCCTATTAAAACGAATTTTCTGTATAATTGCGTGAACTATTCTGTTGTGATTTTGCATGTTTAGATGTACAAATTTTTACGACTTTTTTGAGAATATATTAAATGTGTGTGCAAACTGTAGCTTCGACGCAGTTTGCAAGTTGTATCTGTTTTATCGTCACCCGTCTAGGATTGGAAACCTGTCAGTGTTTTCTGAACACCTTGTATGTAGGCCCATATGCGGTTTTCTAGGCATGATCGATGGATTCTGTTTAAGACGCGTACGGAGCGACGTAACTGAACTGAACTGACATGGTTTAGTTTTTGACGAACTGACCAATGGGCAAGCAGTAATGCATTACAGTAGGGACCGTCTAACGGCGTCGGTGACTACGCGACTACGCGTACGTACGCGTCAACCAATGATCAATGGGCTCGTCTTGTTCGCCCATTGGTCAGTTCGTAAATAACTATAAACCGTGTCAGTTCAGTTCCTTTTACTACTGTTTAATATATTGACATTGTTGTTGCTGTTGTGAAAACTCGTTATTTGCCAAACTGTGACACGAAGAACAACTGCTTGTTTCCTGGCATTGCTTGCAGCTGTAGTATCTGGTGTCTATTTATAGCACGCCGTTGCCAAGGCAACCTATCCGGACATTACACTGGCTGCTATATAGATATAGCTACCATGACTGCCATGGCTTGCATCTGTTGACTGGCACTAGTATGCTGGATCCATGAAATAGCCTGGAGCTCTCCTCATGTCGCTACTGTGGGCCTAGCATGGCTAGAACATGATATTTGATAGCGTGAATATTATCACCACACCTTCCTGTATAGCCAGAGAGTGCATTGGGCATTGGATTCTGGCTGTGTGGATCAGGTCCGTGCCGGATCACCAAGATTCCGCAGTTCCTTCAACATTGTAGCGGCTGTTCACTGCAGTAGCGTCGTGGGCTACAAATGTTGGGGACAGAAAATTGGAATTTCTGACAAACAACTTCGAATTCCTGACAGAGGATATTATGTGTAGGCCTACTGAAGATTAACATTTTTAAACTGTTCCAGAATGGGAACTTTTCAGCCCCAAATTTTGTATTTGTTTGGTATTAAGAATAAAATAAATTAAAAATAAAATAAGAATTAGGAAAAAAATATGAATAAAACTTTCCGACGACAAAAAATTCTTTTTGACAGACTAAAATTTGGGTGGAGGGGAGGAATTACGTTCCATCAGAGAAAATGAAAATTTTAAGTTAACACCTCCGCATGCTCTACAACAGCGGCCTGCTGTTAATAGGCTATATCAACTCCATGCATATCGTCTAGCTATCATCGTATAACACTATATACTACTTCTGGTCTTAGTACTCAGGCTGTGTGAAGTTGTGTATAATGACGTCGATGATGACGTATGCAATGTGGGCAGGCTACTGGCTTTCTGCCTGCTTCCATCAGATCAAATCATCTTTACCTGCCTTTGAGTCCATTTTTGTCGCTTTGTAGGGGTCCTACACTTTTTGCCGCTTTCATATAGGCCACTCCCTAGAACACTATCGGCAGGGCGGCATGGCCTGAAAGCAGCACCAACAGACTAATGCCATTGGAAGCAAGGGATCAAACGTAAGCTTATAAGAAGAGAAGATCAAAACAGTTGCGTTTATTGGTTTGATGTAGTTGCACCATTGCTCAGCATTATCACGTCTGACACTTCGTTAACTGAAAAACAATGGGCCTGCTGTTTCAGCGAGCGTTTTTATCTTTGATGAAGTTTTTGAAAAAAAACTCAGGCTTTAGAGCCTGTGTTGTACACCACTGGCCATTCTTGTATTTTTATGCTTCCGTCAACGTAGTGGCCGGAGCCGTTATGTTTTCAGAGTGTTCGTGCGTTCGTGCGTGCGTCCCGAACAAACACTATTAGTGCGATATCTTGAGTATTTGTTGACGGAGTTTGACCAAACTTTCACCACTAACGGACTTTGAGGCAAGGATGAACGCTTCAAATTCTGGAGTCAAAAGGCCAAGATTCAAGGTCACGGTGGGGTCAGATATGCTCCAAAATGCACTTTTTTGGCCTTATTAGCACGAAATTTCGAATGTTAGTTTCTTGTCACATGTTTGCGGAGGGAAAAATAGTCGACGAAGTCGTAACCACCATCTAAATTAGAGGTTAGTTTAATAATATGCGCTATATGAATGTACATTTTACTTACTTACTTACTTACTTGACGGCGTGCAGGCAGAGCGTGAGTTGAGTGAGATCGGAGCTCAGTTTGACGAACTCAGCGCCAGACTCGATGAAGCCGACGGAATCAGTTCCGCTCAGGTTAGACTTTAATCAACCTTTTCATTACGTTTATTTCGCACAAACAGCTTATACCCTTTTTCGGCGCTTTGAACCGGAGGAGGTTAAACCCAAAGTTAAACTAGCATCGCGGCGACAGTACGGCGCTGCTCCTGAATGTGTTTATGGGTTGGTGGCGTGAAGTAGCGGTAACGCGTAATGTCCGATCGACGAAGTTGCTGTACACCGGGCCGGGTTAGTACTTAGATGGGTGACTGCCTGCGGGCAGTAGGCCTAAACCATCTCGGTAGGATGTAACCAGCCACCTAGGTCAACTCAGCCTTTTATCTTTCTGGGTAGGTAAATCGAGTATCGGCCTATCTGGCTATGGTTATGGCGGGGAGCGTTCACCTGTATCGGTTGGCTGGTAACACTGTGTGATCCCATATGGCAGGTGATGCTACGTGGTTCTGGGGTGGGTTTCCCATGAAGAGCAATACCATTTTAAACATAAAGACGTGTGTTTACAAATTAATGTTTAGACGGAGATGAGTCGACGTCGGGAGCAGGAGTTGGCGAAGCTTAGGAAAGATCTTGAGACGGTTCTCAGCGAGCGAGACTTAACTGAGACGGCTCTACGAAAACGTCATCAGGACGCGGTGAATGAGTTGACTCAACAGCTTGAGAACACCAACCGACACCGCAACAAGTACGAGGACAGATTCACATCTTAAGACATTTCTACACCTTATGATCATATTTTAGGACAAGGACAAACGATTATGTCACACTTCGCCGGTTTTCTTTGATCCGTGGACTGTCACACTTTGCCGGTTTAGGGCGGCGGCGGCGGGAGGGGCGAAATGTGACAAAACACTTGCGGCATATCTTAAGCTATATCTTAAGATAAAATTTTACGATCGCTTCTGGTGTCTAGGGACAATTCGCAAGTTATATTTAAGTAAAAAAAGATCTTTGAACTCCTTAACTGTTGTCTTCAAGATGCTCTTAAACATATCCTAAAATAAATTTTATGACAATGTCTGTGAATCAGGCCCCAAACATGATCTTAAAACATTTTATTTAGTGTCACCTACGAACTTTAGATTTTCAGCTTTCTAGGTTTTATTGTAGACTTGCTGTACTGTTTAGGCGTAGCGTTTTAAATTGTTACGAGGCGCTAAACAATTTTTCACTGATCGATTAATTGTCCACCTCATCTAATTTTCGTCAACATACTACAACCGTGTTAAATGTAGATGTTCCAAAATTGTTACATAACATAGCGTCAAAAAGTCGCAGCGGCCTTGCGTTACGTGCGCTGCGTTGTATATCACAGTAGTAGATAGGCCTATTATTCTCTGTTGAGATTTTTGAAATATGTACACGAATATGTTTAACACACGAATTATGTTAAACACGATCTACATTCTACAGTGTATTATGCAAGTGTAACGAGGCATAGGCTAATACGCTGTAGACCGTGTTGAAACGTGCTTATTTTTTGGCCGTGATCGACGGCGTGTTCTGCGTGAACGCACGTGTGATATACAAACGTGAGACGCTATCAGTCGTCATGCTTGACGGGAGTGAGATTACGGGCACTTGTAAGACTTCAGACACTATGGTGAAAGTTAGGAGGACTAAGTGCCCTGTTAGTAGCGGGCAGATAAACCATCTCGGTATGCAACCAGCCGCCTAGGTCAACTCAGCCTTCCATCCCTCTGGGGTTGGTAAATCGTGTAGGCCCCACCGGCCTGTTTGGCTGCAGGGGTTAACGCGTTCAACTGGCGTCAGGTAGCAGGTAACACTGTGTGATCCCATACGGCAGGTGACGCTCCGTAGCTCTGAGCTATGTGAGTCACTTTTAACCTTTAACCTTTGAGTATGTCATGAAATAATTGATTGTGACATTAATGTGTCCATCTGCAGGAGTGACAAGGAACGGCAGATGCTGATTGTTGAAGTGGAAACGATGGCATCACAGCTTGATGCACTCAGCAAGGACAAGGTAAGCGATTCCTTATAGGTTCCATTAGCCGATTTATTATACTATAATATTAGTGAATACAGCTTAATTTCTTTATACCGTATATAAAAAGGTGTTGCAGGTTGAGTCAGTGTTCAGTTTTAAATCAGGGGCGTCCATCCCCCTCAGCGCCAGGAGGCAACCTTCTCCCCAACCGTGACGCCCTCTCCTCCCCCTTTTTCCTTTGATTTTTTCGTCCTTTCCGTTATCTCCCTTTTCGTTGCCCTTTTCCTCTTTTTTCAGTGGCGTAGCCAGAAACGTGCATTGGGACCTTGTTCTTTTTCCTCTCTTTTCCTTTTCCTCTTTCGTCCCTCTTGTTTTTTCTTCTTCTTTTCTTTTTATCCCTTCCCCTGTTTTGTTCTTTTTCCTTTCCTTTTTTTAGAAGTAAGACCCCTGAAATGCAGCTAGGGTGTAGGGGGGAGCTCGGGGGAGCGCTGTGAGCTCCCCCAGCGGGGTCTCGGGCGGAGCCCCAGCCGAAATCGAATCTGGTGCATTATAGCTGACAAGATCTGGTGGCAATAATTTTTATTATTTTCCAGAGAATAAACTGACCAATTAGCAAATTTAGTGCAGTTTAAAACATAAATGTTAAAAAAACGTTTTTTTCACTTTTTTATTTTTGCCACGTTTTTACGTCTTTAACTTTTTTATTTTTTAAAACGTTTATTGATAATTTTATTAGTCACTTCGAAAAGCACATTTTGAGACCACAAAAACGGACGGTGAGGGTACTCTTCTTAGTTGGTCTAAGAATACTGGATCTTTTACATTTATGGTTTAAACGCATGTTTATATCTTGTCTGGAGGATTAGGGGGGCTAAATCCCCCTTTTTTGTCTACGCCACTGCCCTTTTCTTCCCCCCTTTTTTTAATTCTGTCCATTTCCGATTTGTTTCTAACACGTTTTATGGTGAACAAAGCTTCGTTTGTAAAAGTAGGATCTCTAGAAGGTCTGAGGGAACGCTAGCACTGTAATCTCCCCCAGTGCGGTCTGGGGTGGAGCCCAGTAGCGTATTTAGGATTTGGCAAAGGGGGGCATGGCGAGCGCGCAGAGCGCGAGCCTATAACGGGGGTCTAGGGGTGTAGCCCCCAGCGGGGTCCAGGGCAGAGCCCTTGGTCGAGGGTCAAGGGGGCGAAGCCCCCCTGAAGCTGAAACACTTTTTGCTTTTGAACGTTCAATGGAAGCCGCAAATTCGCCCATTTTTTTCTAAAATTCGGAAACGCAGAAGATCACAGCATCGTATCAGATGCAATTTCACATGGCGATTTTAATCGCATATTGTATCGGTATGAAAAAAGACCATCAAACATTGTTGAATTTTGCAATTCTTGCTGGAAAACGGCAAAAAACGCACCTTTTCATATAAAGTCGCCTTAAAAAATTTTCATGGTCGGGCCAAAGGGGGGCATCGCACCGTGGTCCTCCCTCTAAATACACCACTGGTGGAGCCCCAGCTAGCTGAAATTAAATTAAGTGTATTTTAGCCTTAAATATGATATCTGGTGGGAACAATTTCACTTACTTTGCAAAGAATTAATTGACCAAATCAGCGCAGTTTAAGCAATAAAAGCAAAAAAACATGGTGGTACCACAAATTTAAAAATGATGGCTACAAGTAATCTGCAAGTGAAGCGAGCAGAAAAAAATTGGAGCATTGCAGAATTGTCACATTTTGTGTTATGCGAATTTCAGTATTTTAGGCAATTTGCCGTTGAAAAAAAATTTCCCCCCAGTTTTCAGTTCCCCCCCAACTTTTTCCAGGAGGCATTTTCCTCCACCGTTCAATGGAGTGAACGCCCCTGTTTTAAACTGTGTATTTATTATGAGCTAGAAGTAATTAAAAGCATTTCAATCATCGAATCAGTCAGTTAATCAGGGATTTAATGTTTCGCTTACTTACTTATTTACTTTTTTCTTTTAAAAAATTATAACAGACAGTTCTGATGTCCTCTTCTAAAATCCACGCAAGTAATGTATAAAATGCCGCAAAATATAAGCAAATTGGGACTATTGGTGGAGGGGGTCGAATCGACCCCCTCTTAGGCTGAGATAGTGATCATTCAATATCAGGATTTCAATTTCGATACGATATCGATACAATATTTTAAAAATATCGCTATATCGATATCGATATTTTTAAAATGATAAGTATGTAAATTTTATACAAGCACAAGAACCAGACGTAAACGTTCAGCAAGACAGTTTACTTTACCTAGATACCACAAGAAATTTGAGCAAAGCTCACGAAACGCGCGAAAGCCTATAGCAGTTCCTGTTCGCAGGTAATCTTAGTCTATCTCCATCCATTTCGTCGTAATTCACTTTTTTTGCAGCCAAAAATCGCCAAAAAATCACGCTAAATCAATATTTTTAGGGTTCAAGGTCATTTAAGGTTATCGATGTTGACATTCGTAAAAAGCTCCTCATCAGTGCTTGTTATAATAAGCAGCATGGTTGTGCCTATCTGCAACCATTTGCACGCTAGACAAGTACAGGGTATAAATAACCACTTTTTACAGGGGTACCTCTCGTTGACACCCACG
>Ga0209671_1004545_pt1 | contig 13788 bp, 12 predicted proteins | sample WorMetHERISLAND2_2_FD_187401 | JGI IMG/M metagenome (GOLD analysis project Ga0209671, IMG submission 187401) | Marine gutless worms symbiont microbial communities from Max Planck institute for Marine Microbiology, Germany - Olavius geniculatus... | ecosystem: Host-associated > Annelida >... | reverse complement strand
CTCGAGACGTACTATTGTCTCGTCTCGGGTCTCGGGCCATTGCGTCTCGTCGAGACGTTTTGTGCAGGCACGCACTGTGCATACTGGAGCTGCAATTAGAGCGATACTAACCAGCATGACATTTGTGGTTTAGACATATTCGTTTACAGTATTTTTACTCTTTCATTTACTTATTTATCATAAATCAGAATTATGTCATGTCAGTCTTTTTTCGTTATAAAATGACCTAGTTGCAATGCAGATAAAGTGTATGATGTCAGAATGAATACTATCAGCCAAATGTAGATGACGTACAAGGCTATAATCAGCTGTAGTTTACTAATTTCAGTTGCTTGCAAATTGTGATAAACATAATGGCTTATGTCTACAGCACTGCAGATGCAATTCTTTATGGTGCAAGCCGTTAATTATTCAGTGATAATTGTCAAAATGAAGTGCAAAAACCCACAATATCACAAACAGAAAGAGCTTACCATGGTGCGAGTTAGTTAATCCATATAATTTTTTTCACTGTCAATGTGTTTCACCACACGTCACGGAAAACGTCTCTGCGAGACGTTAAAGCTCCCAAGACTCTCGAGAGTCACGAGAGCTTCAAGGTCTCGGCCAGTGTCTTGGAAGCTGCAACATCTCGTCTCGGTCTAGTCTAGGAGACATGGGTCTCGGGTCTCGTCTCAGCTCAGAAGGTCTCGTGCACATCCCTCACAATTTGTCAATTAGTCACATTGTGTTTATTTACGATTGTGCCACACCATGATGGTAATTATTAATAGGGACGCAGTTTTAGGCGGTTCAGTTTGATTTTTCTCCATGATATAATTAGTCAAATTACATTATCACGCCAACAATCCTACTAATCACTGCTCATTTCTGAACTTCTGCAAAATTCCGTGGCAATATCAAAATTCCGCAGAAAAGGGCAAATGTTGCGGCTCAGCTCGAAATTCTGCGGCCCGCGAAAAACTGTGGGCCCTACTAATAATGTGATGACTGTAATGAAGCAAAAGGTACTTAACCTATAACCCTATTACAAACTGAGCCACAAAAAAGTACATTTCTCCAACAGCACCATGGTTAGAAGACGGGACATAGAGTAGAAGACAAACAGTATTTTCTACTCACAAATCTAAAACTAAGGACCAGAGATGAACAATTTTTAGCAGCAGCAGCAGCAGTAGTAGTAATAATAGTAGTAGTTGTTGTAGTTTACTTACTTTTCCTCAACAACTGTCTGATCGCCTTTCACTTCCTCTACTATAATCTTCTCTTCCTCAGCAATCAGTACTTGAGGACTCTCCAACAGTGCTGAAAAACCAAACACACTAGCAGTGCAGGGGCATCTACATCATATAAACCTTGTATTATGATAAAACAAGAAATCTGAGCTAATGCTCATAAAACGCGCCAGAGCCTATAGCACTTCCTGTTCGGAGGTAATCTTGGTCTATCTCCACCTGTTTCGTTGCAATTCACTCTTTTGCAACCAAAAATCGCAAAAAAAATCACTAAAACCCCTCATTTTAGGGTTTAAGGTCATTCAAGCTCATCAATGTTAATACCATTAAAAAGCACATCATTGGTGCTTGTTATGATAAGCAAAATGTCTGTGCCTATCTGCAACCGTTTTCATGATAGACAAGCCAATAGCAGAAAAATAACAACTTTTTAGGGGGGGGCACACCTATTTGACACCTGCTTGTGCAAACATCCATGAACGTAGGGGGTCGGGAATTGGACTGCTATAATCTACATTCAATGCCAAAAATCTGCAGGTTGTGATGGTTCATCTCCAACCATTTCGGCACAATTCACTCTTGAAAGGTGCATCACAGCTTGAAATCGTGAAAAATTCACTAACACACCTTATTTTGGGGGTTCAAGGTCACTCAAGGTCATCGATGTTGACATTCCTAAGAAGATCGTCGCCAGTGTTTGTTATGATAAGCAGCATGTCTATGCCTATCTGCAACCATTTTTACGCTACACGAGCCAATACCGGTAAAATAACATCTTTTTAGAGGGGGTGCCCCTCTTTCACCCCCTCGTTCATGGGGACCCCCTTGACCTAGGGGCATGAAATTTTGTCCCGAAATACTAGAGACCCCAGGATATCATATGGTGCAAATCCAAAGTCTCTATCTCACATGGGCTTGGAACGGTACCAGGGCCTGACACCAGGATGGACGGACAGACAGAATTACCATAGGTAATATGCGCTACAGCTCTAGCTATGCTAGCTCTGGTGCGTAATTAAGGGGGTTTGGCCCTTTTAGAGAGAATTTGGCATCATTCAGGACCTAAATTTGTCAATGTAATGGGAAAGCCATTTTGTAACATTAAGACAAACATGACGAAAGCGATTGAAATAAACCCATCAGCACAAATAGTGGCTTCCAATTTATACATTTTTACGCAGTCCAGACGGTGGTGCCTCACATCATATTGAAGGAGATCACAATGCCCCCAGACAGCCCAGCTAGATTTAGGGAAAAGGCAGCCCCAGAAAGATGATATGGTGAAAGATAAACCAAAGAAAAAGGGGAGGTTAAGAGCAAAAAGAGTGGATAGTATGGCTTTAGGGGGGATAGACAGCTCTGACAATGACACTAATTGTTAATACTGGTACATAATAATACAACGTCAACTATTTCCCAGCTTGCTACTAAATGTGCTTTTTTGCCCAGAACATCCCAAAATTGATGGCAGCTGCAGCTTTGCCCCAGACACCACTGAAAGAGCTTACAGAACCCCTAGCTAGATTTAAGGACAAACCCAGAAAATGTGGAAAGGGAAAAAAAGGAAAATGGAAAGGACATGGGAAGAACACAGTGGCAACAGCAGCAGCATTACTACGAGGGTCGTTCAATAAGTTCCACGACTGTTCATCTCAGTAAGCACACAGAGACAGTTGAAAACCAGAACTATTATGAAGTCGTAGTGCAACTATTATACATTACTTACCGTGGTTTCATTTAAGACATCTTGCTGTGACATCATTATTATTAATATACAAATGATGGGCATTGACGTTTGGCAAGGCCCGAAAATAACCAGGAAATTTACTAGTCACAGAAAGTGTAGAAAGTGCTGAAATTTATTGCAGATTATCTGTTATGTTTAGCAGCAACACTTTATCACGTTTGAGAGTATTTGAATAGTTTTCCCGTTTTTGCAGCGCCATTAAGAACAATGAAGACGTTTAACAGCATGCGTCTGAAAATTTCTACACCGTGCCAACAAAAACTTAATGCTACGGGTTCAGGCCGACTCAATGTAGAACAATGGAAACATTGCAGTGAACTGCATGGAGATTATGTTGGAAAATAACACAGGGCCTAACTGTGTGATTTACTGTCATTGTATAAGAACGTCAGTCCTGGAATTTATTGAATGACCCTCATACTTACACGAGTTGACGGCCTGTCTTGCCTTGGTGCTTGTACAATAAGCTTCTATAACTCGCAGTATGAATGCATCATCTTCCAGGATCTTTGCATCATCAACTAACATAAATACACAAATTAACTGTACAACTAACTATCAAATACTGTCTAATAATAATCAACTAATTAATACAATTACTGGTAAAACATCCAACAACAACTATAAAAGACAGCACGCACCCAGTGTATAATACAATACATACACTGAACTTTGAAAGTACAACAGTGCAGCACTGCAGAAGTACATGCACAGTGGTGGCCAAATTAATAGAAATAATTAAAAGGACAATTAGGGCAAACATGAATGGAGTCCCAGTTAAGTCAGAGCCCACCAACAAGGTAGCTAAACGGGTCAGAAATGGAGTCCATTCCTACCCCCTTCTGGTACAAATGGGCAATGGTCAAAGGCCACCATCCAAACAAACTAATAGAAATATGTCATATATTATTTCATCTACTTGTACTGTGCAACACCTGCAAAACAATTACAAAAAATACTTACTTTGAAACATTTCTACTAATTTGGACGATGCAACATTGTACGAACAGATTCTGGGGCTGTGCATGAGTAAGTAATATTTAGTCACTATGACGCAACATGAAGGGCTGACCTGAAATGTGGCTGCAAAATTACGAACAGGGCAAAATTGGTACACATATAATTATAGTGGCACATTTTCTACAACTGAATCGAATATAACAGCAACACAAACGTACCATAACAAGAATGTAAAAATAAACATTGAAAAAGTAATAAAAATTAAGAATTAAATATATACCCAACACAAAGCAGACTAAAATCTAAACGTACTACATCAAGTAGAAACAAAACTAAACAACTGCACTAAAACAAATAAGTAGCTAAACAGTTACAATGCAATGCTTAAGTCTGTATACCTGCACCCTGCATCCACTAGCAGACCTTAAAATTTTATCTTTCACCCCAGAACTAAACCATCAATGGACATCAGACATAATTTAAACAAACTGCAGAAAATGGTATATTTAGAATTTATCGTTGTGCCACGACCTTGATGCACACCATAGATATTATGAAAATAATATTATGGATGGATGCACGAACACACAGGTAGTCAGACAAGATATAAATAAAACACAATTCCTTTGACACCACCTCAAAAACAACAAATGAAAAACTAGTCAGTAAACTATACAGTTCAGTGGCTGCCCTACAATTTACACAGCTAGCAGGGTGTGTCCAAACTCTGACCATGTTTCATCATTTGTGGAACAAAGTGCACCAAATTATGTCAACATGAATGAAATGCAGTTTGCAATGCCCTTTTCTAGATTTTTTATTAGATTTTTATTTTTTTATTATTATCTTCAATCAAAATAAAAATTGTTCGTAATTGCAAAAATTTTGGACGTTTCTTGCCCCCCGCCAAAAAAATTTTAATATCTAGACTTTAAATGTTTCCATTTCCAATCATGTGGTAAAGCTTTATGAATGGCGATCAGCCAAGAGTCTTTTGAGATTGCATGACAAAAAAAGTAAGAAACAAACATCAACAGCAGAAGAGAATGGCTATTCAGACATGTAAGGGTGGCTACAATAACAGACAAATAGAAAACATAGAGATGCAAACTGAACTAAAGCACAACATAGATACAAACAACAGCGAGTAGGAAATACAAACTCCGTCGATAGATTAGATACTCTTCCTGCGATAACGTTCTGTCTGCTTTCAACATTAATTACAGCATAATCTTATTACTAGTATCCATTATTACAGCTTTATGCATTAATACACAGCAGATCCTAAACTAATTAGTGTAACCAATTTCCAAGTAACACAACCTACACTGTGATAAAACATCAATATGCAGACGGATGGTATAACAGACAACTTCTGCTGCATGCATCATTTGAAAACTTTTCTTGGAAAAAAATGTTAAATTCAAATATAAAGTTAAACGGGCATATTTAGGGAGCCTTGCACACACTGGTCCCCTTTTTATGTTTAATAAATTTGGTGCAAAATTTTTGCAACGAATCATAGTTATGAAATGCATTGTAGCAACATAAAGTGCCTTGGCAGACTAATGGTGGGGCGTAAGACTTGCTATCAAAAGATCGTGGGTTTGATGTTTGGGTGGATGGGTGAATATCTGCATACAGGTAAACCATCTCAGTATACATCCAAACACCGAGATCAACTCAGCCTTCCATCCCTCCAGGGAAGGTAAATCTAATGCTGGCCTGCTTGGCCGGGATAAAGCAGGCTGTATTCACCTGTGTAGGGTAGCACTGCAGGATTCCATATGGCGACAACACTAAATAGCTCTGAAATGGGTTTCTTATGAGAACCATAGACATCTCTAAGCATTTTTCTTATGTGTACATACCAAGTTTGCGTCGTCCATAGCCAAGCAGGCGGCGGCCAGCACGAGGACTGCGGGTGCCTTCATCCTTTAGAAATGTTGAAGGTCGCAGCGGTGGGCAAGGTCGTAAACACGACATGTTCCACTTAGTGGCGATAGGCAACGGACGACTAAAAGTGGCAGAGTTGACTTTTGTAGGAGAATCGTGACTACGACGTCTTACAACCTGTGGTAGTGAACACATTGCAGTAGTTAAAGGCATACCCCGGTACTTGCTACAGCATTGCTTACAGTCAGACTCACAACGATCTTTACGATCTCAAAAGTGGCAGCTGATTTGCATGATCTAATGATATCCAGTGCCATCAAACAATTGGACCCGTGGAGCAGAGCCAGTACACGTACCACTGCCAAGTCAGCCTTCATGTAACCGTCTATATACTGTCCATCTCACAAACGCCAGAAGGCTAAGCTGACCGAAGTGCACAGTAAATTAACAACTTGCTCAAGGTTCCTTGCAAATGACATAATGATACAATAAGACTTTAACCATAACCTGAAAGTTACGAGATCAAAACTCTACTATTGGACCACTTGCACCTGTAGTGGTAACAGGAAGAGGAGAAAAAAAAGACCAGTAAAAACAACAACCACCATACTACCTCTACTACTACTACTACTAACTGTAAATATTGCAATTTAACAAAAGTTGAAGCGTTCATACCAAGGCTTCAGAGCAGAAAACTACTATTACGACAACTACTATTACTACTACAGCTACTACTCTAACCTGCGACAAAACTATTACTATGACTACTACCACCACTGTTACTACAACAACTATAAAAACAACTAGTCCTACAACCTGCAGATTCTGAGGTTTAACGGCAGTGGAAGCATTCATTGCTTTGACGTGAGGCTTCAGTGCAGACAACCATTTTGACTTCTCTTGTAGACTTGTGCAGATCACCGTCAACTGTTCAATACCCACTCCACCTGAGAAACCAATTAATCAATTTATCAACCAGACAATTATTAACTGATCCTGCATGTTTTATTCTCCAGTTGACTGCACCAGTGCACCAGTTTGCCAACTCTTTTTGGCCAAAAATTGCCAAACGTTAACTGGCAAATGTTTACTGCCAAATTAGGGCAAAACGCCATATTTATAGTCAGCATCTACCATGAAATCGGTCACTAGGCATGCCAAAGATGGTGTGCATTGACATCAGTATTCAGATGCACATTTCTGCAGTTCTACTTGCTAACTTGTTTAGCGGCAATGGATAGTTTAAAATAGATACATGTTTAAAAAGTCTCCACTAATTGTAAAGTTAAGTTTAAAGCCTTCTGATTCCGATATCATAAAGTGCTTCTGGACACAAGACAACTTGTATAAGCAGCACTATATCAAATACCAGATCTTTACTGTTCAACTTAACTTTTACAGAATGATAATTTCAATTACCTGAGATGTGGAAAGCAGTTTTGTCAACATTGTCAACATTACTGACTGTCGCTCCACTAACTGACATCTTGCCCTACAACATCAACTATTAAAGGTCCATGGACACCAAAATTAGCATTATATTTTATCCATTTTCTTAAACAGCATAAATTTCTGATGATTTTGATAGTAATATTGGTGACCAGCTCATTTTGTCAACACAAAGAAATTTACACCTGAAATCAACGATCTACAAAAATGCCATAAAAAACGAACTGTCATGTGGACAGGCTGATGACGTCACCGGCTGAATATGTCGTCAATGTGAAATACGCATAGTAACATAAGCATCATAAAATCATATTTTCTACCTATGTACTGCTGCAGTTGTCATGCAACACAGCATTTTTTGTCATAAAAAATATTAAAATTAGTTGTAAACACTGACTGTGTTCAACCAGTAACATCATTTCCGGCCACTTGCCAAGATCAGATTTTTCAGCATAATGCTACGTAACACCATTTTTCTTTATATTCAGAGATTAATTTCATACATTTATAAAACATTAATCAACATATTATATATACACGGTGAAATGTTTAACTGAGGTCTACATAAATTTCACAAGCGAGTTTGACTGTGGCCATGGTCCTTTCATACATCAACCACCATTTACCACTGCTACTAGTAAGTAGCAATATTACTAGTAATAGGACTACTACAGCTACTACTGGTGTTATCAATTGCTGCTCCAACTAACTGACATCTTCCCCTGCAGTGAAATATAACTACTACTACCGCTACGAACGTACAAAAGGAGATGTAGTGGACTGTGCATCTGTGCTCATTTCAAATTTCCTGGGAGTATGTTCCTGCCAAAAATTAGCAAAATCCAATGAAATCTAACAAAGATATCACAAAAAGAAAAAGGGTAACTTTTTGAGACACTGTACTGCTATACTACTACTACTCTATTACTGACCTTGTAAATGTATCCACTAATGCGGGAAGTGACTGACAGCAGCAGCAAGACGTCAGTAAACAGCATCAGTAGACGCTCCTGTCTCTCAATAATGTCTGGGGTGGTATCAGCAGCGTCCAACGATAACGACGATGACATATGAATACGTACGTGAGACAACATTATGACTTCACCCAGGCCGGACATTTCCTACGCAAACACAGCAACCTGTACAGATCCAAGACAACAGCACCGCAGCCAACTCACACAAATGCTTATAGAATGAACCTGCAGGTCCAAGTCATGACAATGGCAAGCGTCCAGATGGCTCACGCCAATGCCATAGGCAAAGGGTAAGCGATTTAACCAAGTTGAGAGTTTACAACCCGCTTATCCTGTCTGTTCTCCTGTACGGATGTGAAACGTGGACCATACTGAAATCTGATGAACGGAAACTCGAATCATTCCACATGTCGTGCCAGCGACGCATCCTCAGAATTTGCCGGTTCCATCGTGTAACCATTGCTGAAGTGACCAGTCAGACGGAGCAAGAAGATCTCACCAGTCACATTCGTAGATGGCGTGCGGCGGTCTTTGGACACATTCGTCAACTACCTGAGGAGGCACCAGGTCAAATGGCTATGCGACTGGCAGTCGACACGCGAGCTGGAGGTCATCCAGACAACAATCCACATTGAAAGTGAAAGCCAGGATGACCAAGACACACAAGTGGAGATTGACACCAGTACCTCTGCTGATGTTGCATGGAACATTGCCGTCAACCGCTGCAGTTGGAGGGCACTACAACCCCAGCTGGGTAAGCATGACTGATAATGATGATGATTGGCATGGGATGTCACAATATCAAACACCCATTGACAACCTCTGAGATGGCAACTAGGGCAGCAGAGGTTTTAACTTAAATCAGCCGCACACCTTAATACAACATATATTTGATAACAAAAATGGTGAAAACTATTACCTATAGTATTGCAATGAAAAAACGAGCCATTATGTTTTGCCACTATGATAACTTGTAATTTTTTCATGTGCAATCTTTGGGGTTGCTTGGCAGATCACTACAAAACTTCAACACAGGATCGGAAAGAGATGTAATTTTGAAAATTGCGCGCATTTCCTCTAAATTTGGGGGGATAAAAACGTCCAAAATTTGGCATACCTTTGGATAACTTTCAACTCTAATAATGAATACCCTCAGAAAGGAAAGATAACGTCCACCTTTGGTTGCTGCAAAAGAGAACTTCAAACCCCCAAGATTATCTCCACAAACATGCAAAGAGCTTTTGTCAAGTTCAGTGGTGCCCATCACACTGCACAATGCACCAAATTTACAGTTTTCAGCATTCTAATTATAGTACTATTATTAGGTAACATACCTCGCCTTCCCAGCCTTGAATGTCAGCATGCAGAATGTCAAACTCGATTTCTTTCTGCTTCCGAATCTCAGTGCAAGTTAACTATAAACATAAACTGCAAACTATTATTACTACTGCTACTAGTACTAGTCTACTACTACTACTACTACTACTATTGCTAGTCTGCAACTAATACCACAACTACTGCTCCTGCTGCTACCAGTCGGCCTTTCAATCTCAGTGCAAGTTAACTACAAAAAATTCACCATATTACTATTACTGCTGTGGTTAATACTGTCATGATTACTACTACTACTATGAGTCAGTGAGTATGGTTTAACATCCTGCCCGACACAATATAGGTCATTTCGGGGATGGCCTTTCCAGGCAGAATGCACACGAACACATAATATTTACCGGTAACAGAACAGTAAGTTTAACCTTTGCAATTAAGAAACAGAAAGTTTAACCTTCACAGAAACACAAAACACAAAAAATGGGCTAAATCTAAAATTGTAAGAACACCACTATATGCATGAATTATGTAATTAAAAACAATGGTAGTTCTAGTAATCTTCCCTGATATCTTCCAGACAGTCATCAATCTCATGATGCTGTCTAATGGAAAACAGGAAGAACTACTACTATGTGGTGATACATACAGCAATGTCTCGGTAGACAGCAATCGCTCTCTGAGTGTCTCCACGATCAACATGAGCTTCCTACACACAGACAGACAGACAGACAGATATACCAACAGAGAGAGAACAGACATAAAGACAGATGGACGCATACAGATAGAGACAGAAAAATGAATGAACACAAACATAAAGACACACGCAGAGACAGAGAGACAGACAAGTGTGTCACCACATATGCATAAGCTCCGAGTTATTAGTGCTCGAGCAGTGTGACAAAACATTAGAGCTGGCCATCCGGCTAACTTTTAAAGTTGTATGCTAGCTTAATTGGGTTTAACCCTCACCGGCTCAAAGTGCCAAAAAAAGACAAGCTGGGTAATTTTGGAAGTGAGGTGTGGGGAGTCTGTGGGCAAATTCCTGTGTCATTCCAGCCACCAAGACCAACTGAGCTTGTGCAGTGTGCATCTCTTCATGGATATTGGATAGGCCTAACACATACTGGCGATAGTTATCATCACCACTGTGGAAGACAAGTAATTTGAGCAAAGCTCACGAGATGCGTGAAAGCCTATAGCAGTTCTTGTTCGCAGGTAATCTTAGTCTATCTCCATCCATTTCATTGTAATTCACTCTTTTGCAGCCAAAAATCGCCAAAAAATCACGTTAAATCAATATTTTTAGGGTTCAAGGTCATTCAAGGTTATTGACGTTGACATTCGTAAGAAGCTCCTCATCAGTGCTTGTTATGATAAGCAGCATGGCTGTACCCATCCGCAACCATTTACACGCTAGACAAGTCAACAGAGTATAAATAACCACTTTTTACAGGGTTTACAGGGGTACCTCTCGTTGACACCCAAGTGCGCAAGCCTGCTTGTATCTAGAGGGTCCGGACTTGGACTGCTAAAATCTACATTCCATGCTGAAAATTTCATATGCAGGTTATCTTGGTCCATCTCCCGCCATTTTGGCGCAATTCACTCTTAAAATGCGTGTCGCAGTGCAAAATTGTGCGAAAAAATTTACCAAAAACCCCTTTTTGGGGGTTCAAGGTCGTTCAAGGTCATCGATGTTGATAAATCTCAAAAGCCTGTCACCAGTGCTTGTTATGATAAGCAGCATGTCTGTGCCTATCTGCAGCCATGTTCACGCTATACGAGATAATTGCGCTAAAATATCCACTTTTTAGGGGGGGGTAGCTGTCTGTGACGCCCGCCTGCGCCGGCCTCCTTGAACCTAGGGGGTCGAAACTTGGACTTCTAAAATCTACGAGTGCTAAAAATTTCATATGCAGGTTGTCTTGGTCTATCTCCAGCCAATTCGTCGCAGTTCAGTGTTGAAATGTGTGCTGCATCCAAAAATTGCGAAAAATTCACTAAAAACCTCTTTTTGAGGGGTTCAAGGTCGTTCAAGGTCATCAATGTTGATGACCTTGAACGGATTTTTTGGATTTCCAAAAACCCTGTCACCAGTGCTTGTTATGATACGCAGCATGTATGTACCTATCTGCAACCATTTTCACATTATTCGAGCCAATAACGGCAAAATGACATCATTTTTAGGGGGTACCCCTCTTCAACGCCCTCGTTCGAGGGGAACCCCTGCGCCCAGTGGCACGAAATTTTGTCACGATAAACTAGAGACCTTGGGGCAGCCCATGGTGAAGATTTCGTGATTCTAGCTTGCACCGTTTTGATACAGATCACGAGTGTGACAGACGGACGGACGGACGGACGGACGGACGGACGCCCAGACGATGGTAAAGATGCGCGAAGCATTCTGCTTTCGCGCGTAAAAATGAGTTCTGTGTAACTGCAGGCTTTGTTACCAAAACTACTGGCATACTGAGCCAGTCGGTTAAAGGCACTGGCTTGGTGAAATGGAGGCGGCTGTCTTGGGTTGTATGCTGGATTAATTGGGTTTAACCCTCACCAGCACAAAGCACCAAAAGGGGATGAGCTCTGTGTGCAATCTTCTTCTTCTCAGTGTGACAAGGCACCAAGAATACAGCAGTAGAGTAGGGAGGCACTATAAATAACTTTAACACTGTCTCGTAACTTTCATTTTGTGATTCGATTTTCACTGCCGTCATCTGCAAGCAACCTTAAGCAAGTTGCTAACCTACTATGTGCTGAGGCCAACTCAGCCTCCTACCCTCCGTGGGATGGGAATTAGTAGTAGCCTACGGGCTACAGGGTAAGGCCCAGGGTGGTTGATTGGGACGATGGTATGGCTGCTAGATGCAAACCATGGGCCCAATTGTTCGTTCACGTGGGCAATGGATGGCCGCAGAGTGTGCTGCGGTATCACTAGCTCATGCCAATCAGCTGCCACTTCCAAGATTGTAAAGCACTTCTGGTCTTGAGTCTGTCTCATGTAAGAAGCGCTATAGCAAGTACTAGACTTTACTGTTACCTTTATTACTACTACTAATACTACAACTAACCTCTGAATGCCTCTCAAGTTCCTTCAACAGCGAGGAATATCTTTCAATCTGCTGGAATGGCTTGGACAGGTAAGTGGTTAACGACATCACACCTGGTGACGCTGCACCCAGTGACTCCATGTACCTACTTAACTCCTCACTGCATAGCACACAGTAGCAGCAGTAGTACAACATCCGCAGTGGTTGTATGCAGTGGCTCATTAATCCAGTAATCTATTTTAGCTCAGGTATTGTTTGCAATGAAACTAAGCAATAATTATGACACAGTTAGTTGAAATGCTACACTTAATGGTGCTGTTGTAATTTACAAAATTTCAACTAGTCTACCATTAGTTCACTATTATGAATGCATGGACTTGGATCACTAGTCAATGACAGCACAGTAGCAGCCCATACACACTTCTAACTAGAAAACAGAATGGCATAAAAATTACAAACCCAAATTTGGTGTGAACATTCCCTAAAGCAGGAGAAAAAACTGATGTGCCACGTGGTGTGGGACTGGAGCACCAAATTCTCAAAAAAAACCTTCAGAATATGATGCCTACCTTGCGTTGACATAGCTTGTACAAACAAAACTTGACAAAATTTATTGCCTTTATTTTTATTTCAATTCAAAATAAGTATGTGGGGGCCAACACCTGCGATTGCTATTGTTATAATTATCATACTGCAAACAAATTTCAATTACCATTTATTCTTAAGCATGACCATGTACAGGAATGGCATGTGATGCATCCACAGTTAAAGTGTTCAAATTTTATCATAACTATTATGCTGAAATACAATCACAGTTACCGTTTATTCTGCAGCACAGACACTGCAGACGGGTGGTTGGCACTGTATTTGTAGTAAAGTGTTTGAATTTTAGCCGCTAGCTCAAGGAACAATCCACCAAACCTCTGCTGGGGCACCGGCAACCTGACATAGTCAAACATTAATATGTAGAACTTATAATGATTAAACATTTTTCAACAGTTAACAAATCAACAACATATTTGAGGCAAGGCCCAACATGAGTCTGCCTGGCACCATAAGTCCGATTGGGGGGACAATTTAAGGGCTCACATTCCCCTCGTAGCAAAGTCACATGGCCCGAACTCCAACGCATTAGCATAGGCAGAAAG
>Ga0209671_1004544_pt1 | contig 13789 bp, 10 predicted proteins | sample WorMetHERISLAND2_2_FD_187401 | JGI IMG/M metagenome (GOLD analysis project Ga0209671, IMG submission 187401) | Marine gutless worms symbiont microbial communities from Max Planck institute for Marine Microbiology, Germany - Olavius geniculatus... | ecosystem: Host-associated > Annelida >... | reverse complement strand
GCACCGCACAACACTACATTGTATTATTTTTTATTCTATGTCCGTTGTCAAGATATGTGTTTAAACATGGTTACGGTGTAGCAACGGCACATCGCCAATGCAAAGTGCTGTTTATTTATCCATTAATTAATTTATCCAGCAAAAGAAGCACGGAAAACAGATATAGTATAAATGTGACATTTCTAGATTACGAGTATAATTGAATTAAAGGTCTTATAAATAGATACAAAGAAGTTTTTCTTGTTGGATGATGTTGGAATCGTATAATTTGGAATGTTGTAAGACACCTAAAAAGTGATCGTAAGATTTTTGTCGCAAAATTGTCGTAAGATGTTTTGTGAATTTAGCCCCAGGAGTCTTCAACTTGTTGAAGTTCGACCATACGCCGAAGAAGAAAAAGAGAAGAAAAACTAAAAGTAGGCCTTCGGTAAACAGTTGCACTATGCGTGCAAAACTTGTTAATTTTGGCCTGAAATATTGTGACCTTGAAATGCGTTTGCCATCCGACATAACTCCGAATTCGTCTTCTGTCACTTTAACAGACATTCTGAAACTGAAAATGTGAACATAAAACATAAACATTGATATTTCTTTTTCTAACACAGTTAAGTCTCCGTGACAGACCAAAAACAAGCAAAAAATTTAATAAATTGTTCTAACATAACAGTGTTGAAAACAATGTTATTTGTCGTCAATGAAATTAATTAATTTTGTTGTTTAGTTTAGTTTTACTTTACTTAAACATGGTTGATGAGTTTCCTAAAAGTTCCTAACGCGACGGTCGGTTAGGAATTTTTTCTACATAAATATTTAGGCCTACTGGTCGGACCTAAGTGAGTGCTTTTGCTAGTAAATAAACTACCGAGACACAAGCAATCAGTGCCATGGTTTGTTTTTAATTTCGACTTGAACATAGTCTATAGTCTAATCACTCAACTGCACTAATTCACTTACTTACTTGCAGAAATCTAAACGATAGTCTACATTTCCGCAGCATTTCCGGCGTGTGGTGTTTGTTTATTTTGGATTTGCGTGAAACAAAGTGTATATGTGCGTGAAAGAGGTATTATTTTCGAGTTTAAATGGCTGAAAGGTTAGACATCAGCGATGAAGATCCAGACATCGACATAGAAAGTGACGTGAGTGAAAGTGACTGATTTATTAGCGGATGAAATTAATTACTGCTGTGATTGTGAACCAGAAATGTTGTGGAGCAGCGACAGAGTTGTAAATAGGACGATGGTAAAACAATGATTATATTTACCGTGCGCAAATTGCATACGCTTCGATGGCATATTTTCAATCAACTTTTTCTGCAGCACTAGGCAGAATTAAAGAGTGCAGTTTAGCTTTTGGCTTATTTGGTAATAATCAACCGCAGTTTAACCAAAGGGTGCATATTTTTAATAACTTTTGGGGTCACTTACAAGTCCGGCACGTTACCGTTAGACTTGACCCCATTTCGACGTTCCTGCTTAAGGAATTTGTCGACGGCGATAATCAACGCATCACTGCGTGAAGGCCGTCTACCCGCGTCACAGAAGCACGCCATCCTGACGCCGCTTCCGAAGAAGCCGTACCTCAACGTCAGCGACCTTAAAAATTATCGTCCAGTCTTGAACCTGGCGTTCATGTCCAAGGTCGCTGACAGAATTGTCATTGAGAAGCTCGTCAGCCATCTCCAGGAGCAGGACCTGCTACCGCGACTGTAGTCGGCATACTGGCGCCATCGTTCGACAGAGACCGTGCTTCTGCGCCTCTTGTCCGACATCTACACCGCTGCCGACCGTCAAGACGTCACGCTGCTCGGTTTTTTAGACCTGAGTGCCGCTTTTGAGTGCTGGACTCGTCGTACGTCGACGACACACAGGTGTACATCAGTGCTCCAGCCGCATCTGCGTTGGTTTCAACGCAACGTTTCATCACCTGCATTGAACGCATCGATGCCTGGATGCGTAGCAACAGGCGGAGGATGAACGCCGACAAGACACAGCTCGTGTGGCTTGAAACATGACAGCAGCTTTCCAAGCTGACCACTACTGAGCTACCACTACTGCCTGCCCTTGTCAAGCCGTCATTCGCAGTGCTCAGCCTGGGCATCAACATCGAGAGCCAGCTTACCATGGCTGACCACGTCGCCATGTTACGCCGGTTGTGCCTGTTTCAACTACGTCAGCTACGGATAATCAGATCTTCCCCGACTTTGGAGGCTGTGAAGACACTGGTGCATGCCTTCATAAGCAGCCGGCTTGATTACTGCAACAGTCTGCTGTACGGGATCGGTGACGGCCTGCTGACGAAACTGCAGACTGTCCAGAATGCAGCAGCGTGTGTCGTGGCCGAAACTAGGAAGTTCGACCACATCACACCAGTGCTGCATCAACTTCACTGGCTTCCGGTCCACCAGCGAATCACCTTCAAGCTAGCGATGATCACCTTCAAGTGCCTCCATGGTCTGGCGCCATCATACTTGGCAGATGTGTGCTGTGCACCCCGGTCTCATCTTTCGTCGGCAGGTGGCAGCTGCGGTTGGCAAACAGCGGGGCACTCATCATGCCCCGCACAAGGACCACGATCGGTTGGAGGAACTTTGTCGTGGCTGGCCTGGCCACTTGGAACAGACTCCTCATAGACCTGTGGACTTCATCACTGTCCAGAGATACATTTGCGAAAAAACTCAAAACTCGTTTATTTGGCTGCGAGTGCTCTTGAGGTTTTCTCTGATTGGGTGCTATACAAATTGACATATTCATTCATTTATTCAATCACATGGCTTGGTTGGTAGCTGATATTCAGCTTCGATTAATGTCGACTTTCGCTACAAAAAACTGCCGCCAAGAATTTACACTAAGGTGTGGCTTGGTAGTCTAATGGTAAAGTGCCAGACTTGTAATCCTGAGGTCACTCAGGGGCGCAGGTTCAACTCCGCACCGGTACACTGCAGGGTAACGACCTTAGGCAAGTTGTTCACACACGTGTGCCTCTGTCACCAAGCAGTATAATTTGGTACCAGCTTCACTGCTGAATACCGCAGGCACACCGTGTAATACACTGGCCCCGTATCCGTGGTCTCACAGTGTAAAAACTGGTGTCTGGCTGAGGGCCAAGGAAATGGAGAATCCTGGAGATCAGCACCACCCTATGGGCCTTAAGGCTGGGGAAGGACTTTAAGTTTTTTACGTGTCTGTCCTTAGATGACGTAATGCCACCCAAGATGTCATCCAATCCACTTCAGAAGTTCAGACCGTGTGCAGGCACGAAAGTTAACTGTGACTTCAATGGAGCACGCGCGGTTTATAACATTTTCTGCCTGACATCGGATTGTGCGTGCGCATGTTCAGTAACACCATGCATGGTAAAAGGCAGATGTGTGGATCTACGGATGTGGCAATGGGTAAAAGATGGATGTCGATGCGGAGGGGGCTGTGGTAAAGTGCGGATGTGCGGACCAACCAACTGGTAAACTGTGGACCAAAACTTGCGGACCGCCAGTGTGGACTAATGGGTAAACTGCGGACCACTAAAATGCCTACCCTGCTCGGTCGAACAACACAGTGCGCAAACAAACGCTCTGCGCTGGTATCAAACACAGCGGCAATGATGCCAGTGGCGGCATTTCTCGCACTCGACCCAGGTGATCTTCTTGTGGTGCTGTGGCTGTTCTCACTAGTGTTTGCAGTCCCGGGATACCGAATCATGGGATTGGCGGCGTCCCAATCGTCGGGTTTCATATTGTCGACCAGATCATCATTATCGTCGATCCTCTGCTGTCACCAGGCTGGGTTAACGGAAGTGATCATCGACGCCTCTTTGCCCGTGAATTTAAATTGGTCTGTGGACTTTGTACAGTGGCGTATTTAAGGGGGGGCATGGTGTGATGCCCCCTGGCCCCTTTGACCCAACCATGAAAATTTTTTACGTGCAACTTTATATCAAAAGGTGCATATTGCCATTTTCCAGCAAGAACTGCAAAATTCAACAATGTAAGTAAGTAAGTAAGTAAATGATTTATAAAGCGCCAAAGTCTCAGAAAGAATCAGGGCGCATAGGATGATGGATGCTAGATGGCAGAAAAGGCTGACTGAAAGTAGTGGGTCTTTGAGTGACATCTGAATGTAGCCAAGGTTTGACATTGACAAATTTGAGGAGTTAAGGAGTTCCAAATTCTCGGAGCAGAAACATGAAAGGAACGAAAACCAAAGGATAAGTTATGCCGTGGAATTGCAAGTAACTGACTGGTAGAAGAGTGCGTGGACACTGAGGATTTATGATATTGCAGAAGATCAGTAAGGTGAGGCGGATGGCCAGTGTGCAGTGCCTTATAAGTTGAGGTGGCGAGTTTAAATCTTCTTCGCCATTCAATAGGTAGCCAGTGTTTGATGATCCTTTATGTCGATACAATATGCGAGTAGTGATTGCAATCTTGGGATTGGATTTTCAATCCTGGGATCTGGGATTGAGAAATTTGTATCCCGGGATCCCGTTTCGGGATTAGGCTTACAGATTGGTCGTCATTTTGGTATCCAGAATTGACTTATTTTATGCACAGGGCCCCTACGGAAGGTATATCCGAACTGTAGAGAGTAACACTGACTGTCAAAATACAAATTTACGGCGACAGCACGAAGTAGTACTCTAGTGCTCAGAAATTATTTCCGAAATTGTTTTATTCACCAGATGGCTAAAATTTTTATTTCTGTCGTTTAACACGCGAAAAAGTACAATTTTAGCTATTTTTTGTAATCCCGAAATCCCAGGATCGAGACGTCGCCAAAATGGCCAGGATCCCAGGATACGGTATTACAAAAATTAGCTAAAATTGTACTTTTTCGCATGTTAAATGACAGAAATTTAATTTATCGCTCACCGTCACATTGTCTAACTGTCAATGTGCTGTTGAATAATATCACCTTTTTATGATTTTTGCTGTTTTCGATGTGTCACTCATTGCATGTCACCGTTAACAAGTGTATAAGCTGATGTTTTGTAAATTTATTTTTGCTGTTTTATTACAATAACATGGCACTTTCTTATTGGTGGTCAGTGATGACCATGCGTCTATCTTGCACGGATACGGAGATATGGGGCTTCAAAATTTTTGGGGTTACGAGTTTGACCTTTTGGGGTCACGTGACGTCATTGGTCACATGATCATTACTCAGCATATGGGGTTTCCTATTGATATTGGGGTCACAATTTTGACCTTTTGGGGTCACGTGACATCATCGATCACACGACCACATCGGACTCGGCGTGGGCACTTTTCTATTGGTGGTCAATGATGACTATGCATCTATCTTGCATGGATACGGAGATATGGCACTTCAAAGATTATGGGGTCACGATCTTGACCTTTTGGGGTCACGTGACGTCATCGGTCACGTGACCATTGGACTCGGCATATGCGGTTTCCTATTGCTGGTCCATTGTAACCATGCATCTATCTTGCACCGTTACGGAGATATTGGGCCCCAAAGATATTGGGGTCACGACCTTGACCTTCTGGGGTCACGTGACGTCATTGATCACGTCGCCATCGGACTCGGCGTGGGCAATTTCCTATTGGTGGTCAATGATGACCATGCATCTGTTTGCACGGATATGGAGATACGGGGCTTCAAAGATTTTGGGGTCACGAGTTTGATCTTTTGGGGTCACGTGACGTCATCGGTCACGTGACCATTCGACTCGGCATATGTGGTTTCCTATTGGTGATCTATTGGAACTATGCGTCTATCTTGCACCGTTACGGAGATATAAAGCCTCAAAGTTGCATTTGTTCATGTTAAAGGCCAAAAGTTCACTGCGCATGCTCCGTGTCACGTGACCCATAGGCAGGGCGTCCAAAATGACGCCTTCTGTATCTTTACACACGTTTAGTTTTATGGCGCTTTATAAGTTCGTTTTTAACTTAACTTTAACTTTAACTTTATAGTTGGAATTCCCGAGGCCATATTGCCTATTCACTATACAACTTTTATGAGGCTACAGTGACGATTAAGGGCCGTTTGTAGGTAAAAATTTTGATACATACCGGTAGGCAAGTTTTTCAAGGCGAAAACGTTGACTGCGCATGCCCCGTGTCACGGGACCTGTGGGTAGGGGTACAGAATGACTACATATTTGGAATTCCAGAGGCCATATTGCCTATTCACTATACAACTTTTATGGGCCTTCGATGACGATTAGGGGCCGTTTATAGGTGAAATTTTTATACAGAAGCATTTTTGGCTGAAAATTTGTTTTTGGGCCCAATTTTCGACTTTGGGGGGATTTTTCAGGTGTTAGATATTAACTTCAAATTTTGGTTCCCAAAAAGGTTTGACCCTTGTGTGAGGCTGCGTTGTCCGAGCCATTGCGCGTGAAAATCCGCCGGGCAGTCTGACTTTGACCTGAATGAATGAATGAATGAATGACTGGTTTAATGAGATTGCATCAAACGTGCATCAAACACTGCTATGAGCAATACAAATTTATAGCACTACAAGAATACACCAATAGAAACAAACACTGAATATAAACTCAACTACACTACACTACACTCAATTCAACATGTGCCTGTTGACAAATGTAGTCTAGAAACTATGAAATTTACATTGTAGTAAAGTAACATGTAACACTCAGGTAATAAAACCAAACTAAGATTGCCTACACATACTAAATTAAACTAAACAAACATCTGTTTAAAAATGAAGCCTTAAAAAGATTGGAAGTACAGTGAGGTAAAACAAAATTATGACCGCGTTTCCGTATTTCATATTCATGTTCATTCTCAGCAGGTAGTATACCAAATAGACAATGGTGGGCTTTTTGCATATTGCAGAAAAGATCTTTACTAGCATTATCGAGTAGACTAGTTACCTCCATAATTTTAGTGGTAAAGCCATATCGATATGTAGGTCGGTCAACAAAAAAGGTATATATATATATATACAGGGTGGGCCAAAAAACCGGACCTGTTTGAGCGTTGATAAGTCAGCGATGGTTATACGTAGAAAGGCGGGCGTGTTATATGTCAAAAGTTTCAGAATGTTGTATAAAATAAAGAACAAATTTGCATAGTGAAGCATTTAAACATTCTTTGCTTAATTTGCATAAATATTCTTCACTCCCGAAATTTGGCCAAACTTGACTGTAACACGTGGATTTAACATAAATATTTGAGCTTTTATTTCTTAGGGATGTTTATTGATGGAAAGACATGTAATATGCCGAAAGTTTTAAAATTGTGTACAAAAGAAGTGTACAACTTGCATGTCTCTGCATTTAAATATTCTTTGCCTGATTCACACAAATCTGCCCTACCCCTAAAATCATGCTAAATTGGCAGTAATGCATGAATTGAACTTGATTTTCATTCAGCATACAGTGAAATATCAACAATCATTAACACATACGTTTAGATTAGATGAAATTTGACATACGCAACTGCCCAGCGTTTGCATTCATAACCGTCATCAGTTCTTTTAGGCAGTTGATCGATCGCCGGAGTCAATGTGTTCAGGATCAGCTGAGCCCAGCATTCGATTAGCACACGTTTTAGCTGGTCAGTTACTAAAATTTTGTGACCTTGCTATCTGTTGCAATGCCCCCACACTGAATAATTCAGAAAATTTAAATCTGGACTTTTTGGCAGCGAGTTTTTGAGTTCAATGAACTCGGGCATATGGGAGTGCAGGCAAATGCCTAATTTCAGTGGCAATGAAGATTTTCTGCAAATTAGGCAAAAAAAGTATTTAAATGCTTCGCTATGCAAATTTTTCTTTTATTCTTTACAGCATTCTGAAACTTTTGATGTATCACACGTCTTTCTACCACTAACCAACGCTGAGTTATCAACGCTCAAACAGGTCCGGTTTTTTTGGCCCACCCTGTATATACTAGAAAATTTTTTCGTTATACTTCACCCATTTGCCGAGAAGCCCCCAATGGACGGATTTGCACAAAATTTTGCACAGGGGTCGTCTCGCGGACGTAATCAGCTGTTTCAAATTTTGTGTCGATCAGTTGAGAGGTTTTGGATCTGCGCGGGGTCAAATTTTGCCATTCTCCATTGACTCAGCCGTTCGCCATTAGCCTGTGATGAGGACATGTAGATCGACCAATGGGTAAACTGCGGACTTGGTCCGCAGGTTTGGTCAGCAGTTTACTTGTTGGTCGGTCCGCAAGTTTGCAGGTTTGCATTATACCCATGCCCGATGCGGAGGACATCTGCATTTTACCCATCGTACTCAGCTATGCCTCTGGACCAATTAATGGTGTATAACCATGCATTTATTTGGTAATGATGATATTTACCGTGCGCATGTCGCACACGCTTACCGACGGCGTATAAGTGAAGAGTTGTGTGGCTGCTTTTTTGTTAATGTTGCTGCTATTATACTTAGTTATGAGCAGAAAACACACTTTAGATGTATTTGAGGCTGTTTTGGCTACATCAGTGTCGACAACTGAAGATTCTTCTCAGCTGATATTCAGTTTTGAATCATGTCAACCTTTGGCCCAATACTGCTATCCAGTGTGTCCTTAGATGACGTACTAGTAATACCACCCAAGATGTCACATAATCCACTTCAGACAGGGCCGGATTAACCCTTTGGGGGGCCCGATGCTGTACGACAACTGGGGGGGCCCTGGCTCTAAGGCAGCTACAACTCTGGTAACTTTTGTACTGCGTCCGTTTTATTTTCCACAACGTTTGGATCTAATTGTCTATACTTTTTTGTAGTGACCTACAATTTCCAGACATTTTGTCAGGTTTGACAAAACTGACAAATGTAGGTTTGCCTTTGTTGATAGAAGTAAAATGTTTTTACGTTTTTATTCTTCACACGTTTTTACGTTTTTAGAAGTTTTAAAATTTGTGTTTAAAATTAATTTTTAACGTTTTTTATCCTAAGAAATGCAGTAAAAATTGAGAAACACTTGTGAAATTACAGAAATGAACTAATAGGTCATAGTGATGGTGGTTTACTTAGTTAGCCCAAATATACTAAATAAAGTCTTTTTATCTAGTACATTTGGTTAGTTTAGTGCTATGGTCTTATCATCACACGGTTGAATTAAAATTAAATAATGTTTTCTCTATCTAGACTACGTTCCACTTAAACCGTAGGCTGCCAGCAGCATTAGCCATCAGGCAAGGTTGAACAAATTATCGTCTACTTTTTTATTCAACGTTCTAAACGTTTTTTTTATATTTTGGGCCACGTTTTTTAACGTGTTTGACATCTTTTTAAATATTTAAGAACTTTTTTACATCGATGCCTTTGTAGGCTACTTAAAGAACTCTAGCTTGCTTCATGTAAAAAATCGTGATGTTTTTTTGCTTAACTGGGTCACTTTGTTTTGTTCACTGCATAAGGTTACTTTATACGAGTAATAGCAGAATGCTTCGCGCGTCTTAGCCATGGCCTGGGCGTCTGCTGTCCGTCCGTCTGTCCGTCACACTGCTGTATTGTATCGAAACAGTGCAAGCTAAGATCACCAGATCTTCGCTGTGGGCTGCCCCAAAGACTCTAGTTTGTCGCGACGAAATTTCGTGCTCCTCGGTGACGAGGTTTTTTTCGAAGGAGGGCGTCAAAGAGGGGCCCCCCTCTAGAAGACGCTATTTTGACGCTATTGGCTCTTTGAGTCTGAAAACGGTTGCAGATATGTACACACATGTTGCTTATCATAACAAGCACTGGTCATGGGCTTTTTAGTTTTATCAACACCGATGACCTTGAACGATCTTGAACTTTGCAAAAATGGGGTTTTTCACGAATTTTTCACAATTTTTGGCTGCAGCGCGCATTTCAAGAGTGAATTGCAATGAAATGGCTGGAGATAGACCAAGACAATCTGCGTATGAAATTTTAAGCATTGAACGCAAATTTTAGCAGTTTAAGTCCCGATCCCCTAGGTTCAAGGAGGTCTTCTCTCGCAAGCGTTAAAAGGGGGTACCTCTATAAAAAGTGGCTATTTTACTGATATTGGCTCATCTAGCATGATAACAGTTGCAGATAGGCACCAACATGTTGCTTATCGTAACGAGCGCTAGTCACGAGCTTCTTCGTGGTGTCAACATCGATGAGTGACCTTGAACCCTTGAAATAGGGGTTATTTAGTGAATTTTTCATGATTTCAGTTTGCGACACATATTTTAAGAGTGAATTGCGCCGAAATGGCTGGACATAGACCTGGACAACCTGCGTGTTAAATTTTTGGCATTTGATGCAGATTTTAGCAGTCCAAGTGCCGACCCCCTACATTCAAGGAGGCTTGCTCACGCCCACGTCAAAGATGGGTACCCCTCTAAAAAGTGGCTATTTTACTGATATTGGCTCGTCTCAGTTACAGATAGGCACAGACATGCTGCTCATCAATCATAACAAGCAATGAAATGATGGATGAGAATGTCCCAGAAAAAATACACTGCTGGATTTACATCAGATTTTACTTGGCAGCTGATTCCAGTCAATAACCATTCGCGGAATGGATGAAAATTTATAAGTATCGCAGTGATTTGAAATCTGTAGAAAAGTCAGATCCAAAAATTTGGAATGGGATCAGGCGGAAGGGTAGGGTAGAGAGGTGGTCTGGCGAGCCTTAGAAAATTTTTGAAAATTTTATGCAAAATATTGCATTTTCTTGCAAAATTTTCCCATCTTTTAAGATGCATCTAGTCAATGGGGGGCGCCCATCCCCCACCCCCTTCTTGGATCCGCCACTGCAAACACTATGTGTGCCTTGGAATGCTTGTGATTTAATCTTAGCTTTCTATTGAATTTATTACAGATTGGCTGAGCAGGCTGATATTGTTGCCTCGTTGTTTTACAGGATGATGAAAGCAACTTGTCATTTGGAGGAAACCAGTTTCTGTCTGAGGTCAAAGTTGATCTTCTTATTTTTTTTATCTGTTTGAGATTATTTGCATGTTGCACATACAGTACAGAGTAATTGAGAAAATACAATGAGATTTTTTAGGCACATTTGAACTGTTTCTGCTGTTACACGTGTTAATTATATTGCGTTTTTGTGCACTAATTACGCAGATATTTCAACACTAAACACTAATGCGGAGTGGGCATGTTAATATAAAGTTGGATTTGGCTTCATCCTATTGTTTTGTGTATGCAATATAGAGAAGTTGCTCATCTTAGAAAGTGAAAGTTGAAATAATAACACTGCTGTAAGAACTCGGTGAGGAGATGACTTTATGTTCAGAGTTGCAAATAATGGTTTTTTCCCGCATGCTGGCAGCTATTTTCAGGCAATATTGTCCATTACTGTTATTAGGTTGACATGGTCCACCAAATAGTCGACGACTATTCATCAGTGAAGGTTTATCGTAATTCATTGAAATCTATTCGTTTTCATCATTAATATTCACGTATCATGCTGACTATTCATCATTCCTGTTTGTGAATGGTTGATTGGCTGACAGGCTGATAAGAAGGCTCATCATAACGCATTGGAGAGGAAGCGTCGTGATCACATCAAGCAAAGTTTTCTCAGTCTGCGAGACACTATTCCAACACTACGTCATGAGAAGGTCAATAGCAGTAGTAGCAGTAGCAGTAAATTGTGTTATACAAAAATTGTTGCATGCGTGGTGTTAGATTGCTTAATTACATGTCCATTTGCTAGGAATTATCTGTGTTTAGAGCTGCCAAGAGTATGAACATTGGTTCACAGGAAACTGAAGTTTTGAGCTTTTTTGCACTGATTTTATAAGACTAATCCCAATTTACTGACAGTTTGGTGACAGGCCAGAGTACACAGCAGCTGAACAAGGTCACTTTTAGGTCAATATTACAATTAAACAAGTGAAATTAGTTCCATTGGACCTAACTTTGTTTGCATAAACTAGCAATAGTTGGTCTATAATGTCTGTTTTGAGACACCCAACTTACACACTGTCCCACGCTTTCCATTCCACACATAACACGGGTCCAACAGTGAAATGCTGTACATGTTTCTCTTGGCAGTTAACAAGTTCAAAGTACAGCCGATGCCTGTGTCAGTTTGCATCGAATGTCTGCTTGGAATACATTCAAGTGTTAGCTGCTGTATTGTTGCAGACGTCACGAGCACACATTCTGAAGCACGCGACGGAGTACATCCAGTTCATGAACAAGAAGAACGGATCTATCCAAAACGACATAGACAGCATGAGGAGACAGAACAACTCCCTTCGACAACAGGGTACTACTACTACTGCTACTACACTGTACCTGGACTACACTGTGTTTTAAAAAAACATCCCTAACATTTTTGACTGAAACTTGAAAACCAGTTATCAGATTTTGATAATTTTTGCTACAAGTGTTCCTGATACAACTTGCCATTAAATGTCCATTTAGTTTCCCACCTCACCTAACGTTTGTTTCTGCACTAACTGGGGAAAACACATCCAGCGAAATATCACTTTTGTATCCAATGAGATATGATTGCAGATTAACATAACGCATAAAAACACATTTTGTTCACATTTCTGACACTTTGGCTGACATTTCATCCAGTTGTCCATTTTTTAACTGCCTGCAGTAAAATTGCTTAAAGTGCTGGCCCACTATGCGAACACAAGCAAGGAGACGCTTTCTCCATTCATTGACAGCAGTATCGATAATGTTCTGTTCCAGATCAATCCGGGCTGTACCAGTCGCTTCTTGACTTCACAAACATTCTTAAACTTTATCTGGTAGACACACTGCTACACGACAGTCAAACCTTGTAATAGACTGGCTGTCGGGGTCCAGAGATTAGGATAGATGAAATTTATCGACGTTTTTATTCATTATAACATGTATTATGCTTGGTCTGATTTCCCAAGGTAGTGCAAAAGCAGACGTTGGGTGAGGTGGAAACTAAAACACTTATTTAGTAGCCAGTAGTGTCAGAAATAATTCTGCCAAAAATTATTAAAATCTGCTAATCTTTCTTCAGGTTACGATCAATAATGTCGGGGATGTTTTTTTGAAGTTTTCTGTTTATTTCAACACATATTTCACTTGATCTGATTTTTCTAGGTAGTGCAGAAGCATACATTGGGTGAGGTGGGAAACTGAATGGTCATTTGATGGCAAGTTGTGTCAGAAATATTCGTACCAAAAACTATCAAAATCTGATAATTTTTTTAAAAGTTACAGTCAAAAATGTTGGGGATGTTTTTGAGACACAGTGTACAGGGTGGGCTAAAAAACCGGACTTGTTTGAGCGTTGATAACTCAGCGATGGTTAGTGGTAGAAAGTCGTGTGATACGTCAAAAGTTTCAGAATGCTGTAGAGAATTAACGACAAATTTGCATAGTGAAGCATTTAAATATTTTTTTGCCTAATTTGCATATATATTCATCACCCCTGATATTCTGCCAAATTTGACTGTAACACATGGATTTAACTTGCATGTTTGAGCTTTTATAACTTAGCGATGTTTATTGATGGAAAAGCTTGTAATATGCCAAAAGTTTTGAATTTGTATGCAGAAGAAGTGTACAACTTGCAAGTCTCAGCATTTAAATATTCTTTGCCTGATTTACACAAATCTGCTCCACCCCTAAAATCATGCTAAATTGGCATCAACACATGAATTTAACTTGATTTTCATTCAGCATACAGTGAAATATCAACAATCAACATGCGTTAGGTTGGATGAAATTTAACATAGGCAGTTGCCCAGCTTTTGCATTCATAACCGTCATCACTCATCAGTCCTTTTAGGCAGCTGATTGATCGCTGGAGTCAATGTGTTCAGGATCAGCTGAGCCCAGCATTCGATTAGCACACGTTTTAGCTGGTCAGTTAC
>Ga0209671_1004543_pt1 | contig 13789 bp, 8 predicted proteins | sample WorMetHERISLAND2_2_FD_187401 | JGI IMG/M metagenome (GOLD analysis project Ga0209671, IMG submission 187401) | Marine gutless worms symbiont microbial communities from Max Planck institute for Marine Microbiology, Germany - Olavius geniculatus... | ecosystem: Host-associated > Annelida >... | reverse complement strand
AAGTCTCCAATAGGAGTTCAGTTGCTGCTGCTTTATCTTTTAGCCTCTATCTAGGTAGGGTTTTGGCAAGACGCTGAGTATTGTAGAGTTAATACACAAATTAATAACTAGTTTATTGCTTGCTAGTTATCTCCCTACATAGTACTTGTTGGAAAATTTTTTATGCAGATATACAGCTTTGATTGTAATTGCCATCAAATTTAGGTCCGGTTTTTTCATCGCCAATCAAATCAAATTTGATTTCTGATTTACTGATCTTCGATTAACTTGATGTTCAGAATTGATCGTTGATCAACTGTGTTTCGTTTTTCCATGCATTTTCGATCTCCAGTTACGTGATCGGCGATTAGCGGATCCGCCGTCAACTGAGCCTACTTTATGCCAATCTGATTGGTTGACAGTGACCTCAATTTGCGGTGTTGCGCTAAATTACCCAGCATGCGCTGCGAGTGGACGCTAGCCAGTAAACGTCATCATAGCAACGATATCAACGATATTGTTCATATCATCCGCGGACAAAAATATGTTCTATCGCAAATCAATCGGGAGCGTCTATCCATTTTATTTCTTCACAAAACACCATGCACAGTATAAATTGATCAGTAGTGACTGATTGTCATGCCTGGAACTTCATTTTAATGCGTGAATTGCCGTTCTGACCGGCGACGTGAAGCGATGTTTCTGGTGCGAATAAGCAACGAACTGCAAATTGCCACGTTTAATTGTCAATTATCTGACTTGATCCGCCAATATTCGGCCATCAACTTGATGGGAGATTTGATAGATGATCAGTCGCTAATTAACGATGGAAAAACGGTTATTGAGATGATCTCAGATCAAGTACCAAAGTTGATCGGAGATCAGTTTGATTGGCCATCAAATGTGCATGGAAAAATGGGACCTTAGTGTGTTTTAACCTTAGTGTGTTTTAAGTACTGACTATGTATGCTTTTTCCAGTTATGGTTGGTGCTGCTAAAATCTTATTTGCAATGTTGTAATATTTCCATACCAGTAGCTGAACTGCATCAAATGGAATGGCCAATATTTTCTTGAAGTTGTTATTTGCTGTATGTTGACAGCTGATATATGGCTGTCCATGGTCCTCGTCTGTGTTAGTGTCGAGTTCTTTCACAACAGTTTTACATCATAACACTGCGCCGGATTTCTTGGATGAGGTAACGACACATTTAGAAGAGATGTCAGTTATTCATCAGTAATATGTGCATCTCTTTGTTAATATTTCAGTTCTTATTATGGATGGTAATGAATGAAAAGTTTGTAATAGTTAACTTTGAAAAATCAGTGATTAATTAATCACTAATTTTATTTGAATCTGGCATTGGTAATTGAGTAAGAAAATTAGATTTGTCAGCAGTTTTATAATCTGTTCAGCTAACAGTTGTCACATATGTCCTGATATGCATTAATTAGTACTTGTGGACTAAATGCTAAATTTTTATATTCTCTGTAGAAAGAGGTTATTTTCTCAGATGCTTTTCATCAAATTGTTCTCGTAGTGCTTTATTAATTACGTAACTATAGTCAAGAAGTTAACAATTAAAATCTTATTAATTGACTGTACATTTTAATGATTACTAGTAATTTTTGACTTGCCAAGTGGCATTTCAGCTGCAGTAAATGCTGCATGCAATAATAAGGGATCATTGAATGTGTAATGTGCAGGTGAAGATTGCTTTGCCAACTCACGTGCATGAGAGACACCACGTGCTCTTCACATTCTGTCACATCGCTTGTGACCTGCTGACCAAAACCAGTTCCAAGAAAACTCACACCATTGAGAACGTTGTTGGCTATGCGTGGTTTCCTATTCTGATAGGCTCCAGGTGAATACAGCTGGTACTATTGAAGTGCGTTGGTATTAGGCCTAGCTCTTGTTTTAGCAACATGAGAGAGTGCAATCTAGTCGCAACAGTACATAATAATATACTGAGAAAGAAGTAAGCCTGCGTTTATCAGTAATTACTCAGTTTGACTGCAGTTGCATTGGTTTTTCAGTTGATCAAAGATATGTATATATTTGTTTCCGTTTTTTATTACACTGTGTCAAAAAAACATCCCTGACATTTTCGACTGTAATTTGAAAACCAATTTTTATCAGATTTTGATAATTTTTGGTACGAATATTTCTGACACAACTTGCCATCAAATGACTGTTCAGTTTCCCACCTCACGAAACGTTTGTTTCTGCACTACCTGAGGAAAACACAACCAGCGAAATAACACTTTTTTTATCCAATGCGATATGATTGCTTAATTAATATAATGCATAAAAACACATTTTGTTCACATTTCTGACACTATGGCTGACATTTCATTTAGTTGTCCGTTTTTCAACTGCCTGCAGTAAAATTGCTCGAAGCGTTGGCCCACTGTGCGAACACAGGCAAGGAGACGCTTTCTCCATTCATTGACAGCAGTATCGATAAAGTTCTGCTCCAGACCAATCCAGGCACTACCAGTCGCTTCTTGACTTCACAAACATTCATAAACTTCATCTGGTAGACACACTGCTGCATGACAGTCAAACCTTGTAATAGACTGGCTGTTGGGGCCCACAGATTAGGATAGATGGAATTTGTTCACGTTGTTTCATTCATTTTAACACGTATTAGAGCCCACAGTTTTCCGCAGTAAATTTTGCCAAATTCCATGGGCCTGGTTAGTTTGCAAAATTCCGCGGCTTACCGCGGAAAAATTGTCCAAATTCCTCAGCTTACTGCGGCCTTTCGTTTGTACATAAACTAAGCTTTATTTTGTTTAAAAAAACTTCAGTTTTTAGATGCTGGCATGGCGCTCAGTTATGCTAGCAACATACGAAGGAAATTGTTATCTTTTTTCCTTTTAAAAGTGTAATTTGTCTATTAGTCGCATTGTGTTAATTTACGATTGTGCCATATACGATGGTAATTATTAGTAGGGACGCAGTTTTAGGCAGTTCAGTTTGATTTTTCTCCGTGGTATAGTTAGTTTAAAGCCGACGATCGTAATAATCATTGGTCATTTCTTAATTTCTGTGAAATTTAGTGAAATTTCGCAGCAATATCAAAATTCCAGGGAAAAGGGCAAATTCCGCAGCTCGGCTCAAAATTCCGAGGCCCGCAGAAAACTATGGGCCTTACGTATTATGATTATTATTATTATTACGTATTATTCGCATTATTCTGCTTTCCCCAGGTAGTGCAAAAGCAGACGTTGGGTGAGGTGTGAACTTAAACTCTTATTTAATAGCTAGTTGTCTCAGAAATATTTCTGCCAATAATTATTAAAATCTGCTAATCTTTCTTTAAGTTACGATCGATGATGTTGGGGATGTTTTTTTCATGTTTTCTGTTTATTTTAACACATATTTCGCTTGATCTGCTTTCCCTAGGTAGTGCAGAAGCATACATTGGGTGAGGTGGAAAACTAAACGGTCTTTTGATGACAAGTTGTGTTAGGAATATTCCTACCAAAAATTATCAAAATCTGATAATTGGTTTTCACGTTACAGTCGAAAATGTCGGGAAAGTTTTTTTGAGACACAGTGTAGATTCATTTTTATTCCGTTTTGAACTTTACAGTGTGTTACAGAGCTGGTTAGCTGTGTTGTAGAAGTTTTTGTATTGTCAGATATTGTCATGGATGAGATAGTATTAGTCATGTATTTTATTATTTATTTCTGATGCTGTATTAAAAGCATGCCGTGTTGCATTATATTGTGTTGACGTTGTCAGGGTGAACATTGGAGAGCAGGTGATCAAAGTAGCACAGAATCTACCGGCAGGTTATCTCAGCTCGGAGATGCCAACAGCTGGACGTGCGGTAGCTATGCCAGCGTGTTACTACTCTCAGAACAATAGTAGTAATACCAAGTTTGACTAGTGCCAGCCACTCCATGCTTTTAACTTTCATCTGTAACTCCAGGACCTTTGCTACTGGGAATTCGAAACAATACTACTGATAATAATAATGAAGTTCATTCAATATTCAGACGTGGTTGTAAAACTAAAACTCAGGCAGTGCAGTGATCTGAATGACTGCTGCTCAGTCAGTGAAGCAGTGACAAAAGCATCGTCTTTTTTCAACGCAGCTCACAGCTGATACTCTCTTCTGTTTACTTTAATGAATTTTATACACTTAGTACTAACCGTTTCAACCTTAGAGTTTATTCACAAACGTAATATATGCTTGTTGTTGTGCTGTTGCATACAGTCAGTCTCATCATCAGATGTCAAGTGGGTCGATGGTGGACGTCCACTGTTCAAATTTGGTCTTTCTCTGCTCTCCACAATATACACCAAGGTATAGTTTGTGTTCATGCTAATGGCTTCTGTATTCAGTAGTTACTTGAGTGTCGTGGCTCATTGTAAAGACAGTGGCTGATGTTTGATTCTAGTGGAGTTCTGTATTCACGAGTCACTCCTGCTATCAGGAAGTGTGTGCAGGTGACTGTATAATAGCAGCAGCAGCATTAGAAGTATGCCATATGACCCGATCCAAGGTCAAGGTCACGAAACTTCGAACGTTAGAAATTTGTTCGTTTTCTCCTTAATTTTTAATGAGAGCTGGTAAGTGACTACTGATTCTTATACCAGTGCACAATATCTAAATTTCCCTGTGGTCATATTCATTATTTATCCTAGTTCTTGTGTCACATGACTTTCAACATGGAAGAAAATTACACTGTGAGGAGTCATCTGTCAGTCCCAAATGGAGCTAATTTTTAAAAATGTTTGTTATGAAGTTTTGTGACTGTTCCATCATCTCATTGTAATGTGATGATGTCGAGTCTTTGTGTTGTTGCTAGGACAACCATCTGCATAGTTTCTTCACACATTGCCAGAGGCTTGAAAACTTCTCTGCTGTTGGAACAGACTCTGACACGTTGACAGCAAGAAATAAGATGCCGGTAACTTATTTTAGCTTACTATATGTTACTTACTTGTTGTATTAATATCAGAGTATTGAGTTGCTGTTCTGAGCAGTTTGAGATATTTCAGTTTTTCTTGATTTATGCAGTGCTTATCAATTATTCTTCAGCACTGGAGCTGTGTTGAATTGATGTGGTATTTGTTTTTTTTTATTTGGCAGCATAGTGTAGTGGGTTAGCATGTGGATCTCAGTTAATTGATGTCAGGCCCAGTTAGTACTTAGATGGGTGATCACTGGCAGGTGGGTAAACCATCGTAAGTAAGTAAGTAAGTAAGTAAGTAAGTGCATATTTAGAGTGCACAATGTCAGCCAGTGGCCGAATCTGAGGCACTTGGCTGAGCCGCTAGGGGGAGCTGTAGGCCTGCTGGAAGCATCGTGGTATATAACCAGCCACCCAGGTCAACACAGCCTGGCCATACCTTGGTGGATAGCCACAATAAGTACCACCAAAAGCTGAGATGTAAACTGCTACATCACATAACATACCAGCCCCATATCTCTTCTCACAGTGTAAACTGTGGTCTGGCTGAGAGCTGAAGAAACAGCTATCAGCACAGCTCTATGCATCTTCTGGCTCAGGAAGAACTTTGCTTTTTATGTTTGTCATTTACTCGTCACGCACTACAGTCCTAATGTAGCGAAGAGGAGTATAGGACATCAGTGTAATGTATTCATATTGAGGACCGACCTTCCAACGATTGATCTCCCTTCCTGGAAGAGCCTTCCTGGAAGAATTTCAAATGGATATATCTCGATAACGGTGCAAGATAGACGCGTGGTCACAATGGGTGGTGACCACCCATAGGAAGTCGATTACCGCGAGTCAAATAGTCACGTGACCGATGACGTCATGTGACCCCAAAAGGCAAGGTCGCAACCCTATTATTTTTGAGGTGCCATATCTCCATAACGGTGCCAGATAGATGGGGAGATAATTTTCAGTAACGACCTCGATGCCAGTCACTATTAGTATAATATTAGACCAGTCTCAAATAGATGCCAGGTCTCTAGTACAAGTTGAAAGGAACGAAAAAGCACTTAGAAGAATACAGGAGAAAATAATATGCATGAAGAGTACATTTAGATTGGTCACAATCTAGTAATATTTCTTGTTTGCTATTTTGCTGTTTGCACAAAGCTGTGAGTGGTATTCTGTAGTCTGTTGGCTCAAGGGAGTCTGCAATGGCTGCTGTGTCTGGCGCTGGGGAAGGCATCATTGCCATGCGTACAATGAACAAAGACAAGGAGGAGATGCTCAATGTCGTTAAGGTATGCACAGTATTTTTATCTTTTGCTTTTGTTTAGTGTTTTATATTCACCATTTGTGCCTCATGATATGTCCGGTCCAATTGTGCTGTTGGATGTTATCTAAAATATGCACCTTTTATTCTTGTATTGGTGTGGTAACTTAAATTCATATCTGTTGCGCTATTAGTCTGTTAATTTGCTGTTGTCAGTAATATGGCGAGTGCACTGTTTTGTGGTGACTACAAGTAACCTTTCATATTTGTACAACATATTGCATCATTTGTGAATTTTTTTTTATATACAGTGGGTGACTTCACTTTTTAACTTAGCATTTTGACTTAGACATTCGCTCTAAGCCAAAGCTAGAGTTGAACGCTGAAGTCTGTACTTAGACCAAAGTTCAACTAAACTTTGGTCTAAGTCTACTGACTTAGCTGACTTAGACCAAAGTTTAGACAAAAACGCTTAAAAATGGCTCATAAAACCAGTAAACCTAACAGGAAATAAATCAACCAGTTATGCTTGGATTTGCTTATTTAATTGCACCGCGCATGCAAATGACATAATTACGTAACGTCTTACGTCATTGAGTAGTCATTACGGCATTTATTTTTGGTACAAGACTGCTTTGATTTACTAAACTATCTGTACATATAGGACTGTAAACAGTCACCATGTTTTCGCTCAGCTAAAAGTCAAAAGTTAAAGTGGATTCAGGCTGAGTGAAAGTTTAGCCCTAATGGCTAAGTTATGTCTTTCGTGCAAATCGAACTGACTTTAGTCTGGTTATTTTGGCTAAACTTTGGTCTGAGTAGGTACTTATGTAGGTACTCAGACCGAAGTTTTGGTCTGAGTCAGTTGACTGAGACAAAAACTTCGATCTAAGTACCTACTTAGACCAAACATTCAAAGTCGCTTCACTTTTTGACTTAAGTATGTACTTAGACCAAAGTTTAGGCTTAGTGAAAGGCTTATCGAAAGTCTTAAGTCAAAAAGTGAAGTTGCCCAGTTAGGTTTGTGTCAGATAGCTACTAGTTTTAGTTTCTCTAGTTTGTACAGTTATTCTTAAGAATACATAGTATAATTGTGCATGATGTTCTAGGATGGAGAAATACATTGCCTTATGGTAATCCATTAGACTTATTATGTTTGTGTAGCAGTAGATGTTGTTAGAATGGGCGCTGTGGTCTTAACATGGTGCATATTGGGTACTGAAGTGTAATAATCTGCAGCTCATTTCCATGTTTTTTCTGTGTAATCTATACTTTGCTTTCTCTTTTATCAGCTTTCATTTCAGACTAACATTTACTTGATGTGTTTAATGGAGCGCAAAATTTGACCAAATTGAATATTTTATTGCTTTTATTGCCACATTTGTAGTTGAATATAGATTTGCAGGAATGGTGCTTTGTTGACTAGTACGAGTATTTACTTGTGTCCATGGAAGTTGTGATGTATACTTAGATATCCATATTCAGGAAATCTTTTCACTATCATACAGTGGCGTATTTAGGATTTGGCAAAGGGGGGCATGGCGAGTGCGCAGAGCACGAGCCTATAACAGGAGTCTGGGGGCAGAGCCCCCAGCGGGGTCCAGGGGCAGAGCCCCTGGTTGGAGGGTCAGGGGGCGAAGCCCCCCTGAAGCTGAAACACTTTTTGCTTTTGAACGTTCAATAGAAGCCGCAAATTCGCCCATTTTTTTCTGAAATTTGCTGGAAAATGGCAAAAGACGCACCTTTTCATATAAAGTCGCCTGTAAAAAATTTTTATGGTCGGGCCAAAGGGGGGGCATCGCACCGTGGCCCCCCTAAATACGCCACTGCTACCATATGCCCATGAATTATCAAAACAAATCAATCAATTTGCATGAAAATGTGCATGCACAATGTACTTTTCTCCATGAAAATTTTGTAGCCTATTCATAGTGCATGAAATTCACTTTATTTTCTATTTTTCTCAGTTTGGACTTTTGTAGCACATGTGCACATAGGCCCAGTATTTGTAAGGGATAGGGTTAAGGTTGGGTACATTTACCCGTGTTGGGGGTTGGGTGATCCTGTATGGCAGGTGATGCTCTTCAGCTCTGGGTTACCATTAGGGTTTTGATTTTTTGTGAGAGATTGCTTCACACATGCAAGTGATAGCTGAACAGCCAGTGTTGCTATGCAATTCGTGTTTAGTTTCCGTCAGCTGTTCTGGTATAACGTCATTAATGCAGCAGGCTATTTGCAGTAATGTAATATTTGGATCTAGTCAAATAGCTACAATATTAGCTTGATCAATTAATTAATTAATTTAATTAATTGATTATTTGCTAATTAGGTAATTGTTTTATTGTGGAAATTATGGTGAATTTGCATAAAAGTCTTTTGGCAGCTACCAGTTCTGTACTTGTTAGCATGTTTCAGCACCAGTAATTCTCATAATATGTTTCTCACTAGTACGTATTTTGATAAGCTGTTACGATTGGTCTGTCTTCTCATTATTTATCAGTGGCTCATTCTTGCACTTTTAGCATGAATTCCTGCAGGACTTGAGTATTTTTGTGTGAGCCAGTTATTATGAAATCAGGAGAAAAAGCACCCATTGCAAAAGTTGCTTTGGATAATTTTGAGCAGGCTGCTTTTGTTTTTAGAAAGTTTGCACAGTCTTGATGGGAAAGTGAAGCTCAGTCATGGCTTGAATTGACTTTTTTATTTTCTCTTGTACAGTTTGTATAGGAGTATATTTTGTGTTATTGTTTTGCGCTTACTCTATGCTTGGCAACGACCACTCAACTGTCCAAACTCTTTACCAGTACAGACTTTGCCAAGCATGCATTCCACTGTTTTGCTTCGTTTACTTCGAATTCTTTGCCAGGGACTGTCACTAACAGCAACTCACTGGGTACATTTGAAATTTTGAATCTTAAGACGTCTTTCTTCTCTTTATTTTACACGACCTGCCGTTATTATCTCTGAAGTCACATACCTAATGGCGCTGTAGAAATCCAACTGTTATTAGCGTTACAGTAGGACTGAGCATGGATGTTGTTGTGTGGATGTGTGCAGAGCTTGCATGCCGTCAGTGTGAGCGCGTTGATCAACTTCTTACCTCAACTACTCAGTCAGTTGTTTCACCTTCTCACGAGAACCTCGTCGAAGGAAGTCGCTATGAATTCAGTCAAGCAAGTATCACTAATTCACGTCAGTAACTAAGTAAGTGAATTTGAGCAGTGCACAATTTCGTCTGGAAACTCACAGAATGTGAGGCATGAGGGATGGGTGGGACACTGAAAGTTAGGTTATAGAATAACGTTTGGAGTTGGCAACAAAAACAGCATATCGAGGGGAAGTTGAGAATGTCTAAAGGAAGGGAATGTCTACTGTGTCGAGTGGCAACATGCACAAACTTTTTACGCGCAAAAGCAGCTACTGCTTTCAGCGCGCCTTGGCCGTCGCAATTCTGTCCGTCCGTCTGTCTGTTTATCCGTCACATTGGTGGATCAGTCAAAAACGGTGCAAGCTAGAATCACCAAATCTTCACCGTTGGCTTCCTGGAAGACTCTAGTTTCAGGAACCATAAAGCTTTTACATAAATTCGAAGGGGGTCACCCCGAATGAGGGTGCTAAATGAGAGGGGTGGGCAAAATTTGCTATTTTTGGCTAATAAGTCGCTGTATTTCAATAATGGTGCGACATAGGGGCTAGGTTACTATTAATCACTAATAGGAAGTCGTACACTGGCTCTCAATTGGCGCCGAATTCAATGACCTTGAATGACCTTGAACGCCAAAATAGGGGGTTTTATGGATTTTTGGCGATTTTGGGCTGCGATGCAATTCTATATCATTCACAAGGTGGCACCATGTACGAAACTATAGTTATGCGATCCAGATAGAGAATTTGGTAGTTGTATATTAACTTAGCGTGAACACCCCAATTTTCAGCTAAACTACTAAACCAGAACTGCTATAGGCTTTCGCGCGTCTCATGAGCATTAGCTCAAATTTCTTATACTTGGAAGTAACTTTGTTTTTTTCAAATAATCATTGCTTCTGTAACGGGTGATTCTACATTATCTTGGAGTGCACAATGTGACATGCTGTTACATTCATGTGCCATGAAAATGTTACGATATGGAAGGGGGATTGCAATTGGGCAGATGTGTCTGTTTTTTTGCGTTCATGGTCTGTTTGAGTTATTTTTAAGCTTTTGTGATTAGGATAAAGTTGATATGAAGCTGCTTATGAGATTTGTTTGTTTATTTTAGGGCACTTGTGCACATTGTGCATGAAGTCAGTGCTGTCGATAAGACTAACATTCTTCAGTCCTACGTTAAGGTATCATATATTGTTTTATTGACTAGGTTTCACACTTCTCTGCATCCACTGCTTCCTTTGTTGGAATGATTGTTGACCACTGAATGTTGCAGCAACAAACAGTAAATTGTCATGGATATGCTTATTACAGCAACATCTAGCTGTAAACAATCATTTCAATGAACGCAGCAGCTGATGCTGAAACATCAACAAACTTATTGATAAAAATTACAATTTGATGAATTTTCATAGCTTATTAACTACTATTTTAACGTGATAAGTTTATTCAAAGGTATTGGGTTTTGTTGTTGTTTTCAGTATGTTTTCGTGACCGAGACTGTATCGGGTCCGAAGCAGCAGAAGACTGTTCATGAAGAACTGGCGCAGTATCTGAAGGATTCGTTGTGGCCGAATCAGGCTGACCAACTTATTGTCAGCAAGTTTCTGAAGCACATCTGGTTCTTCTTTGAAATTCTCACTAAGAGCATGGCACAGTATCTTCTTGCTACAGATCGCATAAAGGTATGCATTATTTATTTTTGACAGTTTTTTGTTGTTGTTATTTTCATACTTAAATATCTGTTTTGAATTTTTTCTGTACATAATCTTTTATGTTGTCTGTATTTTGTGTTATTGTTGTGCAGTAACATTATATTGGTCACTTTGTCATCAGTCTAGTACATGTATTCTGCCATACAGTATATTGAAAAATTGAGTATTGTGTAATTATTTTTCTTTTCCAGTGGGCCTAATTTCGTGCTGTTTGTGAAGGCATTCCACATCATTTCTGTCTAATGCTCTGTGACCGTGATGTCATACCTGCTATGAACTTGTATGAGTTTCCAGAGAATGTACGTTTTACTGACATATAGTTTGTGGATATTTTCTAGTCTAATACATTAATGCTTATAACTTGTTGAATGCCACTGGTATGTGTTGTGATTTGGTGTGCAGATGTCGCGGAACGAGCGGTTTCCGTCGTCGTTTCAGTTTCACATTGAGACGCTCGTGCAGCAGTTGTGTCAGCACATTGTACAGAGACATCGCGAGTCACCGGTCGAAACACGCACAGCCAACACAAGTCTTGCTCACTTTGTCAAGGTCAGTTTATCATCACAAGTTGCCGTGGCCTTGTGTTTATTGTTCCTGGAAAATTAGGTTGTCGTTGGAGTATTTTAGTCTAAGTTAAGTCTGAAACAACTTGGTATAGTGCTATGCATCGTCACAGGTGTAAGTCAGAAGTGCTACGATGGTTCTGATCCGTCCTGGATTTAGAAAAAGTACTAACAGCTCTTGTAGTGTTTACAGAGAGTTTATTAAAGAGAGTGGAGTAGCAACAGAAAAGGAATGAGATGAGAATGCAGTAGTTGCTATGGATGAATGTAAATATCTGCTAGACTGGTATTTGTGTAAGAGGTTTCTTTGTTTTTTTAACTTAACATGTTGCGAATGACATTTCAGTTTGTATCTGTTTTGTTTTTCGTTAGTTATGTTTGATGTTACTTGTGCAGAAATCGTTCACGTTCATGGATCGTGGTTTTGTCTTTCGTCTCGTGAACATGTATCTCGAGAACTTCAACCCAGCAGATGGAAAGGTGCACGACATTCTGTTTTACAAGTTGGGTTTTTATGACTACCGGTAATTGTTTTCGCATGTTAGTTTTGTTGTCTAGTTAATTTATTGTTAATTTGTTATTTTTATTTGATGTTTCAGATGCTGTATGAGTTCAAATTTGACTTTCTTCGAATTATCTGCAGCCATGAGCACTACATTCAGCTGAACCTTCCAATGATGCGAAAACAAGTGAAAAATTTCAAAGGCAAGTTTTTTATTGACACTATCGACAGTATTTTTTCCTGTCATTTGAGAATCAAATGCACATCTTGCGTAATTAATATCAGTGAAGTTTAGCGCCATTGAGTTCGCTTGTTTCAAATGTTGGCAGTTTTCTTGTGATTACTTTGGTGCTGTTTTGTAAGTGACCTGAATGAATTTTTAGATACAGTTATCATCATCATTGTTATTATCAGAGCAAAAAACATGAACAATTTACAAACCTATGTAAGGGCGATATGACTCAAAACTCGAAAACGGCAAAAATGGTTTTGGGGCGATATTATCACGTGTTGAATTCCAGACTGCCTTTACAAGACTAACCATCCTAAATACTTGAAAAATATTACTGTATATTTTAAACAAAATTTCATTGTAGGTACTTTTGCTTAATTGACACAAAAAAGGTGCCAAGCTAAGCTAAGTAAAGCCGTTTTCGAGTGTTGACTCATATCGCCCTTACATAGCTTTGTAAACTGTGAAAGCCGCTTGTGAGGATGTGTAGGCCTATATTTGTTATGTAAGTTTTTGCTCAATGTAATTTAACGCACAGTGAATTTGAAAGTTAAAATAATATCGCCCCAAAACCATTTTTGCTTTTGAGAAGTTTTGCCACGTTTTCACTATTATTACTGGCAACGTCACTGGGAATGCATAAACTGCTGCTAGCCTACTGACGTCACGCCACTGCGCGCACATGCAGACATGCCTGGACGTGTCTTTCTACCATAGGCATTGGCATTCACTGCAATATACGTGTTGTCGGCACGGACTGGTGTTCTACATTGTTTCGGCTTGTGACTTCTGTTTTTGTATTTTTATTTCAAGTATTTAGAATGGCTAGTCTTGTTAGGACCAGTGTGGATTTCAACACGTGACAATATTGCCCCAAGACCATTTTTGCCATTTTCGAGTTTTGACTCATATCACCCTTACAGAGCTTTGTAAACTGTTAAAGTTTTTTGCTCTGATTTTTGCTGTTTTTTAGTTGACTTTTGTCAAAATTTTTGGTATTTGATTTTATGACAATAAATATATTCACTGTTTTCAGAATACTCCCGGACGTGTAAAGGAAGTTGGTGCAAGGAAAAAATTATGTGTGATGTAACAATGTCTGAGACATTTTAATACATGCTGTGTTGCAGCCAATTTTGTCTTTGAATAAAAACGATTAGTTGCCATGGCAACAGGAGTCATCAGGGGAGAAATTTTTATGATGCCATCAGATAGCCCAGGCCTGAAAATAGGTGGTAGGTGCAAACAGACCGCAATTATCTTTCATGGGGGCGAGTTATACTCAATTTTGTCTCAAAGTTCGTTGCCATGGCAACAGGAGTTGACGGGAGAAATTTAAATGATACCATCGGATAGCCCGGGTCTGAAATTAGGGGGATAGGTGAAAACAGCGTACAGTTATCTTTTACTGGGACCAAGTTGTACCATTTTGAAGTCCCCATAGGCCGTAATGCAAATT
>Ga0209671_1004542_pt1 | contig 13789 bp, 6 predicted proteins | sample WorMetHERISLAND2_2_FD_187401 | JGI IMG/M metagenome (GOLD analysis project Ga0209671, IMG submission 187401) | Marine gutless worms symbiont microbial communities from Max Planck institute for Marine Microbiology, Germany - Olavius geniculatus... | ecosystem: Host-associated > Annelida >... | reverse complement strand
GTCGGGGAAAATGATCTTGGATCATGCAGACTGCAGATAACTGTGATTTTTTTGCATCTTCAAATATTAAAAAGCAGGCAAATTTGCAGCTTCCATTAAATGTCCAAAAGCTAGACGTGTTTCAGCCTCAGGTGTCTTTGCCCGGCTGACCCCTCGACCAGGGCCTCTGTCATTTGCATATTGCTCTATTAATACCGTTTCATTACTTTATGACATTTATGCGATAGGATTATTGTTTTGATAATGTCAGGGAAATTGTCATTCCATGTCAGGAATAGTCAGGGAATTTTGCTACTGGAAACCTGTAGGAACCCTGAATTTGGGCCTGTACCATCGTACTATCACACTACCGCACCATCGTCGGTAGATAACTAAGAAAAATTTTCCGAAACTCGTAAGTAAAAAAATCACGTTAAGGAAGAGAGGGTTAACTTAATGTCACTAGTTGTCTTTGGAAGCTCATGACTGACAGCAGAGTGAAACTAAACTAAATTTGTGCGCTCTGCAAAGGCATGCATGCCATTAGTGCAGTCAGCGTGTGTTAGCACTAGTTTGCCAACAGAACTTGGCTTTAATATTTTAGGAAACATGTGAGTAATCGAAACAAGCTCGAGTTCCTACATGTGACTTTGACAATAACTTCCCCGCACTTTCCAGTTTTTTCTGACCATAGTGCATGTTATGGTGACAGCGAATAGCCATGCTTATTCTACAGCCAAATTTTTCCCAGGACACACAATGTGCCTATTTTAAAACTCAGATAGCCAGGGTTGTGGATATGCGCGCAGTGGCCCACGTGATATGTGCCAACATATTTTTTTAGCATTATTTTGTTATGTTTACTGAATGACACACATGAATCAACTTGATAAAAGAAAAATTTTATTCATGCACTCATTTAGTTGCGTTTCTTATGTGATATTGGTGGCAACTGTTATTGCAACGAAACAGCTCAGTCAAACAGTCCAAAGCCGAGATCTTCATCTTCTGATTCAGACTCTGGCTCTGCTTTCTTCTTTTCATCAGCTACTGTAACAAACATACACACCTCCACAGTGCAACCCTCTCAAGGTTTTTTTTAGACAAGCCCAACTAAAACCTTAGCTGAAGTTTGTCGGTTTATTAACTTAGTGTTTACCTGCACCCCAGAGCACAGAATATCTAAAAACTGCAACTTCATAGGTGTAGATGAACTCAAAATCTAAACTGTAACATAAAGCAGCATCATTTGTGAGAAACGTCCAAAATCACTGACAACATCTGCTAACATTACTATGTCCTACCGGTACATGATACACTGTGTTCAGAAGAAGAAAAACCCACTCACGTTTTCTTTTATACCTCTGTAGAAAATGCTTAGATTTCCACAAAATTTACAGGAAATGTTTATGAGGAAAAGTTTAAATATTCTTTGTTACCGGTGACGTCATGCTGACGTCATAATTTCATGTTTGTAAATTATGGGGTTTACCATTGAGGACCAACATCTGATAAAATGTTTGCTAGTCAGCAAAAGTTATGCATCCACAAGTTTGCGCAAGATGTTTCTGGACAATGGACAGACACTGGAATATTGATGGAATGTAACTTTTAAATAAAAAAAATTGACACAACCGGCAGTATCAAGTATCAGCCAAGAAGATAAACCACAGAACAGTTCACAATGGAAGATTACATGACAGAATAGCATATTTTGGGATTCAGTCATCTCAATGATCAGTTGATGTGTTTTTACATTTCATCAAATGTCTGTCTTCAGCGGTAAAACCCATAATTTACAAACACGGAAATATGACGTCACCGGTAGCAAAGAATATTTAACTTTTGCTCCTGTGGAATACCTGTTTCATCCTAATCATTCCCTGAAAATTTTGTGAATATATAAACATTTTCCATGGAGATAAAAAAGAAAATGCGAGTTGGTGTTTTATTTCTGAACACAGTGTAGTTTTGAGTCTTCTTGAGGTGATGCTGAAAGAGACCAGGTTATTTATATTCTGTAAATCAACTGTAAGATTGTCAGGCAGCAGGTCCAGCAAAGCGGAAGTCTCACTCTCGAAACCTAGTTCTTCTGTTGACTGCTAGACTGTAAAAAAACTACTTCTCACCTCCCTAAAATAAGCAGTTAAAATACTCGGTGTAAAAAAATTTACACCCCAAAAGCAGTCAAATTAAAAACCATAGTAGAAACGTCTAACAATCATCAGTGGCAGATTAATGTGCTTACACTAATGCACATAATCAATGACTGTTTGTTTTCTAAATTGCTCACTTACTCAACAAATACAATAGGAATTTCAGCATTAACCAAGAACATGACACATGAATACATGATACATGAATGAACTGCACTGTGGTCACCCTTCTTGTTACTGCAATATAGAAACGTCATTTACTGTCGATCAATTTCCACATTTTTTAGAAGATACTGCAGAAAAATGTCCAAGAATGTGCATATTTACTTTTATTTTAGCCTAGGTATTTAAACTTAAAAATAGGTTACTACCAGTGCGTTACTCAGCCTACTGTCTACAACTGTCTCCATATCAGTGCTGTCAGCATACTGTAGATACAAGTTCATACAACCATTTATAATACCTGTTTTTGGTTCTTCAGATTCTGCCGCTGCAGCTGACGATGGTGCCACTGCTGCAGCACCAGCCGCTGGCATTGCTGCCAGCTTTAGATTGCCTGCAAACAGTACATCTTACCTCAGTTCACATAATTACAAATCACATATACATCAGTTATTATGTCTCAACGATGTACCTGATAAGCAAGACTTTCCATCAATATAGTACAACTGAATTTACACAACATGAAACTACTTCATATGATACTGTGATGCAGACATTCATTAGGACTGTATCATTTACCCAAAATGTTTTCGGCAATAACACAGGCACAGACATGTACAAGACAGTTGAATTAGTTCTTGTTCATGCCTACATTTACACAACGTATCACACATCATAGAAACTTCACAGACTGGCAACACATATGAGGCAGAACGTCAACAGTGCATGTTACTTTCCTTGGTTGAATTTACCACATTATGTTATGGCAAATATGTTTAGAAAGACTTTATATTGCACTCGCTACCAAGTACTGTATTCACAGGACAGAATACAGACCTGTTTTACGTGCATTACTTATTGCAAAACATGCTAAACAACATAGATCACCTCATCACATATTGCCAATCACAATGTGGAGATAACAGCTTACCAATGCAACAACTATCGGGTTAACACAGTTTGAATTTATCAACAGTACAACACACAACGGTGTCAAGAGCATAGCAGATTAGCGGTGGCCCAATGTCACGTACCCACTACACTGGCAGGTAGCATTTGGCAATAATAACCTACCTAATATTGAAATAATTAAAAATAAATTCTAAAATACTGTATAAAAGATAAAAACGCAGGACTCTGGATAACACATATTCAAGCATTCGTAACAGTGAAAAGCATAAATACGCTACCTGTATGAGGAGCAGGACAGCGGGCAAAAAGTTTTGAGCCCGAACATATTAGACTACAATTTTTTCACAATCTATATATCAGTGAAAAGTGTGTCCTTTACTCTATGAGTCTGCTGCGGATATGACTGTCATTGTTATTTATAACATCACAGGGCATTAAATGGAAACGATTTGAAGCATCAGCAAAAACGTCTCAAGACATTCATCATCATGCATAGCAAATACCAAAATGATCAGATTTTAAATTTCAAAACAGATAATAGTCACTAGGGATCTGGTCATAACTTTTTGCAGAGTGGTCTTGGTGTACGAAAATATACTCATGAACAGCCGGCTGGGTAATAGTAGACGTAGGACTGGACTGCAGTGCTAAATTTGGGGTGCATGAGGCTTGCTTCCAGCTATTTGCCCATCAAAGGCCCCATGTAACAGGTTGGATAACTTGATTAGTCCTTTATCAACTAACTTATATAATTAACTGTTAATTTTTTAATAAAATTTTTTTGATACCATCAAATATTGACACAAAATTGTAATTGGCTGAAATGCTCTAATTTGCGGCTACCACACAGATTAGGCTATCACACACCATGTCCGGAAAAAAAAATCTACACTTTTTTCCTGAATAACTTCAATTTAAACTTATTTTTTTATAAATTTTTGGCACACATTATCACAATGATATGCTTTACCGAAAGCATCTAAAACTTCAAAATTTACTTCTCACCAAGTATAGCTAATTTAATCGTGACGTCATTGAAAATGCCATTTTTGCGAAAAGATAACATCTAAATGAGGCTCTGCAATAAAAAAACAGGAAAACTGATAAAAGAAAATTGCAGTAAAAAACTTCAGAGATTGTTGGCATCGAAATAAATTATTTGTTAATCAAAATTTTAAACCTAGTCTTGCTTTTTGCCATGTTAACGCGTGGCCGTAGCGACGTCGCGTGCAGTACGGGAACGTCGTGCAGCAGCCATTATCAGCAGGCAGCGTCATTTCTGCACATGCATTAGCGTCGTGGTAGTGTACATTTGTAATAAAATTGTAGACTCAAAATAGGGTTAATAGCAAGTTTTGTCACTGTTGATGACAACTAAGGCAGCTACAGGCTAAAAAGCCAATTTTTCTGCATTTCTGTTAATTTTGGTGTGGAGTAAAGTAAGAATACAAAGAGTGTTTCATTTTACATGGTAAAGTGGCATCAGTATTTTGGCAAAGTGGACTAACAGTATACTGTCAGTTGCATGTTGCTTTTTTAATGTTGCATACAAAAAATTATAAACATTCTAAATTTTATTAAAGTTATTAACTGAAAAACTGTTAGCTTTTTTCACCTCAGATACAATAAAAACGGCTTTTTTGATGACATCATAATTATGTCAGCTCTACGTAGTGACATGGCAATGTAAAGAGAAAATATCTCAACAGTTTAATAAAGTGAATATTCAAGATGACTCATGACAAAAATTATAAAAATAGGTTAAAGTTTGACAAAGATATGTGGAAAAAACCATAGACTCTTTTTTTCTTTTTTCCCAGTCACTGTGTATATTCACAAATGCAAATGAGAAATTCATAAACGTATTTGTCAAAGCTTTCATAAAATTGGATTCCAGAAAGCCCCAGCTAGGTAAATCCAGCTACAGACTGAAAAAGTTTCATGCAACTACCGGCCTGATTCAAATGCTGCTCGCGTTAGCGCACCAAATCATTTCGGCTTAATGCTTTATGGCGTCATAAATTACAATGACGTCACTTCCACAACCCGCTCACATGTATACGCAAGGAAAGTACCTAAATGGACAATAAAAAGTTTTAGTCGAATATAATGAGGCTCAAAACTTTTTTGACCGCCCATCGTATTTGCATGAAGTCTTTATTGACTCAAATGCTCTTATTTGCGACCAACACAAATTTAGGCTCTCGTATATTCTGATACGAAAATAAAAAATTCAAACATATTTGTTAGGGCTTTCATAAAATCAGATACCATGAGGCTCAGCTTTTGTAAATCCAACTATAGACTAAAAAATGTTACACAACAGCGAGCCTGATTTTCAGCTGTTTGTGCTAACTCGTCAAATCGTTTTGGTTTAAAGTTCAATGATGTCATAAATTACAGTGATGTCATATTTCCAACACACACACACGAGTACACAAGAAAGGTGTGTTTTACTGAGGTATAGACAATAACAAAAATTTTTGTCTAATATATCGAGGCTTAAAACTTTTTGCCCACCTCTCATGCCAATCTTTCACTTACCAGCTGCAATAACTTCATCCAAGTTCTTATCCTTCAGTTCACCAATGACCTTCCTGAGACATGTTGGATCTGCATCAATGCCAACGCTGCTGAGGATCTTTGTTATATCAGATTCCGACGGCTTGTCATTGCCCCCAAGTACCGCCAACAGGTATGCAGCGACGTAACGCATTCTCGAAGAACTGCACATGTAAACACAGTACATAAATGTAACAGCATCACACAAGCAAATTATTCTTATGAAATTTTCTATTTTCTGTAATTTGTGTAAGCATAATGTAAATAATAATAATAATAAATGGAAATGATAAAGTGTAACCAATACTGCACCTCATAGGAAGGTACTTCTAGTTACACGACTCATTGTAACAGGGAAAAGCAAATATAATAACTGTAGTCGTGCCATTCTCAGAGTGTTTCTATAATCATTATCTCTCATCCGAAAGATGGTGATAGATATTTCATTCATCACAGAACAGCACAAAGTGCATGTAATATGTAACTTTCCATAATATTAGATAATAAGTATCATTAACATATATTTATCACTCCCGTCACAGCTGATTATGTACTGAAATGGATGTGGGTCTTGCATGATTATTTCTCAAGAACAAAATATCTGCAAAGGTACAACAGATTAGACAGAGACTAAGATATCACAAACCGGTTTGCGACTGTACTGGACCCCACTGGGGAGCTCACACCATGCACCAGACCATCTAGCAGCATTTGTGGGAAATAGGAAAAATAGGGAATGAAAGGCAAAGAGGAAATGGATCTAGGAGAGAGAGAAGGGAAAGAGTAAAGGGAGAGGTAGTTTGCTTACCAGCACATATTTTTTGGGGGTCTGGTAAACTGCGAGGTGCGAGGAGGGTATAGTGCGAGGGAGCGTGCGAGGCGGCACGCGATTGGTTAGCTAATGGCTATAAATAGATTCCTCGCAGTTTACCCAACGCACGGAAACGACTCAATGGACTACGGCAATACGGCCCTGCGGCCACTAGCGTGCGACCTGCGAGCATGGCGAGATGAAAGGCACAGCAAGCACTCTGCACACCATGCAGCTGCTTACGTAATAACCAGGACTGCCGACGACGTTATTGGGAAGTAAATGCGAGCGGCAATTCAACTGAGAGTGTAACTGTCAACTGTTAATCACTTTGATTGACAGGTGGTGAACAACAGAAATGATACTACTTGGCATCAACAAAGAGACTCACAACTGCATCTGCAGACTGCAGTTGTGAGTCCACCCTGAGAAAATGTATAGTAGACCAGCTCACCATATACAAGGTACCGGTCAACCCACTTAATTGCATACCACTTAATTGCATAATCACATGTATTTAAATACACATAGGCCTAAGCAAAAACTTTTCCGCTTAATGGAATAAGTCAGCTGCACAGGTCAACACTAGCCTGTTTATAAGCAGAGTATAACAGGCATTGCCTCCTACAGAGTTGGTCAGCCAGAAACAGACGACTCATTTTCTCATGACGCTGGACTTAATGAGCTGATAAGAGACAACAGGGATGCAGGGAGAAGGCTGCAGGAAGGCCCACAACCAAGCCGGAGCAGTGCGGGGGAGAGAGTAGAGTGGTACAGGTGGACAGCTGGCCCAAGCACCCATCCCTAGCACCCAGCCCGACACGTGGGGTGATGTGTCTACTGAGGTGGTGTGGCTGGCTTTAGTGGGCCAGATATCAGTTCAGCATCTTGATTTTTCTGTCTATTATAAACTATCAAAATGTGGCGCATTCGCACATGGCTAATGTTTGTTGTCAGACAAAAATCCTAACAATCAGCGTAGGGGGTCTATTTGAAGGCTCTTGATAGCTGATGTCTGCCAATTCTCATATGGATTTTTTGGCAAGGTATTATACACCCCTATAAAAATATGTGATAGCCAGTGGCTTCTATCCCTATACCTAGTGGGTGCAGCTTGCACCCAGTGAAAATAGGGGGAATTTTTGATAAGGTTGTAGATCAAAACTTCCCCCCATTTTTATTTATGCCCATTTTTAAAATCTGCACCTTTCTTTATTCCCCCTATTTCAGGGGACCTCAGCCCAAAAACTGAGGAAAGTTGCACAACTGATTTTGATTCCAGATTTGGGGGGATAAAAGCCACTGGTGATAGCAGTGCAGCAGTGCATGGACTACTGGATAATAGTTGCTAGAATGGAAGATCTCCCTGAGCAGTGGTAGCTGGTGTTTGTATACTGTAAAAAAAATCCTGCCAGGTACCAGGTGGTCTACTGCTCTAATGCTCCTATCACCCTGCTCTATGGTTAGTGGGGCGCAATTCGATTTCACAGCGCTCCCCCAGACCTCTTTGCTGGGTTTCAAAGGTCCTACTTCTAAGGGAAGAGGAGAGGGAAAGGAGAAAGGAAAAGATGAGGAAGGAATTAAAGAGATGAGAAGGAGGGAGAGCGAGAAAGGGAAGGAAAAGAAAGAGAAGTGAAGGGAAGGACATTCCACCCCCTCCCTTGGCTAAAGAAGACTAGATCCGCCACTGGGTGGCAATCTTTAAGTCCACACCGGGCAGCGACTTGCTACACCGCTGGCGCACATTGTAGAAATTTATAGTGTGAAAATCAAGAAATGTGGACCACCGTAATTAACAGAATTAGGCCTAGGCCTAAATAAATTGCAATGGTGTTTGACACAAAACTATATGCAAAAATTGGGAGGGTACTTCAATCAATCAATCAATCTTTATCTGTCCAATAAAACAATTTAAAACATGCAAATGACAATGCAGTAGGACCGGACACTTGAGATTAAATGGGCCTGTATTTAATTGATCACAGCAGATTAGGCCTACTAAAAATTCTGCTTCATAGGAATGCTATCACAGTGTCCGTGCCAAAGCGTATGAACGTGCATCTGTCCTCCTTCGTGACCATACGCATCACAGCATTATCCTACTGACGACAAACAATTTCCTTTGGGCATTATAACTTTTTAAATTGACTTTTGTGCGAGCACTGATGATTGCATTTCTGTTTGAAATTAAATGATTTTTCTCTCACAAAACGAACGTCTTGAATACACTGTAAGCCATTTTACATGATGGATGGTGCCTTGACGCCGACTGTTACTCACCCTCCCTCCCCAACAGCGCACAATACCGCGTGGCCTCGCAAGCCGCCTAGCTAATTACCCGTTCCTCGCATGCTCCTTCACACTATACCCACCTCGCGCCTTGCATTTTACCATTGCCCTATTTTTGGCACTCTATGAGTCCCGATGAGCATGGTTTGTAACATAGCGTGCTAGTCTCAGAAATTTATTTCTAATCAATAAACATCATCCGAAAGATGGTGTATGATTTCAATCATCACTGAATAGCACTGTCCTAAATTAAACCATGCACAGGGTCACTAACATCATTTTGCATACTGCACGTTCATTTCATAATAAACTGATAGACGCTTTTTACGGGAAACTAACACGTGCCGCCAAACTATACCAGATTGAAGATGTGAAATTGATTCCGCGTAGTTTTCGCCCAAGGGGATTTACAAGACTACCAGATACGGGGATTTTCTAGTCCGAATAATAGTTATTCGGCTGTTTGTAGATTGATCGTTTGATAATTAATTTAGGCAAATACAAAAGCTTGCAAAATTAAACTTCAGAGGCTCATGGGTGCATACTTTTAAGTCGAAATTCGACGCGAAACGCCCTCAAACACTCAGCTACACACGTGAAAAGGAAACGGAAGTGATAAACACGTAATAAAACAGCACTATGATTTGATCAAAAAATAAGTAAATTAATAAGATTCATGAAGCCAAAATTTAAGTATCTGTATTTTTTCAGTTTAGTCCCTTTATGTTTCTGTTTGTCGAAAAATATTTGATCACAGGTACACTGGTTAGATCTCTGTCGATATCACAATATCGGTCAATATCGTATCGAATCGATCGAGTATCGATGTCGAATCGATGTTAAAATTGTGCCATTGCCCATCCCTAATTTGTGGTTCGCAGTGACTATACACACAGCAGGCCGTATGTATAGATAAATTATGCATGTGCACCGGGCCAATGAAAAAATAGTAATCAGACCCAAAGAGTCGTGACGAACAAATACTTTACAGAAATTTCTGCCGTGGAGTCATTGGTGCCATATTTTATTCCTGTTTTTAGGCATGTGCGGCGTGCTGGTTTCGTCATTTTTGCATTGTTGCGGCGTTTATCTAAATAGAATTATATTATTTAGCAACTGTTATTAGTCTGTTTATTTGTAGTCTGTTTATCATGTATTTTCTGTATTTTTTTGTTTTCCTTAGTAATGTTTGTAGTTTTTTTCTTGCACTGTTTTTCTATGTTATTGTTCTCGCGCGTTTGTCGTAAGTGTTTATTACATATTAAAATACAAATAATAAATAAATAAATATGATTTACTGTAGCTATCTGTGCCCTCTGATGTCAAGTCGGAATACCATGTTTCAGAAAGCTGTTGTTAAAAGTTTACAGCACAGAATAATTATTTATCCCTGGTTTGCAGCTACGTTCCAGCTTTGACAGATTTTTAGTACAAAGTTTCTGTTTCTGTCCGTATCCTCTGCAAACTCCTGTGAAGGATATCACGCAGATGACGGTCTCACAGGAAGGCCTATAAATATAAGACAAAATAAACATTCTAGATTTTAGGTGGTGAAAAAATACTGCAATCGTACTGGGCCGTGTATATAGAAATTTTCCAATTTGTTCACGGCCGGCCGTGCGTGTACGTCGTTGCCGTTTTCTATACATACGGCCAGCCGTGTTCATAACACCAGTCATCAATTTTTCTGGATCTACTTTATAGCATTTTGTACAATTTTTTTGTTAAAAAGGTGATAACCGTTTAACAGTTGTATTGTATTGTAACAGTTTGTAACTATATGTTTATAACTGCAGACCATTAAATAGGATTTTTAAAATGAGATGGTTCAGCAGGTGGTTATACCCACTCCATGGTAACAGGAACTTTCGTTCCCACGTACTTCGCTCCTAGGAGCGAATTCGCTCCCTGGTACTTTCGTTCCCTGGAACTCTCGTTCCCAGGAACTTTCGTTTCCTGGAACTTTTGCTCCCCTGGGCAAAAATGAGGTGGAACTTTCGCTCCTCATTCTGAGTTAACATTGGCCTACACACTTAATAGAAGCAGATGAAATCAACGGACGCCACCATGCGGTGTAAATACTCGACGTCCAACTGTCGCTAGGGAACATGCTACAGCTAGCGTATATTTAATTAAGGGTTTTCCGAAAGATTCGTTTAAGGTTTAGGGAAGAGACTAGAATTTAAAATAATGGTAAGAACTTGACGGAAAATATAATTTAAGGAAGAATTTATAAACAAATATAATTCGAGTAAGAATTTGGAGAACTTAATAAATTAAGGATAAATTAATTAATGAAATAATTTGCTAGATTCTGCCATCTTTTACTACAATGAAGCTGTACAAAGATATGAACAGGCTATAACGCCTTAATGCCATTAGTTTGACAATTAAATAATCATAATTTATGTTGGGGAACGAAACCACATTACGTTGACTGTGGGAACAAAAGTTCCATGGAACAAAAATACCTGGGAGCGAAAGTTCCACATCACTTTCACTCCTGGGAACGAAAGTTCCATAATTCCACTCTGTGGCCAGCATGAGCTAAATTGTGAATGGGGACTTGGGGGGAGCAGGGTAGTCAGGTCCAGGGTTACCATACTATATCCGACTCTTATCTGAGCAGTTTATTTGATGAGCTTGTGTTTGGTGTTTTGCAGAAGTAAAGGATGGCAGCTGGTGGTGAAAGGCGTCTTACTGGTGGCCACACAAACACCGTTCTTACGATTGCAGCCTCAACTGGTGCTGACGTCCGACTGATATCTGGTGCTGAGAATGGTGAACTTTGTGTGTGGTCAGTGGATGGCACCTGTCATCACCACTGGCAAATACCTGATGCCGATGGTGATGTCACATCAGTTGTTTGCTCAAACATTTGCTCGAACTTATTCTACGTTGCCTGCGGAGTCAAAATCTACTCTTATGATGTTCGTAACTTGTCAAGCTATGCCAGGTCATATGAATTCAATCAAGAGGAGATAAATGAGATAACCCTGAATGAGAAAGAGAATTTTCTGGCTGCAGCAGAGGACTCGAATAACATAAAGATTATAAATCTGATGGAGTCAAAAGTTTTTAAGACATTGCAAAAGCACACAAATATATGCTCAGCAGTCAGATTTCGTCCACACCGGCCATGGGAGCTTCTCAGCGGTGGATATGACAGCAAGCTGATCCAGTGGGATTTTGGCAAGTCACGTGCATATTGTATTATGGACATGCAGGAGATGGGTTGTGTGCCTGAAGAGCTAGACTCGTACTTGGTCAATCCGCCATTTGTGCACAGCATCGCTGTGTCAACGACAGGCAACACCGTAGCAGTTGGTACAGAGAATGCACTCGTGCAAGTGTTTGATGCTTCAAAGCGGACTTTACAGCTGTGCCACACTTTCCGCACGCACACACAGGGGGTTTCTCAGGTACACTGCCCAACATTTGCACCGGACAAATTTATCATATCTGGTGGAAACGATTGTCGAATCTGTGTGTGGGATCTAGAATGCTTATCAGACTCGGTTGTTAGCAATGGCTGTTTGTCATCAGATGGTCATGTTGTAAGCTCATCTGGTGTTCCGTCAGCTCTTGCATGTGAAATCACACACACAGAGAAAGTTAACTGTATTACCTGTGCTACCAGCTCAAACAGAAACTATATCGTAGTTGGTGACAATACCGCTAACCCAATTTTGTTTCCATTTCCAGTATAAGGTTTATTTAGCTTAAGTTAGACAGAATTGTTGTACGCTGTACAGCTGTGCTTTAAAGCAGTGCATTTGTGCATCAGGATTATCGGTTAATCATTTAGTATTCTGTCAGTGTCGTGCAGCGTGGCACAGTGACTGAGTGACATCAGTATCTTCATATTGACTTGGTGTATTCGTTTTTGTTACCAATACTACTACTCCGGTATAGTAGATTTATTGTAGCAGTGAAAATTGATGAGGTTAGGAATTTTTATTTTTTAGTTAAATTTTCAATTACGTTGTTTTTCTGTATCTTCACTCCAGCCAAATGCTAATCCACAAGTATGGCTTGAGACGTGTGCACTGTGCAAGTCTACAGGATGTCAAATGTAGTGACCGTTTATCTTGAAAGTTTGGAAAACTGGAAAGTCAAGAAATTTGCATCCTCTTAATGCAGTGTTCCATAATTTCTCCCTCACATTTCCAAGAGTGTACAAAAGGTGGTAAGAAGAAAGAGTGTGACGAGGGAAGGTAGGGGTGCAAAGCACTTATAAATCTATTTGCTTACTTACTTACAGGTTTTAGAATGTGCTTGTACCTGTTTTAATATTCTCCATCGTCCATGCATCCTTCTACTGACTAAGATGTTTGAATGACACCCAATCACCACTTTATATCAAATTTTGATTTGTCTGCTAAGTTTTTCAATAAAAGAATTTAAACATTTGTCAGTATTTGGTGAAGATATGGACATAAGTTTGGATTCTTGTTTTTTTGTACAATGTTTTATGTGTAGTTTGTTCATGCCATTTGCAGTGTTTTATCGTTCTCAGCCCATTACCATGATAGTATTACGAAACATAGAAAAAAGAATAAGGCAGGGAATAACTGAGGTGCACTGTAGATTTACGATGGGAGAATACAAACTTGAACTGGATGTCACTGTATTAGCAAGTCGAACTGCCCACATTTTTTGTTTTAGACAGTTGCTGTGCATGCAGCCATCATGGGCTACATTTTTGCATTTTGATTTGTATTTTTTGGTGTTGGGCTGTGAAAGATGCATATTCACCTCCGCTAAGGAGGTTATGTTTTTGCCAGACTTTGTCTGTCTGTCTGTCTATTAGCAAGATAACTCAAAAAGTTATGGATGGATCTTTCTGAAATTTTGAGGGTATGTCGGGCATGGCACAAACTACCAGTGATTCAATTTTGGGGGTGATCCGGAAGGT
>Ga0209671_1004541_pt1 | contig 13790 bp, 7 predicted proteins | sample WorMetHERISLAND2_2_FD_187401 | JGI IMG/M metagenome (GOLD analysis project Ga0209671, IMG submission 187401) | Marine gutless worms symbiont microbial communities from Max Planck institute for Marine Microbiology, Germany - Olavius geniculatus... | ecosystem: Host-associated > Annelida >... | reverse complement strand
GACTTCTGCTGTGGACAGAGAATTTCCTGAGCAATGATGCTAGTTCAGACTGGGATGAAGTCCATAGCGGTTTTGGGTCCGCTGCTGTTTGTCACTTATGTAAATTTATGTACCTTCAGTAGTTCACAACAAAATCAAACTGTTCGCGGATGACACTAAAATATGGAGTTCAATAGTTATAAATGATGATGCTGATGGGCTGCAGACTGATCTGGTCAAAATGCAAGAATGGATAATCAAATGGCTACTGAAGTTCTACTGCAGTAAATGCAAAGTGCTCCATATTGGCCACTCGCTCAACACAATGTTACCATTTAACAGGTGATGACGGTGAGAAGACCAACATAGAATCATCACAAGAAGAACGGGATCTGGGAGTCTAGATAACTGATGACTTGAAGTGAAATCTCCAGTGTTCCAAAGCAACATCTAAGGCCATGAAAGCACTAGGTATGATACGAAGAACATTTGGCAGTCTGAGCAAAAAAGATTTTCAGATACTGTATGGTAATTATGTGAGGCCGCACTTAGAATACTGCACCCAAGTCTGGACACCATACTACAAAAAAGGATAATAGTTGCTTGGAAAAGGTACAGCGAAGAGTTACAAAATTGGTCATGAATTTGAAGAACTTGCCTTATCATGACAGACTCAACTCAACCTATACTCTCTGAATATCGAAGACTCCACAGAACTCTCACTGAAGCATATAAAATAATTACGAACAAAGAAAACGTGAATCGGGAGTGTAGGACCAGTTCTTTACTCTGTCTGACACAACTCACCTTCGTGGACACAGTAAAAAGATCTTCAAACAATCGATCAACAAAACCTGCCGAAATTTTTCAGTCAGGTTGTAATAGATGCATGGAATCGACTACCAGAGAATGTCATTGCAGCAGACTCAGTTGAATCGTTCAAGAAACGCCTGGACGAACCTATGAAAGTGAGAGATGAGCAATGAAAGCTTCCGCTTATCAAACTCATAATCTAAACTGAAACTGAACTGAAACTGAGATAAAGAATGGCAGAGGCTATTGTTATGCCTAGTCGTAAATATAGACCACAGGCTATGTTTACGCCACTCCAGCCGTAATGCAGCATGAAGTGTCCGGTGAGAAGAAACAGTGAATCGATGATATTGTTCAATGGGAAGAAAAGCCTGGTCGAAGTGGTAAGACAGGCGGAGAACAGAAAGGGTTATCGGTGCTTAGTTCATGAAGCCGCCTACGCTCATACATCGGGCATGGCAAGTTGATGATGATGGTATAAAAAACTGCATAAGGTGCAAAAGTGTGTTTAATGCACTTTTACCACTCAATGAACGATATTAGGAAGACCTTTAATTCAGAGTTCTAGTAAACTCCTTGTTACCAGAGCTGGCTGCTGAAATGAAATCTGCGCAGGAGGAGAGTGACGCGATCTACTACGACTAATTGGACAGGGTGAAATTCTTTCATTACACAAGGTGAACTGAAAAAATGATTAAGTGCCACAATTTTTATTCATATCTTTTCAAAATACTGAGAGCTTAAAAATCTTTCAGTTTCCTCTCAGCTGGACAACATTTGGCAGAATTGGACCATAATGGCCTGCTCGTGCACTTACAGCACAGACCTAAAATCTTACTGTGCAACTTAGATTTATTTATTTCGGCTTTATTAGGTAGTTAATTAACTTTCTACTACATTTAGGTCTTCTTAGGTGGCCGTCGACTTCTGACGAAGTATCAATGGCTGCAGTGACATCAGACCAGTTCAGCGCTTAACAGTGACAGCGGCAGCATCTCAGCGGCCCAGCAGTGTCGAGCGTTATCCGTTTTCCCTGAACTGAAAGTAGCAAATTTTGCGTTGCTTCCCCACAATGCATTCCTTACGTTAATTCTATTTTCAGTTTGGCGAGTGTTATCAGGTGTTGTCTGCCGTGAAAATTCACGGAAAATAAGTTGTCGAATTTTGCTATCTGCCGTAATTTTCACGAAAGCTAGCATGAAATGGTTATCTGCCGTAAAAATTTATGGAAAATAAATAGGCCTATCATTAGGCCTATCTGCTGCGAATTTGTATCAAAACGAAGTACAGTAAAATAACTGCCAGTGCCATTTAGTACAGTATTATCAGATAATGCAAGTTAGCAACTTCTGTAGCCTGTATGCTTAGCCTATGTAATTGATCACATCACTAGTAAGCATCAGCCAATACACCACTGTCAGTGCCCCACAGTGCCAGAGACTGTCAACAAGCAACTTGGCAAATCAAGTGATCGTCGCTAAGAACTCAAAAACTGGGACTGCCTGAGTCGAACAGTGACTCTTGACTGTCTTGAGTCTTGACTTTGTGTAGTAAATATTCGTTGTTCAGAAATTTCTTCGTTTGCATTAGCGCAGCATCTCGAAATAACGTCTGTGGGGCCCGTGAATTTTCGAAACTCTCCGTGAATTTTCCGTGAAATTTGACACATTTTTAAAATGCTGCTGTGAAATCTTGCATTTTTCCCCGTGAATTCGGTTGGTCCCTAATTATAAGGCCCTATAATAGTTTGATTATTCGCTTATTTCTCAGCTTCAATATACGTTTCTTTTCCGTAGATCAATTTTCATGGCATATATCCAAAAGTAAAAATGTGCTGCCATGAAAATTCACAGAAAATAAGTAGTGGATTATGGCTATCTGCCGTGAATTTTCTCGGCAGATATAATATTCGACCGAACTGAAAATAAAATTAATGTAAGAACTACAATGGGTGAGACTTTAGTCTAAGACTATTGTCTTAGACTAAAGTCTTGACTTTGGGCTTATGTACGACCTGGGCTTGACTTTAGTCTTGACTTTTGACTTGACTTTCATTTGCGGCTGTCTATCTTTTTTATGCAACCGTCGAATTACTGCAATAATACAATTAGTTAAATCAACATTATAAGTGTTTTCCAGACCTATATTAATCGGGTGATGTGTGCAATATTACTTTGTTTGTTTATATGGCCATTTATGGATATAAAAGAAATTTTGTGCAATATTAGTGCCAGCGATGACGTGTCATCTGCGTAGTTAACGCCGGTAGATAGTAAGTAACAAAATGTCTATTAGTTACCAGACGCCGCACGTTATTTTACTGGTCAAAAAGTAAATATTTCGCTCAAATAACAAACTGGGACGTCCGTTTGGTCAAGCTAAGCCATAATTGTAATCTTTTGACATAAAAATTGCCAGCTGATTTAATTTTGATTTTGGTCTTGACTTTGGACGACTTTGGGCTTAGACCAAAGTTAGGTCAAGTTCGGTCTTGACTTTGGTCTTAGACCAAAATCAAGTCAATCCTTTAGTCTTAGACTAAAGTCTTAGCAAAACTTGACCACCCAATGTACATTACAGTATTCATCAGACGCCTAAAAAGTAGGTTTCACTGTAATTAATTCCTGTGGCTTAACCTCAACAACGACACTTGTCACAATAATAAACAAACCTACCATTATTCTTTTGTGTAGACATTGTAATGCAAAATACACAATTAATTCACAAATATAATAAACACAAATACACCGCCGAATTCACGAAGAATATTTAAATTAAAGGTACTAGCAGTAGGGATGGGCGACGACGCGGTTAATTTGCTAACCAGTTAACCGAAACGCCGAAAGAGCTATTGACTCAGGCTTTGTTGGGGCTAATGGAAATAGCCCACACATGCGACTTTTTGACCGACTGTTACTCCGTTAGGTCGAGCCTTGAGTACTGTCTGTCTGTCTGTCTGTCGTCGTCTTTAACGCAAGTATTGTTGTAACAAAATTGAAATTTCGTCGGCCTATTGTATAGCCTACTAATTTTTAAGTCGATTTTTCATCCCGAATCCACTCGGGATGAAAATCGACGCCGAAAAACAAACATGGCAGGTGATTAACAAATTATGCGTGGTTTGAGTCACGTTCGTGTCGCATTTCGTTCATGACACCGCCCTATAGCTGACTGATGAATTCGAAGCTAGACTCGCTCTGTCGCTAGCTCGTAGCTAGTTTCCGACGGCAATGGGCAAGGCGCCAAAGGCGAATATTAATAGCATAATCGATCATCTTCGAGCGCAGGTAAACAGTGCATATGCCTGAATACTGACTTACAGCCTACGCTCAATGACGCCCTGTTGTAAGCCCGTAAGATGCCAGCGCTACGCACGACTGACCCCTAGCGGCACATGACACGATGCCAACCAGAAAACTATGTCGGCCCATTGCCGACACATTATGCGGCAATCTAAGGACCTCTGTCCATTTGACCTATCTCAGTTTTTTTCTTATTTTAGTTATCTTTACTTCAGTCATTTGTCGAATTTTGTCAGTTTTACATTTAACACTATTTCTATTCTCAGTATCTTTCATTTCATTTTTCTTTTAAACATTTCAGTTCTTTTTAGTTTATGTGCTAGATTAAATTTACACTTTTTTGTCAGTTTTTGAGTGCAAATTCTCCATTGGTATTGGTTGGTATTTGGGCTGAAAATTGGCACGCCTGTTGGTTCTGTCGAAGGAACATTCATACGACCAATTTTGGTTTGTGTGCTTCTTGCGTTTTCGAGATAAGAGCTAGTACGGCTTACTGTAGGCCTACAGGTCGGAAGGACAGACGAACGGACAGAGACGGACGGACGAGCAAGGAGACGCCTCCCATAATGCGGCCCATTAGGAATCGCGCAATAATTGCGATGTCAGTACACCACTAATTTTTGGCCAACCGTTAGGTCGAGCCTTGGGTACGACGTGTCGTCTGTCTGTCTGTCGTCTATCTGTAGGCTTAACACATGTATTGTGGCTAAACCGTATGTCGTAAGGGCTTGACGGTGTCGTTGGATAGAGCGATGACCCGTTCTATAGGCTGTCAATAGTAACCACATGTCTGTCTGCAGCGGTTTGGCCACAATTTTGAGTGCAATGTGCTGCCTGCAACAATCACCCAGTACGTGCGCCGACTTACCGTATCGTATCACGCGTTCATTGCAGCGTTCGATATAGCAGAGTCACGATAGAGTGTATAGGATTGTACTCACTCTGATATCGCTATCTTTCAGCGGCCGAGTGTCGGACGCTGGTCTTCGGATGTATAGGCGATACCTAGGCCTATTATCGTCTCTGCAGTCTGCAGTTTGCATCACGTTTCTGGTGAGCGTGTGGGTTTTCGGCTCACCCCGTATATATATTGACTACACCGTGGCTAATAATACCGTTCACCGCAGTTAGGCTGCCGGTAGTTAATTAGCAGCGCGTGACGCTGGCTAGATTCCACTAGAGCCTACTAGGCCCAGTTCGTTGACTCACGGCGTGGAAAGACGCTCAAATAAAGACCGGTTTACAATGCAACGCATGTAAAGCAAAAATAATTGAAACATGATAAAAATATGCAAAAATATGTTAAAAAATATGAAAAAAAATATGGGAAAAGTGGTAGCACGAACATATAATGAGGGTCTGCTTCGCTTCAACTAAAGCAGAAGCTTTTTGGCATGTGCAGGATATTATATATCCTGCAGACCTGCACATAGTGCACACAAAATGTGCACTACGCATATTTTTATCATGTTCGTATGCTGCATTTACCGGTAGGTGCAGAGTACGTCAAAGGCTTTTGGTTTCAAAGAGAAATTAAGTGCATGGAAGTGGCCACGTCAGGCCACTGCATATTATAGGTCTAATTATGACTGGATGGTTGACCCTGGCCGCATTCTTCCGGCAATCCCGCCTGGTCCGCCAGTGACTCTTTACAACGCTTCGATTCCTCCTGCTTTCGCCTCATGTTAGCTAGTTAAGTACGTCCTTGTGTTCGTTTCGTAAATGATTGCGCACTTTTCTTCCGTCGCCTGCGCGTGACAAAAAGTACGCGAAGAGGGGTTTCTAGGTACAGTGTTGCATGAGATGGAATCCGTGGCACTGATGAAAGCGCTGATCACTGACGTACCGGCGGGGCAAACGGCCAGGTGCTCGGTACCGTAGGCCTAGGCCTACATCGCAGCATGTGCCGACGCCAGAGAGCTATCATGCAGCGCGAGCGTGTGTGGGAGGCCCCACCCCCCGCCGCCCTGAGCGCCCTGCTAGTCGCGCTGATTTGCAGCGTTCTGTGCGCACGCGTAAATAACTGCGACGCGTTCATTTGTAGACAGGTGTGAGATCACTGATTGTTCTTGGTTTTGAGTCGCGTTTTAGTGACCTAGTAGCATTGCACGCGTGACGTATTTAAGTGAGTTTGTGCTCTGTTTGATTAGGCGCGCCGCTTAGGCCTGTAGGCCTATAGGCTTAATTAGGCCTAACCGACTAGCTGAATGCTCCAGGATGTGAGATGCGAAGTGCACCAGCTGACGGGCTGCGGGTTAATTGTGGTGGCGGATTCAGGGACGTCCGCGTTGTTGCATTATCCTTTAGCCCCCTCTAATTTTTTTTACGCGCGAAAGCAGCTACGTGCTTTAGCGCGTCATAGCCATCATTTGTCTGTCTGTTTGTCTGTCTGTCCGTTCGTCCGTCCGTCACACGGGTGGATTAGTCAAAAACGGTGCAAGCTAGGATCACCAAATCTTCACCTTCGGCTACCTGAAAGACTCTCGTTTTAGGAACCGTAAAGCTTTTCCATACATTCGAAGGGGCTCACTAAAGCGCTAAATGAGGGGATAGAAAAAATTTGCAAGTTTTGACCAATAAGTCGCTGTATCTCAATAATGGTGCGAAATAAGGCCTAGATTACTATTAATCACTAATAGGAAGTCGTACACTAACTCTCGATTGCCACCGACTTCAATGACCTTTGATGACCTTGAACGCTAAAATAAAGGTTTTTGTGGATTTTTTGGCGATTTCGGGCTGCGAGACATATTCCAAGAGCGAATTGCGCCGAAACCAATTGAGATGGACAGAGACAATAAAGCTGCATAGGAAATTGTCAGCATTAAACGTAGATTTCGCGGTCCAAGTCTCGATTTTCTGGGTTCAAGGAAACCTGCGTACGAGGGCATCAAATAGCGGTACCCCCGGAAAAGTCGTTATTTTTACCGTTGTTGGCCAGCTGATAAGCATGGGCATGCTGCCTATCACAACAAGCACTAGTGATGAGCTTTTCAGTGGTATCAACATCGATGACTTTGGAAGATCCTGAACTTCCAAAATAAGGGTTTTTATTGATTGTTGCGATCTTCGGCTGCAGCGCACCCAGGCTCGTCGAGAGCCACAGCGGGCCCGGGGAAACATTCTCGCGAGGCCCCCAAACATTTTCACGGGCCCCCTCTGTTGAGAAAATTTTGATTTTTTTTTCAAAACGGTATATTCTGGCATACTTTATATTTCCCAAACGTCGCGGGGGCCGGGTAGACCCTGATTATTGGCTCGAGTAGAATCCTGTATACCTGAATCCACCTGTCGGGCAGGGGATACGAGCTGATCACACGCATTTGAGTTCAGGGCTTACCATCACCCAACGACGTGGAAATATTCACCCTAAACCGCAGGGCCCCAAGGGCTGCAGCTTCTAATAAAGCTGAGTTAGCCAGCAAGCCAAGGGGGATTCTTCACCTGAGCCAAATTTGACACAAGTTGCTACGCGTCCAATTTCCCTTGTAGACGCCCCTTTGTAGACTGGTGAAAGTGCATCACTTTATGGCTGCAAAATATGTTAGGAACTTATCAAATTAAACTACATTTTTATGCATGATAGCCTACAGACTTTGATATTTACTGCTTTTGATATTTGCTGTCAATGTTAATGTTAATAGCGGTTAGGCCTAATTTCATGGCATGGGGTGTAGGCCTATGCGACGTTGCAGTCAAAATGCCGGTTGCTACGCATGAGATCAGTCTACACGGCGTATCTGGCGCCATCTTCTGGTTCATTCTGTCGGCACTCGTCTTCTACGTGCTCGGCTTCGCAACTGTTGGCTGGGAGAAACATGCAAACAGCGACTCATGGGTCGGACTTTGGATGACGTGTTCCGGCGCTGATCATCACTATTACGCTGATAAAGGTAGGTAGTCTATGCGCCTTTGCCTTTTCTCTCAAACTAAACAGTGAAGTAAAATCCTAATATCCTGTCGTACCGGTCTTGAGACTCAGGTTTCGTTTCACTGTGCCTATTATAGATATCGCAGCTGCCCTGCCCTGGCAGATAGCCTATAAACGATCCACCTTTTGTACATTAGTGGAAATATATGCTATCATTAGTAGGCTACCGGTAGTAACCGTTTTTATATGCCACACAAGAAAATAATTTAAATTAATTTTTTTGATTACTGTTACAAGTTCGGATTTGATCTACAAGCGTTACGTACAGTTTGTTATTGCACTTAGAATGACTTGAATATTTCAAGAAAGTTAGATGTTTAACCGCTAATGCAATGCTGCGTGTATCACAGACTGGTTCAAAGCAACTGAAGCAATGATGACGATTGGACTCATTCTGTTACTGGCTGGAATGGTGACAATATTCCTCTACATGTTCATTCACTCGCTAAATCTCAGCAAGAACAGGCTAATTATAGCATTCGCCGTACTTGGCTTTGCTGCAGGTAACTTTTGCACACGCGATCATTTCGCCCAAACCATTTTTGCCGTTTTCGAGTGTTGACTCATATCGCCTTTACATAGCTTTGTAAACTGTGAAAGTTCTTTGCTTTAATTTTGGCTGTTTTTAGTCGATTTTTTGTCAACATTTTGGGTATTTGATTTTGTGACAACAACTGTATTCAATGTTTTCAGAATACTTTGGGACGGGTAATGAACGTTGGTGCAAGGAAAAAATTATCACACATAACATTTTAATACAAGCTGTGCTGCAGCCAATTTTGTCTTTGAATAATAACAGTTGGTTGCCATGACAACAGGGGTCGTTAGGAGGTAAATTTAAATGACACCATCGGATAACCCGGGCCCGAAAATAGGGGGTAGGTGAAAACAGCGTGCACATATTTTTATGGGGACCACACCACTTTTACACCACTTTGAAATCTCCATTGGCTGTAATGCAAAATTTTCAATTTTTGCATTTTGCTATGGCAAAAAGGGGCGATCGGGGGTAAATGACACCATTAGATTGCCTGACTCTGAAAATAGGGGGTAAGTGAAAACAGCGCAAATGTTTATTTACTGTGGCATAAAAACCTTCCCATTGAAAATCTATTGCGGGGCAAAAATTGGGGCAAAATAAGGGAAAAAGTCATCGGATTTTCACTTCAAACAAACTCGATTTTCTCTTCGGGCCGCAAATCACTGTGCAAAATTTTATCAAAATCGAATCAAAATTGCGGCCGTAGGAGTGTTTACAGACAGACTGAAAGAATGACGCAAGTGATTTCCTTATCTGTCCCATGCTATTCTATAGCAATGGGACAGATAAAAATACACTGTGTCTCAGAAAAAAACAGTCAACGTTTTTTTGTCATAACTTTGTCAAATTTTTACTAACTTTGTAACAATTTTTGGCGTGTTAATGAAATTATGTAAGGTGCACTCATTTCCCACTTCATTTAATGTGTCAATGCACTACCGTGTGAAACATAGATGCTCCAAATTGTTGCATGCTGAGTTTTTGTCTTTATTAACGAGTTAATTAGGCACAAAATACACTAAAATGTGAATTATTTAACAGAATTATAAGTTTGTATAACAACTCGCTTGCAAATTAAAATTTATGCCAAAGTTTGCATACAAGATGCAATGGCTTAGATGCAACGCCAATGGCTGATAGCAGAGTCAACGATCGACTGATCAAATGCATTCACTCATCTATTAGACGTGTTTGAAGCTAATCAGCCAGCTATTTTGTTGTCTGCTGTTTTCTGCATAAAATATTTAATACCTCAAAATTATTAAACCACGTTGCACCCTCTGTCGAATTGATGATGATGCAAAGGTGAGCCATCTGATACAAATAATCGCCGCATAATGTAACAATTTGGAGCATCTGTGTTTCACATGGTAGTGCATTGACATAAATTAGGTGAGGTGGTAAATAAGTGCACCGTATACATAATAATATCGTCTCGGCCATTTTTATCCCGAAAATTATCAAAGTTGGTGGGAATTTGACAAAGTTATGCCAAAAACAATTTTGACTGTTTTGGGGGACAGGGTGTTCTGATACGTGAGAGAAATGGATCAGTCGGAAAAACTAACGGACTGGGCCTAAACATCAATTTCCTGAAACGAGCTGAGCCTGAGTGTAAAAGTAAAGGCGCGTACAAAGCAACTGAACTGAACTGAACTGACATGATTTAGTTTTTGACCAACTGACCGATAGGCGAGCAGTGCGTTATTATGGTAGGCATCGTCTAACGGTGTCGGTGGCCTAGGCCTATGTGACTACGCTCACGTAAAAAAAATGTAAAGTCCTTCCCGAGCCTTACGGCCCATTGGGCGGCGCTGATCTCCGTTTCCTAAGGCCCTCAGCCAGACACCGGTTTTTACACTGCGAGACCACGGATACGGGGCCAGTGTATCGCGCGGTGTGCCGGTTTACGTCCCAGCGGTAAAGCCGGTATCAAATTATACTGCTTGGTGACAAAGGCACGTGTGTGTGAACAACTTGCCTAAGGTCGTTACCCGGCAGTGTCCCGGTACGGAGTCGAACCTGCGCCTCTGAGTTACCTCAGGATTACAAGTCCGACACGTTACCGTTAGACTACCGAGCCACACACGCTCACGTACACGTCAACAAATGACCAATGGGCTCGTCCTGCTTGCTCATTGGTCAGTTCGTCAAAAACTAAACCATGTCAGTTCATTTCAGCCCCCTAAAGCTGAAACACCTCTAGCTTTAATACGTTCAATGCAAGCCGCAAATTTGCCTGCTTTTTAATATTTGGAGACACAAAAAATCACAGAAATCTGCAGTCTGCATGATCCAAGATCATTTTCCCTGCCTTTTCAAAAATAATATTTTTCCCTGACCTTTCCACGACTTTCCCTAACCACACAAATTCCCTTTTTCCAGTTTTCCCTGACCTATATGAACCCTGATATAGTTGCGGTCAATATACGTCGTTTGATATACACCGTATCTCAAAAACAGCCAAAAGTGTTTTTGGCATAGGCCTAATTTGATAAAATTTACACCAACTTTGATAATTTTTGGCACAAAGATGGCCAAGACAATATTATGTACGGTGCACTCATTTACCACCTCACCTGTTTTTTGTCAACACACTACCGTGTGAAACACAGATGCTTCAAATCGTTACATTATGCGGCGATTATTTGTATTAGATGGCTCATCATCAGTTTGACAGAGGGTGCGACGTGTTTTAATAATTTTGAGGCATTAAATATTTTATGCTGAAAACAACAGACAACAAAATAGCTGGCTGATGAGCTGCAAACACGTCTAATCAATGAGTGAATGCATTTGATCAGTCGATCGTTGATTCTGCTATCAGCCATTGGCGTTGCATCTAAGCCATTGCATCTCTGTATGCAAACTCTGGCATAAATTCTAATTTGCAAGCGAGTTGTTATACAAACTTATAATTCTGTTTTAACTCGTTACAACATTTACTTGAGACAAAATCTCAGCATTATACAACAATTTGAAGCGTCTGTGTTTCACATGGTAGTGCATTGACATAAATTAGGTGAGGTAAAAAATGAGTGCACCTTACATAATTTCATCGTCTTAGCCGTCATGCCAAAAATTATTGAAGTTAGTACAAATTTGACAAAGTTATGACAAAAACGATTTTGATTGTTTTTTCTGAGACACGGGGTACACGTACAGTCACTTATATAACGTTGTCTTGGTTTTTAGTTGTGTTCATGCTGATTGGTTTCATCATATTTGGCGCGAAACATTATTTCGGCGATCTCAACTGGTCGTTTGCATTCTCCGTCATTGGTAGTGTATTCTGCCTCATTGCATCCGTGCTCGCTGTAGTCCAGATGAAGCAGTCCAACGTGATCTGAGCCAAAGCTTTCTACTATATTAACTTTCACTTGATATTCATAGCTTGGGTAGTAGGCCTAGGCCTATAATATTTACTAACTATAGTGGAACGTTTATGCTTGCAGTAGACATCGTAAGGCCTAGCATGCTGTAATTGTCATTGTTACTATTATTTTTGGCATTTAGGTGTTGTTAATTTCTTATAATGTGCTTCCTAATAGTGTTTCTATGATGGTCAACTGTTAATATTTACAACAGTGTGCTTAAACAATGTACAAACATTCACTATTTATAGACTGTGTGTGCAGCCTTTTATTCTGCTGTATTTGTAAAGTCGATATGTATTTTTAATCGCTTAATGTTCATGTCCCGGACAACGCTGATGCCACATTCACACCGCAGGCATTCTTAACAGGTAGAAGATATCGTATCGTTGTGTATGCTGTTTTGCTGGCATGTTGGAGTGTGAATGGGTCATGTGGATTTTGTCACCAGACTGTGAGGTCTGGATATTTTTCTCTTCACAAATGTTACATTATTACTTCAGTTTCATTTCAGCAATTATGATCATCCTCTAGCAGTTTCCACAATGAAGTCTGCATGTAGTGGACATTGATAAAGGCAGTCCTAATTTCAATACTGAGCTGTTGTAATTATAGCATGTAAGAGTTCACGCATCCACCAACCCAGGTAACGCTGGCTTTCAGGGTACCGTACTTCTTTCGAAAAAAAATTGTGCATCAATAATCTAGCCAAGTCAGACTATAAAGTGGGCCTGCAGGGGCGTCTACACCAAACCTTGGAGCAAATCATAATCCAGGAAAAAATAAAGGGTGGGGAGAGATTTTTGACAACTTAAAAGTTCGGCGGCGAATATCTCCAGAACAGATGAAGATATTCAAAATCGCACAAGTACTTATTGTACCACGATTCCTTCCGCGTTTGGTGAAAGAAGTCAGGTGAACTTTGGTCCACTAATCATGGAGATTTAGTGGTGAAATCATACCCACCCAAATCCACTTTTTTGGAAGACCGTATTTTGGCCCCCAAGGGGTGGTGTGCCCCCAAATTTTTACATGTGCTAGAGAATGACCAAGTCTTACTAGTGCAACCCCCACCAGAGATGGGGGTCCCTCTTACAATTTTTTTCAAAGTGGGTCCCAAATTGGCTTAAATTTTAGCAAGTGCACACCTATAACTTTGGGGGTAGTGGGAGTAGCCTCACAATAACTGGCCTTAAGGTGGGCATGATCACTTATGTACACTTATGCTCCGTTATTGTATTTTTGTGGGCAAAAAAAAACAAATGCAAATCAGATTCACTCGGAGATGCATCCAATATATCGCAACAAGTGCTTTACGAACCGAACACTTCACGTTTGGTGTAAGAAAATACTAGGTTGGCAGAAATTTGCATCATACGCTGAAATGCAATCAGTCGTTCTTCAGTGGCATGGACAGCAGCCAGCATCGTTCTTTGCATCGGGCATTCAGAAGTTTGCTGACAGATAGGACAAATGTTTGAGTGAATTCGGATAAGTTGAAAAACTAAACACTAATCTTTAGCATTTAAAGTGATGGCATTAACTTGTTAAGTTTAAACATTTTCTCTGTTCATATACTGTTTGTCACTTGTGAGTTATAAGATATTACTGGTGGGGAAAATAATACACGTGTAAACTGTGTTCTATGAGCAAATGACGTCACAATAATGACGTCATCATCAAAAAATTAGTACAAATGTTCTGAAAAAAATTCCCTACAAAACGTATATTCCAGATTTTTACGCGCGAAAGCAGCTATGCTTTCAGCGCGTCTTAGCTATCGCAATTCTGTCTGTCCGTCCGTCTGTCTGTCACACGGGTGGATCAGGCAAAAACGGTCCAAGCTAGGA
>Ga0209671_1004540_pt1 | contig 13791 bp, 6 predicted proteins | sample WorMetHERISLAND2_2_FD_187401 | JGI IMG/M metagenome (GOLD analysis project Ga0209671, IMG submission 187401) | Marine gutless worms symbiont microbial communities from Max Planck institute for Marine Microbiology, Germany - Olavius geniculatus... | ecosystem: Host-associated > Annelida >... | reverse complement strand
CTGACCTTAAACCGGCTTTCTGTCTTGACCAGATGTCCAGGAAAAGCAACAACTACGAATATCGTCAACTCACAGCCATTCCAACTCCATTTAATTACATTGTTGTCATGTCTCTCTGTGCAGTGACGTATCATGACGTCATGGCTTTTAATCGATTTAAAAGGTCAATTTCGCACAATAAATAAGTAAAAACTGGCATCACTAACAAAAAATTCTAACTGCTTACGTAAATAAGTAAACAATGAAACTACTGTATTCAAATTTCAAACATGGTTAGAAGATGGTCTTATCTTCTAATCATCTTATCTTCTAACCATGATTCAAACTACGCAATGACTGATTTTTGGCAATTTTTCGCATAGGCAGACCCATAAGCAGCTAGGCTACCAGCCCTGATGTTGCGCAATGCAACAGATACTTTAGAAAAACATTAGGCCCTTTATTTCTAACGTTGGGGGGTTCAGCTGACTAAATAATTAAAATTTTATTTTCGTCAAACTAATTAACTATCTCAGGAACTAGAACTTGTCGAGCAAAGCGGAATTAACGCAAAATTTGGCATGATGCTGCTGCTGCCCAGAAAAGGGCTTTTTCTTCACAGTTTTCAAGACCGACAACAGAACAGGTCAAAGACGGTAAGACCCTTAACTTGCAACGCAACCACCGGCGGCGGAAAAATTTTTTACATGCTTTATTGTTAAGATCGACAGCACCGAGATCGAGACGCCAAAAATGTCAAAGGGAGAGATGTGGAAAAAGAATGTTCTTTTCAATTTGACTAGGGGGTTTAGGGCTGCGTCGTAAGTACTCGGCTTCGAAGCGGAGTCCGGGACAGAGCCCCGGCCAAAAATGGATTTTATGCGGCATCAATAGCATCCGATTTATTCCGGTACTGAACTCAAAGCAAAGCATTAAATTCCGGCGTCGAGCAATAAATCCGTATTTAAAGCTAAAACAGCACAGTTAATATAATCGGACGGTTGTGACATGCGAACAACAATATGTCAAAAAAGCTACTTTTCATTCACTGGACATCCCCAGCAATCACCAGCCAACACGATGTCCGCGGTTCTGCTCTCGCAGCCAGGCCATCAGAGGACGAAAGTACTCGAGCATTCTATCAGCTCGGATGTCTTTGTATCCGGTGATGAGTTTCATGACGTCCGGCCAAGGACGACTTGCGCCGAGACTCATGACGTTCTTGAGTTTGTTGCCAGCCGCCAGTGATCGGTAGATGTCGCACTTGTGCAGCTGAGTCGTCTGGCGCTTGGTGCGACATAGCGCAGCGTGCAGCTGAAACTGCATCACCGCGCTCACCAGGTACCGTGAGTACGGGATGTTGGCGGCCACGTGGAACTTTGCTCCGGGGTCGAAGTCTTGCCTGTCACGGCTCACCGGCGGCCTGACACCGGCGTACTTGCGGCGCAGTTGCCAGTAGCGGGTGTTGTACTGGCTGGGCGTGACGTCACCGCGAAACACATGGTAGCGCCATTTCTCCAGCACGTACGCGTACGGAACCAGCGCGACGCGACTCAGTGCCATGCGTAGCAGGAAGCTGATGTCAGTCTCTGGAGGGTGTTTAGAGCGTGGTGCAGGCAAGCGCCGACCCAGCACGACACTGGTCCAGTGCTGTGGTGACATGACAGACATCGTCACAGTGTCACCGATCGCCTCGTGGAACGCGGCGTTGGCGCCAGTGCGGAACAGCGCCGGCTGATGTCGGTACTGCATGAAGTAGGCCACGTGACCGAGCTCGTGGTGGATCGTCTGTAAGTTGTCCAGCGTCATCTCAGCACACATCTTCACTCGGAAGTCGTTCTGCGTGAAGAAGTCGTGAGCGGAGGCGTGGCAGTCTACCATCCGGCAGTCGTCCGGACGCACGAATACCGACTTCCGCCAGAAATCAACCGGCATTCGCTCCAGTCCAAGTGACGTGAAGAACTCTTCTCCCAGCTTGACCATCTTTCTGACGCTGTAGCCGGCGCGGCGTAGAGCGGCGTTCAGATCCGATTGTTTGTACTCGTCGACTGTCAGCAAAATGTCGACGATGCTGGTCCAATCCTGCGCCCACATGTCGCCCAGTAGATGTGCCGGGATCGATCCGTTGACGTTGAGCTCTCGGTGGTTGTAAAAGTCGACAAGACGATGCCGGACGTAGGCGTGTAGCTGGCGGTAGAGTGGAAGAATCTGATGATAGAGACGATCCATCAGCTTTTCCACGTCCTTACTGTCGAAGTCCGACATCTGCCATGCCTCGCTGATGTCTCTGCAACCCAAACATCACTTAAACTTAGCTTCATTTGTTGCGAATTTGTCGTACATTACGTTGTACAACAAACCACGACCAATAAAAATTAAAGACTTTGGCACACACTCCATTACATTTATTTGTTACGAGTGAAAGCAGCTACTTCTTTCAGCGCGTCTTAGCCATCGCAATTCTGTGCGTCCGTCCGTCCGTCTGTCTGTCTGTCTGTCCGTCCGTCCGTCACACGGATGGATCAGACAAAAACGGTGCAAGCTAGCATCACCAAATCTTCACCGTAGGCTGCCTGAAAGACTCTAGTTTCAGGAACCGTAAAGCTTTTCCATAAATTCGAAATGGGCCACCCCGAACGAGTGCGCTAAATGAGAACGGGTTGGCAAATTTGGCGATTTTTGGCCAATAAGTCGCTGTATTTCAGTAATGGTGCGAGATAGGGCCTAGATTACTATTAATCACTAATAGGAAATCGTATACTGGCTCTCAATTGGCGCCGAATTCAATGACCTTGAACGCTAAAATAAAGGTTTATGGATTTTTTTAGCGATTTTGGGCTGCGACACGAGTCTATATCATTCACAAGGTGGCGCCACGGAACTATCGTTATGCGATCCAGCTCGATAATTTAGTATTTGTATATTAACTTAGCGTGAACACCCAAATTTTCAGCTAAACTATTGAACCGAAACTGCTATAGGCTTTTGCGCGTCTCGTGAGCATTAGCTCAGATTTCTTGTTGTATTTTTGTTGCTCAACGAGTTGCGCGCGAGCTGCTTAATGTTCAAACTCCAGTTATTACGATTTGTTGTAGTATGTACAACAAGCAGCAAGTTAAACTTGTTTTGCAGATCAAACCATTGGAGTTCTTCTCGCCTGTAGCCGTTGTCGACAGCGGCTTCGTTCATTTTGCCAACGAGGTCGATAAACAAAGGTCGAACCTGTCGTCCGACAACATCGTGCCATTCCGTCCACGCCCACTGCCTCAGGTCGTAGTCCCTGGACGTCGTCATCAGCTGACTGAGCTCCGGGTTCATCCGGTAGCGCTTCATGTCGTGTTCCTCGTCCACTATCTCCGTCGTGGCGTAGACTCGCTGCATCGAACTGACCAGGTACGAGATGAGTCGATGTGTAGTCGGGTTGACCGGCGACGGCACCAGCTGGTAGTTGACGAACTTGCGCAGCAGCTTGACCGTCAGACCGTGGCAGATGCTGTCCGCGTTGCGAAGGAACCGACGCGCCGTGGGCACGTTCGCTTTGAACCAGAAAGCCAGCCGCGACTGCAGGTCCTCCAGCACACGCGCGTTGTACTTGGTCATGTTGGTGGTGTAGTTCCAGTTGGCGTAGGAAACGTTAGACATGAGCTCGCGGAAGTGGATGTCGGCTCGATCGGTCCAGTAGACGGCGTTCGTGTTCTCGGCGCCGCAGCGTTTCTTCGACGCTCGCTTGCTGATTCCCTCATCAATGATCTCAAGCTCACGCAGCACGCTCTCGGCCCAGTCACTTGGGATTGCGTCGCAGTATTCCACCGCGCACAATGAGGAAGTCAGCAGAAACAAAACAAACACGCAGATCATCGTTACGAAGCTGAAATTGACTTCCAACTAGCAGCCTAATAATACATAATTATCAATTGATGAAAATAGGCCTATCAACAATAATCTCCTTGCAGGCTTACAAAATGACGTCACAGATGATTTACGTCATACGAAAAGAAATAACAAGAACGAGTCTGGCAGCATCGAGTTCATTAGAAGAACTGCACTTTTCATCGACATCTGCATGTTACAACATACCGGCATAACGGTCAACTGGGTTATTTGATACACGCCTCACCACCATTGTTAACAACAAAAGCATAATCAGGCCTATAGTGCAGATTGATCCAAAAAGTAAGCCGCAACGGAGTTTTCGTCATCCTGTATTAGCAATAGCACACCACTCACGGACGATGCAATTTCTTACGACACCGTAGACGTGTTGATTCACTTACTTTGCAAAATATTAATGTCAGTTTTTGTACATTAAATTAATGTAATATGATTAACGTACCGGCAGCTAAGTATTGGGGACGTGATGAAATCTTTAATATCGTGTTATTGCAAGTTTACCACAGTTAAGTGTGGGTGTAGGATTACCGATGTAATTTTTTTGAAAATTGTTAATATCTGATAAAATTACGAATTTTGGTGTCTTCCGTTTTTGAACCGCCTGACAGTTGATAATTTGGAATTTATTAACATAAGACGATAAGCTGAGCGCGATTTTCTGTGTTAGTATGTTCTTGATACCACAGTAACTTTCATTGCGATACAAAGACTTCGACTACCGTTCGTCGTCGTTGTCGCCGCCGTCTGAAAGGCTCTCAATGTCCGACAACCATCAAAATCTGCCAACACGACGTTGCTGACGACGTGAACGTTGACTGATGACGAGCACGCTTGTGTCGATGCCGATCACCAGGTCCACTCATGTCCACATAAACACGTAGGCTTACGTCGACGTCAGCGCCTCGGCAGGAAATACTGCGTGTCCAAATAGTTCACGGAGACCATCTTAGACTGTTACTCGACCGTAGACCGGAAGCGAAGTCGTGTCGAATCGTGGCAGCAACAGTACAGCGTTTCGGTGTAAGCAGTCGCACGTAATCGCCGCTATGCACTCGTCTCCAGTTTTATCTTCACAGATAACAACACGACGTTGTACGCTTAACACAACTGTTAGTTGTAATTGTGCATGTTAGTGGTTAACTTGTACAAGGTTATCATCACGTTTTGATCTATCTACGATGACTAGTAAAAGTCAGCGCTAAACCACAGTCGAGTAAAAATAGTTGGCTAAACCACCACAATGCACTGAACTGTTGTAACGTTACTTCCACTGGCTGGTTTGTTCTTTCAGCCATTTGGCGTAAAAAATACAACGAAAACTTGCTTGTAAGCTCATTCATTTATTCATTTATTTATTCATATTCGTCTGAAAAACGTTGACAAATCGCAACGAATTGCATGACATAGACCTACAGTAATGTATACGTTAAAGTTAAAAAACGATAATAGAGTCGACGTGTTAGAACGGCGTCAGTGATGTGAAACGTCTGAATATGATAGACTGCAGGCTGGCTAATTAACGTCTTTAAACAATGCTCTTGTTATAAAAAAAGTTAATTGTTCAGATATGTTGACTTTTGCGGAGGTTGTAAAGGTGGTTGGATTGGTCCGGTAGTAGAGGCTGCAGCACATGGGCTGGATTCGATGTCATTCGACTAAATAGTGCATCGTCCGCTGTGGCAAACATATTAGCAACTGGCGGCGTGTTGACATCGCAGTATCCTAAGCGCTTAGACTTTCTCAAGAATGCGTCGATACGGCTGCGATCTGAAGCACTAGTGAGACCGAACCACGCCGGTGAACAGTAAAGAATCTTTGCGAGCACGGTAGCACGGTAAACGTCATGTAGTGAGCTAAGTTGCATACCGTGATCTCGCAACACGCAGAGGCCTAATCACACCAATCTTCTCCGTGAATCTCGTGTTCATCATCAGCGCGCCTGATTTTTTCGTCTCTTGGAGGCATTTGCGAACGTTATTGGGCCCTATATTAAAAATATTGTGCATGGAAGGCATTTGTTGACCTTATGATGTACGCTTACAGTTTTATGCGAATACCGACAACGCCTAAGATTTTGCTAGTTGCCACAAAATATGGCCTCAAGTGTCTGCAGTCTGTCTCGTTAAAAATGGCGTGTGCAAGACATTCTGTTTATTTTGGTTAGATAAAGTGTAATTATACTAGTGTATAATTCATTTTAACAGTTCAGTGCAAATAACGAGAACGCTAGTATTGCTGGCTGAAAAGGCATCGCTCAGATGTCAATAATGCTGCGCTGTGCTGACTCAGTCGCGATTAAGATCGATAATCGTCGATCCGCTGTCAAGCTGGAACAGATCAGTCAACGGTAGGCTTACTTAAAGTTTGCCTAATAATTAGGCCTATCTACTCATTGCTAGACCGGCCTGCTTGAAAATGACTTACAACGCACAATATTCAAATCTTTGTTCGCTGTATTAATTATGTGGCGCATTATCAGTCATTGTTATTATCAGACATGGTTTCGGGCAAGGCTCAAAACGATTTCTACATTTAATAATATAGCCTAAAAACGCAAGTAAGAGTGCCATGGAAACGATGATGGCGACGACGATAATGATGGACGCCGACGTGTGCTCGAAAAGTGATAGCTAACCATCGCATAAATGCAGCAAATGATAATAATTATTAGTAATGACGTTTGACGCCAAAAGACTACTTTTAAGTTTTAAAAGCTATTTTCGAAAACATTCTTTAGCTCTGCAGCACAGAACATCACAATCACGGCATCTAAGATGATGACGCGGCTTACTACAAACTGTGCGTCGTCGACGCTTTGCATTACAGTAAAACCCAGGGATATACATTCACATATTTTTGAGTACAAATAATGCAAGCATTGTCTGCCAATGTTGACTAAAATAACACAATGGCGATTTTTCTAAGAATTTTTTCTATAAAAAATTGGCATCTGTCTTGGTGCTGCTAGACGTCGTCGACTTACAATAAGAACAACCACCGCCTTATCGTTCGGCTGCGAGAAAAAGATATAACAATACGGCGATGACGTGGTAGGCCTACAACGGTGAGACAATACAGGTATCGGTACACAACTCACCTGAGGGAAGAACAAAATATCGCATCGACTGTCTGATCGCCGCTTATGCTGCTGACGCTGACATTGACAGGTCATTACGTTGGCCAATCGAGTAGGCCTATGCCGGGCATACTGTCAAAACGATTTACGGATTTGAAACAAAACACGTGCTCCACTATTCAGGAAGTTTTTAGACAGTAAAGTTATTATTATTTATACCTAGCAGTTTTGCGTGTAAGACTAACTTTTAAATTATTATTGTATACATTTCGTTCTACACTAGAAGCCTCTGCAATCACCGCGAAAAAAATCGATGTCGTAAAGTGCATCTTGCGTCCTAATCATTCATTAAACACTGGGAAGCGTAACTATCTTGGAGAGTTTCTGTTAAGATTTTCGGGCCGTTATTGTTCACCGGTTATCACAAAAGGGATATTTGAGGTTGATATGCACGAGTGTGTAACATGTTAAGTGTTGGTTGATATACACCATGGTCCATAAGAAACGTGCCACTTTTATTTTTTGAATAGCTCCAGAAAACATTGGCCGATTTTAATAATTTTGGCACGGAACATCAAGAAAAAACTTGACACAAATAACTATAGTTTTGATTACCTCATTTTAATACTGTTGCTACACCATCTTGTAAAATGCAGAAACCGTAGTTTTACCGTTTACAACAATGAATTCATACAGAATAGCGCACGCTTTGGCTCAGGAATAATTAACTAAATAGCGACAACCACAGTTGGCAATTATTGTCTCTCAAAAAGTCATACGTGTCATATTACATCGTCTTTATTGCAGCATGTGCTCAAAATGTCCTCCTCCAGCACGAATGCAAGCGGGAGATGTTGATACTATTCGATAACAGCAGGTGCAATAACCTACATTTCACATAATAGTGTAGCGATAGTATTAAGGTGAGGTGGTCAAAACTATTTGCATTAAGTTTCTTCCTAATGTCGCATGCCAAAAATTATTAAAATCGGCCACTGTTTCACGAAGCTATTCAAAAAATAAAAGTGCCACATTTTATACCGACCACGGTGTAATTGTTCTCGTAACCTTTCCTGGTGGTTATTGTTGTATACGGCTTGTGGCCAGGGAAGGGAAAGTTGTCCGACGGTTTATAATTATGTTAGATTGTGGTGGAAGTTGTAAATTGTTCAGCTGTTAGTGCTCAATGCTTCATAATAAATCAATGTTGATGTGCTGCAAGTCATATATGTAGATTGCAAGCGAATACGACACGTTTATTCGGCCAAGGCAGACATTTTCATGACAAAGCTATGCGTTGTTTTCTACTTGTGCGCAGTCGTTTTTCTGTTATGACTGATTTGCGTACTGTAAAGTGACCAGAGTGTCGGTGTCATCGTTCGTTCGTTCGTTAGTGGCGACTTCGCAGTCTTTCGTTGTCGACGTTGGTGTCCCCAATGTCGCGGTTTGTCTATACTAGGACCTTACGGCATGTTTGCGGTTCCGGTGTAAAAAAAGACGTTGCACTTCCGGCAATTACTGCTGGCCTGCTATTCGGATTTTTTTTTGGATATTTACTGTTTAGTATACTGAGTGTATATGTCCGTCTATATGTGTCTCTGTCGCATAATAAACGATGACGATTATTAGTATAAATAGGTTCAGATTAAAATTAAATATGAAAGAAAAATGCGCAATAAAATTATAGCAAGTAAAACTGCCCGCGGGTATCATGCATACATAAAACGCGGAAAAACCCACGTGACTTTGACTAACGACCTTGATATTTAATAGAATTTTAGAACCAATCAAGTTACATGTTTGCGCAAAATTTCACCAAGCTGAGTGCAACGGTTTACGAGCTACAGTGTCTACAAATAAACAATACTGTTTTCGCTTTCGCTGGAAGTAACAACCCTGTATGTTTTCGTGAGGCGCCTACCTGCATCGCACCAATGGTGTTCTGTATGCACCGGTATGTACATATATATCTGTGCCATAGACCTCTTGATCTGTGCAGTAGACTTGCAGCTGGCTTGCTGGCGCGCTGACTCTGTCAGATTTGGTTGTCTGCGAATGTAGTGCGAGCGGCAAAGCGCGTTAATAATTGATCGTGCACTGCACAACGCGATATTATAGCGTCATCGATCATTATCGATCAACCGTCATTCCATCAGCACGCGCCAATGTGTCTTCAACGAACGTGAAGCATGCTTTGAGACGTGTTTGCAAGAGTCGCCATTGCACTTGAAATTCGAACACTTTGTACTGTGGAACCGCAGCGAACAGTTCGACGAATGGCAAATGATAATAGTCAATAATAATCATTAATAATCGAATTCCAGCGCTGACGATTGTAAAGGCTAAGTTGACCTGGCGCCACCGGCGCATTACCTATAGCTCGAGTCGGTTTTGCCCATCTCACCTTGATATTTTGCTACATTACCTTGTAAAATGCAGATGTCGTAGTTTGGCCGTTCACAACAATGAATTCATACCGCGTAGTGCATGCATCGGCTCAGAAAATCATTGAGATTATAAATCATTGAAATCTGTTACTTATTTGACATTGATTTATGGATTTAAAAATCGTACGTCTATAATCTGAAATTACGCATCAACAGCGAGTGGGCCGCTCTGAGTCACGCGGTTATCGAACGTGCTGTTGGTGAGTGGCGCCAACGTCCACCACGTGCTGGGGGCGGGCATTTTAAAAACATGCTGTAATAAAGATAATGTGATGTGACACACGTGACTTTTTGAGAAACAATAATTGCCGGTCGTGTTTGTCACTATTTTGTTAGCCATTTCTGAGGCCACGCATGCGCTACTCAGTATAAATTCATTATTGTAAACGGTCAAACTATAACTTCTAAATTTCACAGGGTAGTGTAGCGACAGTATTAAGGTAAAGTAGACGTAACTATAGTCATTTGCGTCTTTTTCACGATGTTGCGTGCCAAGAATTATTACAAGAAATGTGGGCAAATGCTCATGAGACGCGCGAAAGCCTACAGCAGTTTCGGTTCAGTAGTTAAACTGAAAATTGGGGTGTTCATATACAAATATACAAATACCAAATTTTCTATCTGGATCGCATAACGATAGTAGCGTGGCGCCACCTTGTGGATGATATAGACTTGTGTCGCAACCCGAAATCGTCAAAAAATTTATAAAACCCCTTATTTTGGCGTTCAAAGTCATTGAATTCGGCGCCAATCGAGAGCCAGTGTACGACTTCCTATTAGTGATTAATAGTAACCTAGACCCTATCTCGCACCGTTACTGAGATACAGCGACTTATTGGCCAAAAATCACAAATTTTGCCCACTCCTTCTTATTTAGCGCCCTCGTTCGGGGTGACCCCTTTCGAATTTATGGAAAAGCTTTACGGTTCCTGAAACTAAAGTTTTTTTGGGTAGCCGATGGTGAAGATTTGGTGTTTCTAGCTTGCACCATTTTTGATTTATCCAACCGTGTGACAAACAGACGGACAGACAGACGGACAGACAGAATTGCGATAGCTAAGACGCGCTGAAAGCAGCAGCTGCTTTCGCGCGTAAAAATCGGCCAATGTTTTACGAAGCTATTAAAAAAATAAAAGTGGCTTGTTGTTTGAGACACGGTGTAGATTATGTTATGTCACGTATCACTTACGTACAGGTTTTTCTCTGCTGCGTGTGACACTAGTTCATTGGCGCAGATCCAGTTGACAGATTTCCTCTTCAGTTGTCGTGTAATTAATCGGAGAGTGCGTCATGGGCCAGTGATGTACATTTCTGCGTTCAACTGATATCGCAAGCGAACAGAAGTCTGAACGGCAGACATGCACATGAACGGCCACAACGTCGTTCAACTACTGAATCTTGCTTGCCAAGTATTTTGTCACCTGCGGTTCAGCAAGAATTGAACTTGACGCTTTACCGTCATTTTAGCTCATAAATGATTATTGCAATCAACGTTGAACAGCTCTGAGATGTGTCAACTATTTAAGGCCTAAAACAGTAGTTTCTGTGATGTCGCTACTTAGACGAAATCGTAATGCTAACTCTCGAGACGATTGAACAATCAAATTATCAATTTCAACTCTATTTCACTAATGCATTCATCAATCTTGTCAATGCATGTATAACGCTTTTCGTGATTTACATGCAAATTGACGTGGACATCAAAAATGGTGCTAAAATGATGGAATAAACAGCTGGCCTGCGTATAAATATTAACGTAATAAAACCGTGTTGGAAGCAAGTCCCAACACAATGTAGGTTCACGTAAATATAGCAGACAATAAAAATAGGCTAAAGTTGGATGCAGTCACATTATAGTCTTAACGGCCGAAATAAAAAATAGCTAATTAAACTTTTTAAAAAGCCGATTTACATTGCAGTAACAAGCATCGAGTTAAATTATTATTTTCTTATCTCTTTCAATGTATTAGACAGAATTCTCATAACTTCTTCCCATATTTGCCACTTCAAAAAATTATTATATTGCAGGGCGAATGAATGTTGGGCCCATCTGTTTATAGAAACATTACCACATTTTTCCTTACAAATAAACTAGATTTGTATTTCACAATGGAGATTAATAGGTTCAGCTGTACACAACAAATTTTATGTCAATGCCGGTTATTAATTGATATTCTCCTTCCAAAATTTTAGATCACAAACATCAAAAAATATTGCTCGCATTGAATTTCAAAAACAGTTAGAAGTAGAACAAAAATTCGATACACGATTGGTGGTAACGAATGAATATACTTACTTAAAAGAGATAATTAATCTAATAGCGTCCTGCAGGCAGACACGCAGACGAGCGCTCGGAATTAGTAAACTGCAGATAGAACGGACGTTCGGTCGGTCGTGCACCTGAGCGATGTGGCGGATTGACTGCGCATGACGGCGCAGCAGCAGCCTCAGCAGCTCGTGATCAGTCAACCTGCGCAGACATGTCCGTCCAATAGCCGACTAGAGCGGTGAGCTGAGCAAGCAGAAGCATACAGCAGTTCGTTGGCGTCTCTAGCCACGTGCCCCCTCCACTTACTACTGCTTGATTTATTCGAGTTACTTTAGTCGATCAAACTTTAACATTCAACTCAACGTGTTGCTTGTCCACGCAGTAAAAACGAGCATAGCGCGTTTTATTGTTTCAAGTTTAATATAACTAATGAAGCTCAATCTTAACGTCGTTTTACGTCAGTGGCGTAACTAGCCATCGGCAGCCCCGGCAATGCCGGGGGGCCCAGGGGCCCATCACGGTAAAGGGGGCCCAAAGTGACCCGAATTATTGAAAAAATTAAGCCGGTATCACCATATCTGAGAATCAAATTTGGACGGGGCTCGTAGCGAATATTTGTTGGGGGGCCCAGAAATTATAGTTACGCCACTGTTTTGCGTGATTTCACGCGGGAATATACAAGCCTGTAGCTTTGTTACTGTTCATTGCACGAATTTCGTAATATTTTTGTGGGTCACTGTGGAATTATATTCTGCTAGCTTTGCACCCTCCTCCTCGCAGAAAATCTGGTGACGCCATTGCGCTGGCCGGCAGGGCGGACACAGTAGCGGTCACGCTTCTATGAGCAGCAGTAGTTGCTGCTGCTGCTGCTGCTGCTGTTACCCTGACTACAGCACGCTGCAGTCGCCTCATCCGGGCGCCAGGCCAGCAGCGCTCCGCTTGGCACGGACGGACAAACGCAGCCATTGTCAGTAGTGCCGGTGTCACATCAAAATATTTCCTCCATGAAAAATCCGCTCGGGGAGAGATAATCGCAGAATTGATATGTTCCCCCTTATTCAAATATCGCCGGACCCAGAAAAGTCTCCCCATTATAAAATCGCCTCCTCCCCCCCAGAAAAGTCTCCCCGGTCTCCCGACGGCCGCCGGGCGGGGCGGATTTTTGCCGGTAAATTGTCAGCCGGGGGAGACTTTTCTAGGGGGCGATCCTATAATGGGGCACCGGCGGCAGCTTGGCAGCAGCAGCAGCAGTACCTGGCCGGGGGCGGCGCCGTGCAAGCCAGCCAATCAGCCGGTAGTCATGTCGTGTATGAACTTGCAGCCGCGATCAATTCATGCTGCAGCGCGCTGCTGCCTTTGACGCGCTGTCAATCGAAACAATATTTGCACGACGCACAGCAGAAACTTGTCGAACAAGCACTGAATGGAACGCCGCCCTGCCACACGCGCTCATGCGCACACAAAGACGGGCGGACTCGACTCGCGTCGATTTCTTTCCGCTTAATTTTTTTGCCGCTCTGAGGTCCATAGTTCACGACGTAGCCGCGTAGGTGCGGATATTGTATTCATATATCTTCCGAGTCGCGTGTTCAATGGCTGAAAAGCGAAAACGTCGATAACGAATGTTTAGTGCCAAAGTTAGTTGGAACTAGACGATATCGTGCGACTACAGATGTTGATATTGCACTACCAACATGTAATGCAAGTTTCGACTGGAAGATACGACCTCAAAATTTTCTCTTTTCGTGCGAGGACCGGAGCCACTGTCTAATGCAATTTTACTTAGAGCCACCCAAGTGACCCTATCTAATCGCATCTTGTTTACTGCAATGCCTTTGACAAGGTGCATGAATGTAACACGCTACGATATCACTTGTCGCAATCGCCGGAGTTGCCGTTGTTTTTTTTGCGATACCGCCTATCAGTAATTACTTTCATGGTTGTATCATTCTAGCTTGATAATTTTTAAACACAAATTATTTCTCGAAACTTTAGCAACAACATAATCTACCAATAACGATTTATTTTATTTTATTTATTTATTTCAGCACTGACATTGACAACATCAGCAACACAAATAAAAACAACAAAATGCCAGCCAAGGATAGAAAGGCTCCAGAAGGAACACT
>Ga0209671_1004539_pt1 | contig 13791 bp, 11 predicted proteins | sample WorMetHERISLAND2_2_FD_187401 | JGI IMG/M metagenome (GOLD analysis project Ga0209671, IMG submission 187401) | Marine gutless worms symbiont microbial communities from Max Planck institute for Marine Microbiology, Germany - Olavius geniculatus... | ecosystem: Host-associated > Annelida >... | reverse complement strand
TAAATAAATCTGTAAATTTTCAAATTAAAATGCTAAACGGTTGCTGAGAAAACAGCAAAAAACTTTAGGGGGCTACTTTTTTCTGCCGCACCCTGTATAAACGGCGCTAAGTCGTCCCAATAGCTCCATAAAAGTTGCATAGTGAATAGGCAATATGGCCACACGAATTCCAAATATGTGGTCATTTTGGACCCCTTATCTACAGGTCACGTGACACGGAGCATGCGCAGTGAACTTTTGGACTTAAACGTGAACAAATGCAACTTTGAGGCTTTATATCTCCGTAACCGCGCAAGTTAGACGCATGGTTACAATAGTCCACCAATAGGAATCAGTGAGTGAGTAGGGTTTAACGTCCCGGCACATAGGCGATGTGATGGTGAGTGGTATTACCTTTTTATGATTTTTGCTGTTTTGGATGTGTCAGTCATTGTATGTCGCCTTTAACAAGTGTATAAACTGATGTTTTGTACATCGAACATTATATTTCACCCCTTTGCCCCGCCGGCCGCGCTGCGCCTATTTGTACCATTTTTGGCGAATAGAGTCACACCGCCGATATAATCATCCAGATCAAATTTTAAGTCGATTGCTTCGATTGGGAGCTACGGTGCCCAAATCTAGGGTTTCTCATCGACTTTGACAGTCGCCCTTACAACAGTGTTAGGCATGCATGTCAAATATCAGCAGTAGGCTAGACTACTGCATTGTTACATGTAAAACGACATTTGTGGTTTGTTGTCAATGTGTCAGAGAGGTTTAGTTCGGCCTTTTTAGGCCGCTTGAGCGCTCTCATGTCTACTGCTAATGTTTTAAAGCGAGATCTCCTAGGCAACTGGCCGATCGGCGTGATACTTTACCACCTAACCCGTAGCTCGTTGCACGTTATAAATTAGGTCCGAATATTAGGGGCGTCCCCAACAAATAAGTTGCTAAAATACCCCATTTCCCAATTTTATTCCACGACCGTGCTCCTACTGCCCATCAAATCAAACAAACCGTAAAAAACAAATTAAAGAGATAGGCATCATGAGGTTTATGCGAGCGCAGACTAAAGCTGCATGCAGCAGCAGGCAGCCCCGACATTACATTGTACAGTCACGCTCTTAACACCGTAGCCTATATCACACACCGACAATTCGACTTTGATAATACTAATCTAATAATAATAATTTACATTATTCGGCCAAAAGAGAAGTTACTTCCTAAGTAAACTTAAGTAGGTCAGTAAACATTTTGTCTGTTTTCAGCACTGCAGCTAACAAAGTATATAATTTTGATCATTAAAATTTTAAAATCTTCATCTTCAGAGTTCCAGTTGTCGGACTGTGTTTGCTATAATAACATTCAAACTTGTAGTAAGCTTACAGTCTGTCGTTCAGACACACGCACGGAACACAGAGCACAAAACATCAACAACAGACTACTGACGTTTCCCGCGATCAGTAGATCTATGCGCCATGTTTGTCCATTATGACTCGCTTTATTTTGTCTGTGACAATGAGACGAACGATGCAGCGCTGCAGATACATGTAGTTGGAATCGACAAAGTTCTGCCTTTTACAAGCACATTTTGATGTGTATGCGCAAGTGCGCTGACCTGTTACTCGAGGATGTGCAAGTTGAGAAGCGAATTGAGAAAGGGGAAAAATGTTCAAAAGAAAGTGTATCAACTCTCAAAATTTTTGACCGCGGGAGCAGCCTATGGTTAGAAGTGCTGTAGTTGATGTCACTTTATTATAACATCAAATGTTCTTAATCTATCGAATCAGTCATACTGCGTGGGCTACAAAATGCACCTTTTATTTCAGTAAATAGTAACACTCCACGAGACAAACCATTAATAGTCCGCCCGGAAGCGACAGCTTGCGGAGCGGGCTTATGTTTTAGCGCCGAAGATGCTTTATTTTTATTTCAATCCTGAGATCTCCGAGATGCGTCGACCGATTCGCGCGAAATTTTGCACGGTGATCAGTACTAGGCCAAATTTTATAATGCATGTCCAAAATTTCCGAGAGGAGCTACCCTCAAAAATTTTAGGGGCCAAAAACATGCAAAATTTAGCCCGATTGCGGCGGTTGGGCGGTTGGGTTCAGCAAAACCAAATTTCGAACTTTTGTCCTCTAACAACAAAGTTGCAGGCGCGGATGCTGACCTACCCTAAGTGGACATTGTGCGTTCTGCGTATGCTAATGCATTTGAGTTCGGGCCGCGTGACTTTGCCACATGGGGAATTTCACCCTTCTCCCCCTGAAATTTCCCCCAATCAAACTTAGGGCGCCGGGCAGCCCCAAATTTCTAGTTTTAGACACTGCTTTACCTGGAGATATCAGCGCACGTTCGGCCTTCCAGACTAATTTTGTGCAGAACATTGCCGTATAAAGCCACTTGAGTTCAGACACCAGGAGACTGGTTGGAAGTGCGGGTGTTATTAAAACAGCAAAGCATTCAGACGCCTGAGACGAAGCGTCTGCCGAATGAGATCGGTTTCACGAGTCAGACAACTCGGACTGGCTGAGGCAGTTGGCATCAAAATCACGCTGATCATGACGTCAATCAAGTGTCGACGGCCGTCGAGAGCGAGATGATGATGATCTAGATATCTACTAAAGTGTCTGTAGCCACTTCGTCGTGCTGCTGTGCTTGCTGTGGTCCTTCGTCAGCACTTGTCACTGCAGCCTGCATATACATCACCTACGTTCACTTGCTGCATTTACTTCATGTCAAATACACAAGTAAACGACTGCAGTGCAGATGACGTGACTACAATGGCGGTTCTAGCGCGGCAAATATGAAGCCACGGCCAAGCGCCCAGATTTTGAAAAAGCGGCTGGGTCCAATGGGTTTAAAGCAAAAAAGCAACATTTACAAATAGAACAAAGTAAATTTATGCAACAACATATTTGCATGACAGTAATTAACTGTTGTGCTGGTTTTTCGTTCGTTACAATTGGACAAATAATAGCTGCGTGAACTATGATATAGCTGACGTGTCATAATGTCATTGGCAAAACAATTTAGAAAGTTCCAACAGTGTTTGGTATTAGTCGGACTTGGAACAAAACTACAAACACAATTCAAATACAAATACGTGAAAGCGAAAAAACATTTACATGTAAAATGTAGCCCAGAGACCAGTTTCCAACGACACAGAACTCAACTTCTCGTTCGAAATAACTATAGAATTTGTGAACGAACCACCAACATTTGGCGCGAAACCATAACCTACTGATCCTGTCGCTGTCAATTATTAAGCGATTGCAACAAAAATTTTTGTCACGTGAATTTTTGCAATCTAAGAAGCACGTTTACACTGTTTACACGGATTAATGTGGATGGGGCTGATGATGCTGCAGTATCCGGCCCATTTGTGAAATAAGCCCACGGCCACAGAGTAAAAAATTCATAACAGCCATTTCCATTGCACATAAACGACTTAAAATGTTGCCATGAGACACGTTTTAAGAGTCCAAACTGTGTAAACATGGGTTTGCGGCCCGGGCTCCGCCCTGGACCTCGTTCAGATAACCCGTAGTTGTATACACCGTGTCTCAAAAAAAAAACAATCAAAATTGTTTTTGTTATAACTTTGTCAAAGTTTTACTAATTTTAATAATTTTGGGCATACTGATGGCTAAGACGACGTCATTATGTAAGGTGCACTAATTTTTTTACCTAACCTAATTTATGTCAATGCACTACTATGTGAAACATAGAGGCTCCAAATTGTTGCATAATGCTGAGTTTTTATCTCACGTAAACACTGTATCGGCTGTAACAAGTTAATTAGGCATAAAATACACTAAAATGTAAATTATTTCACAGAATTATAAGTTTATATAACAACTCGCTTGCAAATTAGAATTTATGCCAAAGTGTGCTCCGCATACAAAGACGCATTGGCTTAGATGCAACGCCAGTGGCTGATAGCAGAATCAACGATCGACTGATCAAATGCATTTACTCATCGATTAGACGTGTTTTAAGCTCATTAGCCAACTATTTTGTTGTTTGCTGTTTTCAGCATTAAATATTTAATACCTCAAAATTATTAAACCACGTCGCACCCACTGCTGAATTGATGACGCAAAGGTGAGCCATCAGATACAAATAATCGCCACGTAATGTAACAATTTGGAGCATCTGTGTTTCACACGGTAGTGTGTTGACATAAATTAAGTGAGGTGGTAATTGAGTAAACCGTACATAATGATGTCGTCATTGGCATCTCTGTGCCAAAATTATCAAAGTTGGTGAAATTTTGACAAAGTTATGCCAAAAACAATTTTGACTGTTTTTTGAGACACGGTGTATAGGCCTAACACAGATCCTCCATAAATGGATTTGGAGGAAAAGGCAGAAGAAAACGGCTAAAAAAGAAAAAAAGAGCTGATGGACAAAGGGTAAAAATAGCAGGAAATAAAAAAGGGCCTCCAAAAACAAATTCCTGGCTACATCTATGCTTGCTTGCATGCAAGATGGACGTGATCCCGCAGGTCTGCCAAAACACCCGAATTGAGCGGGTAGGCTAACACCCGCAGTCACGTCACCAAACTATGGACAGAAAGATGAACAGTGCTATAGGCCCATATCTGTGGAAAACAAAAAAACAACACGGCACATATTTCAATGCGAAGGAAGCACAGTAAAAGGACTAACACTAGAAAGATACAAACAGATGATTGGAAAAGAAGGCCCACAGACAGACGACATGAACAGTGCAAATCAGTCTGGTGAAATAGTTAGAAAAAAATGAAAAAAAGAACAAAAATAAAGACGATTGTGAATAGATACGGATGAGAAGACAATCTCCACTCCAGAAAAGTGTCCGGCAACGGATCCGCCCAAATTCAAGTTCAAGTCACCCGCACAAAATCAATTATCAAACGCCGACGATGAATGTCTCCTATTATGGTCACGATTTGTGTTTATTGTTTGAATTGCATCAAATTTGCTCAGTTGATTTTTACGAAAATGATTGCAATTGGCGTCACCAGACGTCATATTTTAAGGCCAAAATGCACCAAATTCAAATTCGGCTGGGGCTCCGCCCAGACCCCCGAAGGAGCTGACAGCGCTACCCAAGGCCCAATAACTCGTTTTAAGGGGCAATTAATTTTAGGCAAGGGAAGTAAAGGCAAGGAATGAAGAAACAAAGGAAAGAAAAAAAAGGACAATGAGGGGAGGAATTTAGGAAAAGGAAAGGGAAAAGAGGAAGCGGGGAGAGAAGAAAGGGGTTTATCACTCGCACTGGCTGTATGATAATGTGGCAGCTTTGGATCACGTTCACTTGATTCATTGAAAACTGCTTAGTTTATACGCGGCTTAGTTTATACGTGACATTGCGGTTGGAGATATAAAACTGCAAAAATCTTGACCACCAGTATGTGATACCGCGTTCAGTAAAGGGCTGTTCGCCGTGGATCGTTGCTAGTAGGCTATAATATACGAATCTCTTGGTCGGTCTTGAATACCAAATACAAATAAGCCTTTTTCTGAACAACCGCATCCGGCCCAATCTGGTCTTAATCCGGCCCTGTTTCCATAGTATCACCATCAAACTGCTCGTATAAAGCCAAATCATGTCAGCCAAATTATGTCCAAAATTTAAATTTCTTATACTGTTTTTATTGTAATCAAAAAATATTATTGAAAATACAAATTTTGGACATCATTTGGCTTCAACCGAAAGCGGTTTAATAGCGATGACTGTCGATAGCAAGATGTTAGACACGTTTAAAACAATGATGTACACTCTTTGTGTACATCATTGTTTTAAATGCGTCTTTAAAAAAGTTCGTTCGAGAAATGACTGCGATATGATCAGTATGCAAAGCCTACTTCGCGCCCATGGGCAAATTTTAGGCTCTTATCTATAAAGATTTCGAGCCAGAACCCTCATTTTTGAGCCAATGACTTATAATCAACATAATGCACATATAAATAAATTAATGCAACTTTTGAGCAGCCTCAAGAACATGTGGTTATAACTGCCAGTTAGTTGGCTGTACAAGCTGACTACCGTGTTAGCAGTGTCGACAAGCGCCAGTGTCGGCTCGTGTGGTGGTGAAGCAGTATCGTCCGTGGTCAACTGTATCGGTGAGTCTTTGCCTGAGTCAGCCAAGCCCTGGTCCGGTGACTCCACAGACATAGGGTCCGCTGCACGCACCGCACACAAACATCAAACATCATAATGTAGCCTGCCGGACTTCACTTTTTTACCGAAATTGCGAACAATGAACAATTTACTTTCCTTTGAGATGAGCGATGAGACAACAGCATAGTGCGTGCGGCCAATGCGCATCCATCACATGGAATTAAGCTAAAGCAATCTCAGTTAGAAGCTTCACAAAGACACAAACAAACATTACAAAAAGGTCCTGGAACCAGTTGTCGCTATCAACTTGTTACTATGGTATCATGGGTAGCCTATTGGGTAATTTCTGCGAACAATCGAACAATCTCGGTATATTATCTACCAACCTACTATGATCTACTACAAAAGTCAACTCAATCTTCCGTCCCTCAGAAGTAGGTAAAGTGAATCGAGTAGCGAAATGCCTGGTTAAGCTTAAAACGAGGCACACTCACTCACCTGTGTCGGGTATGGCAGATGACGACCAGGTTTCGTATGAAATGCTACCTGTGACGTGTTGATCAGGCGATCCGATGATCTCTGCTCCGGAGTCGGCTGACATTGACTTGTTGCAGCCTGCTGCCGCCAGCTCGTCGACGCTCGGCGTGTGCTCAACATCGTTCTCAATCGGATTGTCATCACTCAACTCATGACACGACTCATCCGCCTCCTCCACTGGCTGCTGCTGCTGCTGCTGTTCTTGCTCCGTGTCCATCTGCTTAACATCGCCGCCCTCGGACATCAACGGCTTCTTCAGCGGGTCTCTGATGGAAACATGATTAGATATTTTTGTACACAAAAGCAAACATTATTTGAAGAAACTTAAAGAAAGTCGGCTATGTTTCTACCAAAAGTTAGTAAAATCAGACGAAATATGAAAATATGATAAAAATATCACAAAAATGAAAAGATAACTTTTGGAGTCAGAGTGTAGAAGCGCTAAGTGTTCGTGAAGTTGTACTGTACCCGGCGGTGTCCTGCTGCGAAGGGTGTTGAATGAGAGGTTCTTTCTCTCTCTCGTGAGGTTCAAGAACTTGCTTCTCGAGCTCCTGCTTTTTGCTCACCTTCGCTCCTGCTGTCTCTTCACTGCTCGCTCGCCTCCAAAACCACATCATTGCGGAAATTGTTCACTCAACCGCTTTGCAATATTTTACTTTAAGTGACACGTTTATTATGACACACAAACTTAATTACGTGTTAGCCGACATAGTTTTAACTACGACGGGATTTGAACATTTTAACACAACCGCCAATCACGTTCCTGCCTATAGGGAGCTGCTCAGTGGCGTCGTCTAAACCAGCTATTTAAGCATTGTAGCTTATTAGGAAGTATCCTGTTGTTAGTCGGTATGCTTTACTCATCAACCGTATAAGAGTATAGGAGTTCATGTCTTTACCCATCGTCGGGTGTCGTCGGTTGTTGAGCCTCGACGTCGTTGTTTCTATTATTAGTCTGCTTGAGTTCGGCCGTGTCATCAGCGTCATCAGTGGCCGGTTGGCGGTCGCACAGCTTAATACAGATGCACATTGTGATGCCGCAGCCACTCATGAAGTAGCAAGACACATCGATGACGATGACAATCACGACAATGACACCGACAGCGATAGCGATCATTGTCCATAGACCCAGTGACGACTGACGCACTTGCCCCGTCTCCGGCTTCACTGTATGCATGAACCAGTATGTACCACCAGAAGCCAGCAGATTGCTAGCTCCATACTTCCAAAAAATTCCAAATTCTCAGTGTTAGATAAAGTAGTCAAAAATTCTACTTGAGTAGAAGTAAAAGTAGTGGCCCCCCAAAATCTACTCAAGTAAACGTAGAAATTTTAAATACTCTGATAAAAAAGTAGTGTATGTATGTTTGAAAACTTAACAGTGTTTTGATATCAAATCTACACGCGTGCTTCCTGACTATTCACTCCAACATCTCATCTCATCAACAGGCTCAACAAGCTTTAGCTGCGTGTAAAAACCTTACCCATATAGGCTTTTAGCATTATGCAAAAATGCAAACGTATAAAACGTATAAGAACTTAATCCACCAGTTTTTTAAGGTACGTTTAACGTCATCACGGCTTGTACGGTAGCAACAAGCTGTTGTATAAGCGATGTGCCAAGTCAATGGAAAGACCAAAATATCGACCCCCCCCCACTGCTCCCACATTTTCAACCGATTTTAAGATATCTGGGATACGACTCCATATGCAAAATTTGGTTGATGTGGTATCTGCTGTTGATCTGCTACTTAACATAAAATTTCTCCCCAGGCTACCACCCAGGAACTAAGCTTAGCCATGACCTTCACCTTAGCAAAACTCAGACAACCATTTTTTATATGTAGCTGACATCCTGCTGGCCAGAACGCCTCGCTATACCAACAACCCTCAGCATCAAATGACCTTTGAGAATTAGCTTTCCTCCATATGACAAAATATTGAACAAAAACAAAATCAATATTGAATTTCTTATGTTGGTCCATTTCGGTCTAATGGTCTATTTCCCGTGGCAGCCGTCTACATCACTGCAAAATTTCATTCGTCTACGTCAATCGGCGGCTAAGTTATTGCTGTTTGTGCAAAAATCCAAAACGGCGGCCGCCGCCATCTTGAATTTTATTTTTGTTCAATATTTTGGGATACATTTATGTAGGATTTCAAACGCAATATACATGCCAAATTTCGTGCAAACGCGTGCAAATAATTGTGCAATAGTAAACGAGTTATGAGCGATAAATGAAATTCAAAATAGCTGCTGCCGCCATCTTGAATTAATTATTTGTCAATTTTTGTCGATTTTGGTCATACGGTCAATTTTTGGTGGCAGCCATCTACATTACTGGAAAATTTCATTCATGTACGTCAATCGGCGGCTGAGTTATTGCTGTTTGTGCAAAAATCCAAGATGGCGCCCACCGCCATCTTGGATTTTATTTTTGTTCAATATTTTGGCACACATGTATGTAAAATTTCAAACGCAATATACATGCCAAATTTCGTGCAAATGTGTGCCAATAATTGTGCAATTGTAAACGAGTTATCAGCGATAAATAAAATTCAAAATGGTGGCCGCCGCCATCTTGAATTTATTATTTTTGTCGATTTTGGCCCAATGGTCAATTTTTGGTGGCGGCCATTTACATTAATGCAAAATTTCATTTATCTACGTCAATCGGCGGCTGTTTGTGCAAAAATTTAAGATGGCGGCTGAATAATCTGCTGCTGACCTACTGACTTCATTGTCACTATGACGTCACGCAGACAGACAGAAAATCAGATATGCCTGGACGTGTCTTTCTACCATGGGCATTGGCATTCACTGCAATACACTGTTCGTTTCGCCGGAAAACAATAATATTCAATTTTTTCTTTATTAACAGTCACGGCTTATATACTTTAATATATGTAAACAAAAACTTAGCAGTTTAAAACTGTGTGTAAGGACGATGTGATGATATCAGTCCTCTAAAACAGCAAAAATCATTTGGGTAACCTTAGATGGGGCTATGCATATGGCATCCTTACAAGCTGACTTTAGTTGGTAATCACTAACATAGTTTAAAGCCTTTTTCATTTGATGCTATTTGTCGTATTAGGCCTACTTGCCCAATGTTTACTGATTAACGTAGCAGCCGAAAATGTTTCTGTCAGCCTATGGCTTAGCTAATGTATGGGCCTAACAAGGAAGCGAAAATATGACCCTGTGCCGACACAATATTCAGCTAACCGCACACTCATAGGTCTATGCATACAAACTGTCCAACTGCACAGCACAACAGTAACCCTGACATTAGACATTTTAAAGCTGTAACATGCTGTAGCAGCTAGCCTACTGTGCCATGGAGAACATTGACATGCAGTCAGTGTGATGGGGCAATATCATCTTTTGTAATTTTTGCTGTTTTCGATGTGCAAGTCCTTAAATGTTGCCGTTAACAAGTGTATAAACTGATGTTTTGTACATTTACATTAATGGCCTAGCCGACGACGTCATCATTCTAGGGTAGGCCATTAATATTTATGACGTCTATAGGCTAAACTCATGACGTCACCGTGGGTCATCAATGGCGGCGCGTTTTCTACGTCGTTTTCGTAAATCGTCAACTTGAAAGGTAAATTTTTGCGTGTTGACAAAACGCTGGGCGTCGATATTACTGTCAAAGTTATCAGAAAATTCTGCACTTTCAAGAAAGTGGATAAAATGTATATGTTAATTTTGGTGTCCACGGACCTTTAATTCGCTGTAAGGTTATAAATGACAGTGACGTCAAATCCGCAACACACCCATATGTAATCGTAGAAAATGTACTTTTTATTGACATATAGATGGCGAAAAAATTTAAGTCTAATACATTGATTATTAGTCTTATTGATCAACTCTCGTAGAACTACTTCGTTACTATCCAAGATCAACACTGCAAATTTTCAGCATTTTTACACCAATAGCATCTAATGCTAAGACCTAAAATTTCTGTGCTTTTGGCTGCCGTCCATCCCTAGAAAAACCGCGTCCCTGAAATTTTTACTGCATTGTCAAAAATATTAGTGGCGCAGTTTTTCGTTTGCTTTCAAAGTTTTATTTTTAAAAAATTTTCTCACATTTGCTACAGTATTTTTACTCACTTAGTTCTCATCGGTAATTATTTTAGCATGTCATTTTGCTCCTATGAGTTGTTGTGTAATATTAAGCCCACAGCAGTTTGTATAACTGACTGTTCGACGCGCAGTGAGCGGTTTCCTATGAGCGATCAATGACGACTATATGGCTCCACTTGCATGATAGTTACTGGGATACAAAGTCTCAAAGTGGTATTAGTTAGTCCATTGTTGCCAAACTGACTGCATTTTCTGAATAATCTACTGGCTCATATTAAAACTGCGTTTCAATTGTTTAAATTGTTTAACACACTGGAAAAAAACAAAGTAAAGTCAAATTTGCTCAAATTCATTTGATTAAAATTTTTTGCATGATGTGCATAATCGTTTAACATAAGGTCCTTGAGTTTTTGTTGAAAACTCATAGGCAACCGTTTGACAGCGAGTCGGGAAAAACTAAAACGGTGTCAGTTTCATAAACTCCGTCACAATAATCGCTAGTTTTTCTGTACTCCTGCATGTAACAATGGCTCACTGAGAGTGGATTTTTGCCGTCGTGTCAAGTGCACTACTTTTATTGTCGGCGCTTATTATGTGGTGAAAAACGTTTGACGACGACATGTGAGTTCAGTGTTTTTAACGCTGACCACAAATGCGCCAATCGCGAAACGGACCAATGGTCAGTTTGATAAACTCCTTCACAACATATTGTCATAACGCGTTCGCACGCGTCACGCGATAAAGAAACTGTAACCATGAATTGCAGGACTAATAGCAAATCAATGGAAAGACACGTTGCTCTCAACAACGACAACAATGACAAACAAACAACAAGAGCAGCGCCACAACGACAAAAACAAAACAGACAGAAAACAAATTGCAACCGATGATACTATGCGTAGATCTGTTAAAGAATTGACCCTGACAGAAATATATTTAGCAATGTGCACATACAGCATAACTATGTTACGTGACGCCCATCTTCTTATGATTGATTGTCATCTTTTGGTTGTTAGACCGCCCATTCATAAGAAAATTGTGCCCCATAAACTTTTGTCTTTTTTTGTCCAAAAGTTGTTATTTGTTCGAAAGTTGTTTTCCAAAAATGCTAAATTTTGGGCTAAAACCACCCTTTGAGAAAATTCAGGGGCAAAATCGGAATTTTGAGCACAAAAAAATCTCTTCTGTCGGAAACTTAAAACTGTCGCAATTCTGTCGAAAATTTGTGCAAAGTGTCTGCAAGGAAATTGCAACTTCACGCCCGCCCGCGATGCCGCAAGCATAACAACAACAAGTCGGAAACAAACGTTAGAACAAATCGAAGTTTTGCTGATACGGTGACTGTGACATAGAAGGCTCCATAGTCCATAGTTAGCATCGACCTCATACAGCTCTGCGACCTTAGGGTCGGTGCTCATCTCCGTTTATAAGGCCCTGAGCCGGCAGTGACTGGAAACACAGTAATACTGTGTTTGCAGTCACTGCTGTAACAGTAAAGCCGACGTGACAGAGAGACATGTGTGCGAACAACTTGCCCAGGGTTGTTAGATGGCAGTGCACCGGGCGGGAGTCGAACCAGTGACCTTGCGCTAACCAATCGCGAGGTCTATCAAATTTCAGAAGTTGTTCACATGTCTCTCTCTCACCAATCAGTATAGTCTGATACAGGACTCACTGCCGGTAAAGCCAGCGACACACGAGCCGGGTGCCCGGCCGGGCAGGGAAGCCCGCACATCCGGGCAGAATGTGCGGCTCTAGCGATACACGACCCGGGTGCACCGCCGGGAACCAGCCGTCGTGAACAAAGAAGTTTTAATAATTATTGTACATTTCACATATATGTAACGCAATGACGCATAAGTCACACAAAGTCCAAAGTGCGTTTCTATTTTGCAATATTTTTTGTAGTTTGCGATCTTCATCTCCCACAGACAAACGTGTGATTGATATAATTCTATAGCAACTTTTTACACGTTCTCGATCCTCCCAGAAAGCAGCTGTAGTAATACGTACGAAGTACGCGGTACTCAGAATAGGAGGACAACATAATTTTTACTAAATTTTTTAGACGACACGTAAAGTGTAGGCCTACAAACATATCAAATTTCCCTCAAAAATGCACTGTTCAACTTCATAAATATGTAAATCGAAATACAATTCTACGCTGAGCGGTGCCCAGGCATCCACGTCTAGCGACACACGAGCCGACTGCCTGGCTGTCGGCCACAAAAAGCATTGCAATGCAATGCTTTTCTATGTCTCGTCGGCTGTCAGCGACACACGAGCAAGATGCCCGGGCCGGGTGTCCTGGCCCGCTCAAAGCGGCTCGTGTGTCGATAAAACCGGGTACCCGGCCAGGATGCCTGACCCGGATGCCCGGCTCGTGTGTCGCTGGCTTAACGTAACGGCAGTATATGTAAGAGGTGTGGCCTACCGCCCATATAGCTGAGTTGTGTTTGCACTCACTGCTGGCCACAGGCCGTATAAACCATAGATGTAAAAACGTTCCAGAAAAATAAAAAAACGTTAAAAGACTTAAAAACCTGGCAAAAATAAAAAAACGTTTAGAAACGTTGAATAAATAACGTTGGCCATAATGTTTTTCAACCATTTGCCTAATATCTAATGCCTAATGCTGTAGGTGCAGTATAGCTGAAACTATAGTCTAGATAAAAAAAACTTGACTTAATTTCAATTCAACAATGTGGTCCCAGTGGCGTCATTTCATTAAATCCTTGGGGGTCCACTTTCTCCCCTTTCCATTCCCCCTATCTCCTCTCCTTTCCTCCTCCTTCTCTGTTCCCTTCTCCACTCTTCTTTTCCCCACCCTCCTTTCCCTCTTTCCTGCTCTCCCCTCCTCTTAGAAGTAGGCTCCCTTAAATGTAGCTAGGGGGTCTGGGGGAGCGCTGTAAGCTCCCCCGGCGGGGTTTGGGGCGGAGCCCCAGCCGAAATCGAATTTGGTGCATTTTCAGCCTTAAAATGTGACATCTCGTGGCAACAATTTGAATGACTTTCCTGAGAATCAGTTGACCAAATTTCATGCAGTTTACACAGTAAAT
>Ga0209671_1004532_pt1 | contig 13798 bp, 8 predicted proteins | sample WorMetHERISLAND2_2_FD_187401 | JGI IMG/M metagenome (GOLD analysis project Ga0209671, IMG submission 187401) | Marine gutless worms symbiont microbial communities from Max Planck institute for Marine Microbiology, Germany - Olavius geniculatus... | ecosystem: Host-associated > Annelida >... | reverse complement strand
GGCTGCGACACAAGTCTATATCATTCACAAGGTGGCGCCACGCTACTATCGTTATGCGATCCAAATAGAGAATTTGGTATTTGTATATTGACTTAGCGTGAACACCCCAATTTTTAGCTATACTACTGAACAGGAACTGCTATAGGCTTTTGCGCGTCTCGTGAGCGTTAGCTCAAATTTCTTGTCTGCTTTTGATGGAGGAAAAACGGTGTCGGGGCATAAGTAAGAAAATTTTCAGAGCCGTTGAATGAGCATAAAATGTTAAATGTTATCAGCGAAAACCGACGTTTTATTACGAGCGAAAGCAGCTACGTCTGTCACACGGGTGGATCAGTCAACAACGGTTCACCAACTAGGATCACCAAATCTTTACCATCAGCTGCCTGAAAGACTCTAGTTTCAAAAACCGTAAAGCTTTTCCATAAAATCAAAGGGGGTCCCCCCAACGAGGGCGCTAAATGAGAGGAAATGGGCAAAATTTGCGATTTTTGGCCAATGTATCTCAGTAACGGTGCGAGATGAAGCCTAGGTTACTATTAATCATTAATAGAAAGTTGTACATTGGCTCTCGATTGGCGCTGAATTCAATGACTTTGATTGACCTTGAACGCCAAAGTAGGGGGTTATATGGATTTTTTGTCGATTTCCGGCTGCGAAACACATTTCAAGAGCGAACTGCGCCAAAAGCAATTGATATAGACATGGACAAGCTGCATATGAAATTTTCAGCATTAAATGTAGATTTTGAAGGTCCAAGTCTCGATTTTCTAGGTTCAAGGAAACCTGCGCACGAGGGCATCAAAGAGCGTTACCCCCGTATAAGTCGCGACGAAATGGCTGGAGATAGACTGACAGCGTGCGAACAAGAACTGCTATAGGCTTTCGCATGTTTCGTCAGCATTAACTCAAATTTCTTGTTAATGTAATTGTTACTTCGTTGAATATTTGATGACCGTGCCGGAACCTTCAACATACTGAAGTTGGCACGTATCCGGAAGAAGGTGACGACGTCGATGACGAAGTAGTATAGGGCGATCGAATTCGAACGTGACTATAGGCCTATCAGGTAAGATATGCTGTCGGTTTATTAACTATACACGTTGTTTCATAAAAAGGATCCCTGTTTGTTTTTTCATAATTCACTCAAATGGTGATCAATTTTCACAAAATGTGTAACAGTTGTAGCTGAAGAAATACTAATTTAAAATATTGCAACAAAATGTGGCAGTTGATTAAATATTCTTTGCTAGTTCTGACGTAATGCTGATGTCATAATGTGTCACGGGTACAAGCTAGATAGTCTCAACTGACCTACTCGGGCTAGTTGAGCGTTTTCATTGGTCAACGCCATTACTATCGCTCGGATAGTAAACAACAAATAGAAACACTATCGGCGTTTCTATTTTAAAAGCAACGCAACGCAACGCAACGCTGAAGTGGAAATGCTCTTTAATGCGAAACAAGTTTTATAAACCGTTCCAGTTATCTGTGATTTATCTAGCGGCTGGTTGCGACGACAAACGACGACGACGGAACTCCGCACTTGACCTCTGCACTGTCTGAGCATTTATTCTGCCAACAAATAGAAACAACGGCTGCTTCGGTTTACGTCACACCAGGAAAGTGCGCCAGACGGAACAGACAGACAGCCGGGGACAGAGGACATTCACACCTTATGTGACGATAGCGGCTCTTACCCCAATTTCATGTGTGCCCGAATTTTTAAAACTAGGAACAAACTGTGCTTAAGAATGGCTACTTTTATTGCAAATAAGTAAATATTAAAGGTCTAGAGATTTAAACTCAGTTGTCAGCTCGGGCGATGTAAACTCAGAGTCAGGGCAGCGAGATAACTAATCATATGAGTGCATAAACTAATCGAACGAAGGACGAATATCAGAGATTATTTTAGAAGCTCACGCTAAACAGCTAGCTGTAAAAACATTTTGTATTTTCAGAATTCTTCTTACTTCGAGCGCGAACATGTGATACGTCAGAATAGAGTACCCTATGTTGTTGGTACGAAGCTGCGCTAAAAATCGAAACAGGCCTAATCAAACATGTTAAAACGTGTCCCTTATTGTCTTTTTTTTCTTTGCCGAGTTTGGTGCTGAATGACAAAACTTTAAGACAGAGTGGCGCAGGGTGTGTTTTGTGTGCGGTGCGCACTGCATCACTTGCAGGTCTGCTCAGTCTCACGCATCTGCCGCCACCGGCATCCATAGCAACTGCTGCTGAAACCACAGACACAGCAGTGTCTTCACATTCCAGTCTTCACATTGTCGTGCGGCGCTAAACGCTGCCGTCATGGCGACAACAGACTTGAGCTCTCTGGACAACCTCGACAACCGCGCAAGCAACAGCAGTGCGAGTCAAACGGTTATTTCTGACGCCGAGGCGTTGATGAATGACGTGATCGGGATATGGCTGACCGGTTGTATTTGTCTGCTCGGGGTCGCCGGTAACGTTGTCTCGTTTGTCGTGTTGAAGAGAGCGTTCGGCGTACAGTCGCCCATGTTCCACGTCTTGCGCGCCATGTCCGTGTCCGACTCGGTCTTCCTCCTAGCCGTCTTCACCGTCCAGTCGGCCGTCAACGCGTCGCAGTACTTTGGTTTCTATCAGCTCGCCGACAACTACCGCGGCTACGTTCAGTACACCGTCTGGCCACTGCTCATGACCACGCAGGTAATGGACCAGACAAATGGTTAAGTACAGTTATACACGTTTATTTGCCACAGAGGCAGCAAAAACAACAGAAAAAAAGATAGAAAAAACAAAAAAACTTAAACTGTGAAATCGGTGATAACGAATGATAACTTTTGTTGCGAGTACGTAAATAGGCCTACTCAAATTTGCAACGCTTTATTTCGAAAGCTCAAAGTCGAACATTTTTTGATGTCCGATTCTTGGGCGACCATTCATAAATTGTTTAGTGTATTAAATTTTAAACTTGGTTAAATTTTAGGGCGGGGACATCGTTTTATATTGAATTTTATTTTCGCTGAAGTCTTAGAAATAAGCAATAGCTGATATGATCCCTACTTACTCCATGCTCTTGATAATGCCGCTGTTGGTGTTTTATTTTCAACATTTTCAAATGCGTCTTTCTCCTGCATCGATTCCAAAGTTAATTGTCTAAGCGTTTGAGTTTTGAAAATAGTTGCGATGCTGCAGTTTATTCCTCTTAGTTCATGTCTAAACCCAGTGAGCTCGACCAAATAGAATGTAGATAAATTTGTTCAGCATCTACAGTCCTCGAAATTATAGGCCTAGCGTGCTATTATTGCTCCCAAGTCAGTGATGGACGTTTTATAGCATGCTGCACACAGGGCTTTGTGCTTTCTAAAGACAACTGCGTGTGATGGACTGCAACAACTATTATCCGCAATTTTGACGCTTTTTGCACGGTGCACGAGGCGTTAAAAGTTGCAATCAAAAAGCCAAAAAATCGCATTCATCTTAGCTTAGCGCGATTTTCTGCCCTTTTACTGTGTGGAAAATAAATTCGTTCTCGGCAAATAATGTTGGATAGAGATATATAAATCAAGATAACAAAAGGCCAATCTACAATACCCGCTTGCTGGTGGCGTAGCATTTTGCAACAGAAAACTACTGAACGCATTTGATTCAGTCTATTGAGTTCGAACATAAATAGCACATTACACTCACTCACTCACTCTTTTACTTGAAATCGCCTCCAACTAAACCTTGTACTCCATTGCGGTGAAAAGCGTGATGATGGCTTGGTAATAAATATAGGCCTACGTTACCAGTATACAAACAAATAAACAGATGGACAGAACGATAGGCAGACACATTCGATCAGCATTAACGTCGCCAGTCGATCAGTATTGCTGATTAACATACAAAGTGGCCTAGAAAATAATAATCCACGAAAGACGCATTCAGGCAGGACATTTCCCGTTAACGGTTTGTCGTTTACGGTCGCCTTTTACGGAAATCTGCATGGACAGACGGACGGACGTGTACGACACGTAATACGGCTTATAGGAGGGCCGCATAATAAAGTGTAAATGCATTCATGAAAACCACATGCACGATAGTTTATTTTGCCCTACAATATTGCAAGGAAGCACACCGTACGGCTCCGAATGGTGTAAAGATTTGCCCCTTAACAGTCGAGTGGTTTATTTCGCATTAGATTCTGATGTGAGTTGGCAGGCGCTGACGTGCGCTGGCTGTAGACACACATTATATGATTACACGCTATAGCTGGTGCTGAAATTGCGGTACCGTTATCACTCGTCACATCACGTGCTCAATGGAATAGATCTGCCAATCTCGTCGCATGGACGTGCAGCATCTCGAAAAATTGTCAAATGCCATTCAAAACCGGCAAAGGCGTGAGATAAAAGCACTTCTTTTCAGTAACGTTAAAAATGTAATTTAAAATTTTGCCTCGATTTGTGTGTTGTTGCTGTTAACTCTGAAAACGCATATTTTGCAATGTATTATATCTCGCAAAATGTGAGTTTTCAGAAAATGCGCCAACATGTGACGCCATCTCTCTTCAATTCGTGCCCGTCTGATTTGCCGTTGCTATGACTTTATCTCGGTGGGTAAGACGGTGCTAAAGCTAAAATAAGCCCAAAATCCAATCATGACTTTAGGCCTATCTAATAGCATGCCAAATAACACACTTTACTATTTCCCGGTGCACCTGTTTGAAGTGAAGGTCTGAAGCGAGCCGACATACGACTTTGACATGCCCAACTCGATACAGTTCCTGAGTGATATACAATCTTTATTTGGTTCTGTTTAATAATAAAAGAGCTATTCACATAATCGTGCCTATTCATGCACATCAACAATTGAAAATGACGCACTGTACGCATCCGCTATAAGAAAGAAACGAAGGAAAACTATGTTTCGCGCAAGAAGGACTTGGCTGATGGTGACAGATGGCGCGCTGAAATTGGGCCACACACCAGCGTGATATTCGTCCATTCGTCGATCCTAGAATTAGGATCGATGGAACCTATTACTGTGATTTGCTTTTGTCACAATAGTTGCTACTTAGTATATGTCAGGTCCTTGGCGCGTTTTATTTGCAGAAAACGGTTTTTAAGCGTACATGGCGATGTTATTCCACAAAGTGCAACCTACCTAACAGCACTGGACTTGCAAGGATCATTCTATTGCAATTTGTATCAAATTTATTAGTAAAATAATAAAACTATCGGTAGAACTTTGGCTGAGGTATGGACAGAAGTTTGACGCTTTTTGTCTCATGACTTAGTTGGCTGTGTCCCGCTGACTGACAATAATTCAGACTATCACATCGATGTCTGTTAACGCGTAGTCGTATAGATAAAAACGATAGTTTTCAGTTAGCCGGAGGTGGATGTGGATAATAACGAACGCTGGATGTTATATACGAGTACAGATGACGACTGTATGGCTGACGGTGCTGGTGTCTGGAGAGCGCTATGTTGCCATCTGTCGACCACTCCATGCCGCCGTGGTCTGCACCGTGTCCCGAGTCCGTCTCGCGGTCCTGTCAATCGTCGTCGTCTCGGTTCTCTTCAACGTGCCGCGCTACTTCGAGGTGGAGGTTGACGTCACAGGCAGCATCATCACCAAGTCGGCGATCGGCAGCGCGCCGGCGTTCCGCATCCTCTACACGAGTGTGTTGTACGCCATGGCGCTGTTCGTCGTTCCACTCGGTCTGTTGATCTACCTCAACGTCCGGCTGGTGCTGGCGCTGCGTCGAGGCCGTGCCGACTGGCTGCACTTGCAGATGGGACAACGTCGCGAGCAGACACTCACAGCCATCCCGCTCACGATCGTCCTCGTGTTCTTCGTCTGCGGCACGCCGTCACTGATCGTCAACATTATCGACTCGGTCGACCCAAACCTCCCCGGCCGCTACTCGTCCTACGTCACTTTGATGGTCGTCGCCAACTTCCTTGTCGTTGTCAACTCGGCCAGCAACATCATCATCTACTGCCTGGTCGGCTCGCAGTTTCGTAACAAACTCGTCGAGACACTGACGGCGCTGGCGCGTGACTGCCGCCGTCGTGTAGTGTGTGGCGGTGACAGCTCACCGACCAGCACGCCGACCAACAGCCGTCGTGCCGACCGATGTGGTTCCAACACAACCTCCGTCAACCTCGCTGTTATCTCAGCCGGTTGCGACGCCATCGTTCCGCTACCGACCACATGACGTGACGTTACGCTGTTTCAGCGCCTCCAGTCTGCAACTGTCATTAGGTATCAGGACTTTTCGTAGCGAAAACTACTGACGAAATGGGCCTACTACGGCATAAGCTATACAGTGCATCCCCACATTGATCCAACAGTGTTTTGTTATTATTTTTCTACATGCATGACCGGTAAAATGCAATGCCACAATTTCTATAGCCGTGCTCTCAGCACTGTTGTACATGTTGTTATAGTTTTTTTGTTTATTGTTTTGAGTTGTAGATTTTGTTACCATTTCGCACCTGTCAAATAGAATTTTAGCACACTAAAACGTCAACAGATAGCTGCTATAGGGAAACGCATTGACCAAAAAATATTTAACAAATAAATAACTATTTGTACATATACCAAATTACAGCCACTAGATTTCTGAAGTTGTATGGCACTAGGCAGCTTCTGAGCACAGTGCAGAAGATCAGGAACGGCCTTCTTCATACGTTACTCAAAACTCGCATTCTGACTCATATCATTCTGACGGATGGAGTATACTCTAAACATTTCATATGACAAACATTTCACATCAGTTCTTAATAATCGTAATTTAGCAATAACCGCCGTATATAATTGCTAGATACTTTTCAGTACGTGTGTTTTTTCATCAAGTTTGCTGATATCTTAATGTAAAAATTCGATTTCCGTAAAGCTTATAACCTAAAGTCAAAGCAAGTGTTTTGTATGAACACTGTTTACAACAGTGTTTAATAAGAGTCTATAAAGCGTGTTTAGTAGGCTATTGTTGTGGTCATTCATATTTTATTTGAGTAGATGTAGACCTGTAGTCTATTAACCCGGTAAGAAAATTAAGCTGCAACTTATCATCGAACATTTTATTTATTACAAGTTTGGTAGCCGTTTCAAGATATTAAAGAAACTCGGAATATTGTCATTGCTATAATTTTATGATGTTGAGTAGTAAATCTGTGAAAAGTTAGTGATTATTTTGAAACCACAGATGTGCAAAAAGTCTTTGTATGATAGTTTTCATTGTTGTCTGTTGTATTATATGCGCTTTCATTTGCCTGTTTCCTTCTGATGTGCTATTTTACGTTGTCCAATAATAACGGGAAGCAACTAAAAATTTTATGACGTTAAAACTTAGAGCACCTTACTGTTGTCACTTAGTACTAATGCCGCTGTGCACAAAACAGCAATCTGTCATGCATTAAGTGCCGGAGTCAGGGCTTACTGAACAGAGTGGTAAAGCAGCTGAGTGTCTATGGCGAGGCTAGTACAGTTGAGTGATCGGCCACATGGGCGACGCAAGCTGGATTTATTTCCGTAGAGATGTAAGACAGTCGCCTTGGCCCCGTCGCACCGCCTGACACATTTCACTACGTTTAGCGGTGCTTATAGGACACGCCCATTGGAACCAACGCACCCAACTAATCGATATCCAACGGTTTATGTATGTCGATGCCGGAACAATGGACCTACCGCAAGCAGATTGAAACAATGAAGATGTACATTGTGTCCGAAATTAAAATAACCCGCCAAACGTAACGCAATAAAAACGGACATATCTGCACAGAATGTTACAATAAACTCCTGGTCTCTGGAATAATATTCAGTGTTCTCTGATAATGATGATAAGGTTAGACAGTGATGACTTACAGCGGAGCAGTAATATACAATGCAACAGGATATGATGACTAGGCTTACATAAAATTGCTCAGATACACCAAGTCATAAACATTTACAGAACAAATATAATGATACAAAGATTAATTTTGTGGCAAAAATTGCAAATGTTTGGTTACTCAAGTATCAACTTTATGGTCAGAGTACACATGCATTAAGCTATAACTTACTTATTTACTTATTCATTATAGCAGTTTCCGAGATGTGCCTCAGGTTTACTTGCCACATATTGTGTAGTTGTGTATGGCGCTGCGTAGATGTGTTTTGATTGATTGATCGGCTGTCTAGACGTACAGCCCTGATTGGTGACACGATATAAAGTCGTCCCATTCACTCTATTTAACAGATAACATAATAAGACTTTTGTTCATTGTTGGCTATTTGTTTGGCTGTCTTACAGTGATATTCAACTTTTACAAATCATTTGGCTTTGACCTTGACTTTGACTTTTGACTTTGACTTAGCGACATTGATAGATATGCATCTTAGTTCTAGTGTTAGATTTTTTAACAGTCAAGTTTATATTGTATAGTACAGTTTAGTAAAATAGTGTTATAGTTTTTTTGTGTTAATTAAAATGCTATAGTTGTACTTTTGTGTAACTTTGGATAATTTTATTTTTACGTGGTATACTTTTGATTTATTAAGTCATTAATATTTACTTTTGATACAAATAAATTACATAAAATTTTGCATGAGACATTTTACACTACTGTTTATCATCACTGATCAAGTGCAGAACTGACCAATTTTTTGAATAAATTAATTGGCTTAGGCTAAAACTGCGTTTCAGTTGCTTTAAAGTCTGACATGCTAAAAAGTCAAAATCATCTTAATTTAGCTTCGACTTTGACTTATCTGCACATTAACTGACTTTGACTTTAACTTTGACTTAAGTCAAATACCGCTGCTGTCTTATTGTAAACCGTGCTCGTATTGAATCTTACCCATTTTAACATTGAGCTTGAATCAACATGTAAAATTTTATTCAAAGAGATTCTCATGCAAAATTATGTTAGTTTTTAACGCGCTACGCCTATTGTTGTGTATTGTTTATAGGTATGTCTTGGTAGTCGCTTGTCATAGAAATAATTACATATAAATAAATGCACACATTGTGTGACTGAACTTCTTACGGGACAGTCCTGTAATAATTGTTGCAGTTTTAAATCGTGAATGCTGGACAAAACGAATGCGACGTGTCAGAAAAAGTTACTCAACGTTTGGGTTAATTATGCTATCCCGTTCATCTGGCGAATATTTGATCTTGACTGATGTCGCTGCTGAGACGGAGCTTTGCCGGGCTGACAGTGATCTACTGTAGTCTACTGTAATGGTGGTCTCAATCTCATTTCTTTACTACTGCTGCTGCAACTGCTGCGACAGTCAACGGCTCAGCTTAAGTCGGTGCCGATGGATTAAGGTAATGATTGCCCGGCCGGCCGCAGCGGGATAACATTATACTGATGGCGTATTAAGACGACTTGGGTGTCGACGAAATGATGCCATCATTACTAACTGCTCAACGACCATATAATCGTCACCAACGCCATCTGCATCGGCGATAACTCTAGCAGCCGCAGCAGCAGCAGCAGCAGCAGCGCCGACAGCAGCGTTACTGTGCGACGTTACCGATGGCGAAAAGAAACTGCTTTTAGTGTAGACGTTTTGTTCATTGACAAGCAAAGCTAGCTAATGAATCCACGGCACTCGTGCACGATATAAAGCCAAACAGGAAACAGTAACTAAAATGGTCCTAAGCAAACATGTGGTAGATTTTACGTCATCAAATCAAATCAATAGTAGATTTTGGGTTATTACGACTATAGGTAATTAGGTTTACTCTGCCTTAGATTCGGTAGATTTCCCGTCGACATTGGGCGCTATAAAAATTTGCTAACTCACTTACTCAACACTAAAACATACAAAAAATCCCCATAGTGCGTAAAATTGCTGGTTACTGAACGTAACTGGTAACTGCACGAGTATGATTCGAGGACTGCTCGTAAATCTGTACAAATTTTGATCGTGGCATTATTCTCAACGCAATTAATAATACAGTAGCTCTCCGGCGTTCCTTTAAGTATTATTTTACTATTAATGCCGCGAACGAAACGTGACGAGTTTCCTGACAATTAATTAATAACATGTATTATTTAATAACGGCGAAAGTAAACTAATTATCGACGGTGACTGACTGCTAGAGCCGTCAATTACTTTCGATATTGCGTTTGATACCGCAGGCCTGTTGTAGCTAGAGGATACGGACGGCGAACGGCTGTTGCGCAGGTCCGGAGAGATGGCAAGCATGCTGCATCATTAAACCGATAACATCAACATCCGACTTCATGGCGTGCTACGGCGACTGGATTTATGACGTCGTTAGTAGCAGATCATGCGACGTAAAATCATTACTACGGGATGAGCTGGGTTTTAGTGTCCATTGGCGTCGCTGCTCTACCATCAGTTAGCTGCCAACTCACCCGATGTAACATTGAACAGTCATCAAACCACAGCTTTTAGGAGCGCCGCTACAGCGCACGCGACACGCTAGTAGGCTAAGCTACTCTAACATTTATATTTTATATAAGGTACTGAGGCGACGCTCTTGAGGTCTTGTGGTAGCTTTCGTAATCATTTTATTGCAAATTTTCGGGATAACGACAGCGAAATCGGTCAAAATATGCTTAAAGCTGCCGCACAGTAGTATTGCGTTCGTATTATGGCTACAGCACGTTTTACAACATCTAACAAGACGTGACATCGATCGATAATTGCCCGTCGTCGATCTTGTCCTAGAGATGTGTGGTGTAGAGTGAGCTTTACATCAAGTCGGCGTCTGCAGCGGCACAACTAGCCAACCGTCGTATAAAATTTGCATGGGTCTACATACTGACGACAGTTCTACGGTCGTGAATCACGAGCGACGCTTTTGGCTACAGTCTTTTTAAGCCAGTGTATTATTATTGTCTGATCGGACCAAGCCGTTTGACAGACTTCAGTAGAAATCAAGGATAACCACTGAATCCCGGTTAGAGACGGTCAGTGCTGCTGATGCGTGGAACCGTTGATAGCAGTGCTGCGATCCCTGCTGCAGAAACCACAAACTACGGCTACTGCTAACCTATATATCTCATTCTGCAAAAACGCCCGTGACCCCCTGTTATCCGATATACAGGGTCGAATTTAAACCCAATTAGGCCATGTTTGGTAAAACAAGGGAACCCTCAGATAAATTTTCTGTCATTAATGTACAAAATCTTAACATAAATTTTGTCTTATTATCATATGCAGTTTTGCTGATAATACATGATTTGAGACATGGCTTTCCGAATTCCGATGCCTTATGCAAACCGCAGACTGTCGTGGTGCACAAGTGAAATCTTAAATGTTCCAAGACGCCAGAAAGAGACATCATCATGATGTTTGCTTGTTAATGCTAAAATGGTGTCTGCAACATTAGGCTTACCGCGTCATTATCACAAACAGTTGCCTGCATTGGGGTGCATTTGGTCACTGTCCACTGCGGAAATAAACAATTTCGATAACTGTACCTATAATACGCAGTATACAACATATTACGTATTCAGAGTGCTTCGTATAAAAATCTGCCATTTAAATCATTTTCACGCGCTTGCGGCAGAAATTGCATTTGCGTTCGGACGACATCGGCCGTGTGCCTGGCATGTCGCTGGAGCTTATGAATACGGAGGAGGAGAGGCGGTTTTATACAAACGAAACAGTAAATATTCACATAGACAGTCGACTAGAGAGCAGCTTGCTAACGGGACAGCGGTAATATAGCGATAACCTCGGGTTTTCCCAGATAGTCCTACATGAAATGTGGCAATAATAGCTGCATGGTGCCAACGGCGAAAATACCGCAGGAATAAAAATAGATTTTCGAATAATGACGCATTTTTTTTTAAATTTTCGTTTTGAATTTGCATTGTAATTGATTTTTCGTTTCCACTTGTGCGGAGTCATCGTTGATATAGTGTTAACTGTCATTATATCTTTAGCACCAGCGTTAGCAGCTTTCCCAATGAGTTTAATTTGCTTTTAAAGTTGAACAAACAACAAACATTAAAGTATGCAAAACAACAATTTTGAACCTACTTTGCACTATGTTAGCTCTACTCTGTTTGCTCTATGTCATACACCAATAAGATCTTTTACGTAGTAGACAGGCATTTTTTAGGTTTCAACTGCTTCAAAAAGTTGTAAATTTATTTGCGTTTGAACGATCCATGAAAATATCGAATTATCTTTTCAGGAAAAATGTTTATTGTTTTGTGGTGCTCTTTATTGGGCCTTGTTGCCCACCACTTGTTGCGTGGCAGTTATTTTTTTGCCAGTGTTCTCTGATTGTCATGCTTTGTTGCCATTGCATCGGTGGAAATAAATAAATAAAAATAATAAAATAAATTATTTTTCGCTACGGCTCTGTCTCGACTTTCCAATCGGTTGAGGAGCGGGATTTCCGCTATTCCTTGCCTCACCTCCCTCGACGTTCTCTGCGTCATGCAACGCTCTGTCAGATCGACCCCTGCAGCCTACTGAAGAGTATGCTAGCAGCCATTGCCCATGGGCACACACAACAGGCGCATGTGCTCGTTCTGAGAAAGCGACATCGGGCTGGAAAATTGGTTCGAAAAATTTAAGTTCTGTAGGTTTTGAAAAACAGTTTTAAAACTCAACAGTGCAAAATGTTGGGATTTTGATGTTTTGTTTGAAGTGCAATTTATAATGAAAATTAGAAATTTAATTTCATATTTTAATCGTGATTTTTGACTTTTGACTTTACGTTATTAATGCAACAAAAACGGCGTGACATGAAGAAAGACGTATGAAATGTTCTTTTTTTGGTTTTGAAATTTTTCCTATGTTTTTTACACATTAAAACCTGGAAATCTTAACAAATTTTGGAAAAACTCTTCGAAACTAACAAACCTACAAAGTTGTTTTTCATAAACTTAGTTTTTTCAGCCCTGGGTGACGTGATGGCGTTCTGGCGGTCGAAGAAAGGTAGAGTTGATCCTGACAAGGCGTGGCAGCGCCAGAACGACGAGCAACAGCATAACGTTTTGTACCGGTACGTCAACTTACAGCGTCAGGGGCGACTTGTCGAAGTCTACAACACTTGCGGACTTGAAGCCCTGAAAGCCGTTATACGCGACGAGCTCGGCGCGTTCCTCTACAACGACGGGAAAGGAAAAGTCGTGACGAAGGCGGAAATCATCAGCTGGAAACGAGACCACGCTGCCAACATGAACGTGAGATCATTCGTGCTTGTTATCTTGACGCTTAGTTGTTTTTTTTCGGCGTCTTTTTTCAATTGTCTACGTTACAAATAACGCACTGACTGTTGACTGGCTGCACGGCAGCCGGTCAGATAGCCTACAGGTATCTGACCGGTCAAAATGAAAAATCGCAGTCACCCCATAGCGAATGACATTAAATACAGTATACGCGTTGCTGACTAAAATTCGCCTGAATATTATAGTGTAGGGTTTAGGGCTTACGACTAGGATTAGAGTTAGGGTTAAAATTTGGGTTAAGGTTCTTCTTCTCCTTTTTGTCCCGTGGTTCAATAACCGTAGTAACCGCAGCTATGAAAGTCCTCCACTCCACACGATCCTGTGCGCCGTGAGACGCCTGTTGTAATGTCATGTTGCACCACTTCAGTACGTCAACCCAGCGCTTCTTTGACTGTCCCCGGTAGTTGTGACCTTCCGCCGTCCCGAACAACACTTTCTTTAACATTCTGTCGTATGTTAGGATTATCGTTTCTAAAAAGATCACAGCAAAAAAACTTCAACAGTTTACAAAGCTATGTAAGGGCGATATGAGTCAAAACTCGAAAACAGCAAAAATGGTTTTGAGGCGATATTATCGCGTGTTGAATTCCAGACTGGCCCTTACAAGATTAGCC
>Ga0209671_1004531_pt1 | contig 13799 bp, 5 predicted proteins | sample WorMetHERISLAND2_2_FD_187401 | JGI IMG/M metagenome (GOLD analysis project Ga0209671, IMG submission 187401) | Marine gutless worms symbiont microbial communities from Max Planck institute for Marine Microbiology, Germany - Olavius geniculatus... | ecosystem: Host-associated > Annelida >... | reverse complement strand
GTTTATATACAGTGCAAGGGTGACATCTTGGTTGTAGATATAAAACAGCACAAATCACAATTTACAAATTCAAACATCACCATTACACAATGTCAGAAAAACTTTGCTGACTGTGTAATGGTGAAGTTTGAATTTGTAAATTGTGATTTGTGCTGTTTTATATCTACAACCACGATGTCACCCTTGCACTGTATATAAACTGAACAGTTTTTTTTACATAAATAGAAATATATCAGCAGTTATGTTGAGTCCATTGTTTTTACTGGTTGACTGCATGCTTCTTGGAGCCAGTCTGAGTCTTCTTAATGTCACAGTGTAGCTGTTAACATCCATGAAATGGCTCAGTTTACGTCATATTCAGTGTTTAGTTTTATGTCATGTAAATAGAATGTATTTGTGCAAATTGTGTATTGGTATGTTGTAGTTGGGTCTGTTACTCTGTATGCAAAACAGGTTAGTGATTTAATGTCTGTGTGTTAAGGGCAGATGTGTACAGTCCAATGAATTGATGCTTACTGCATATTCATGAGTTGCTTTTGTGTGTACCGTAGGTCTGTGTATCTGAACATTCCGTTTCTGATCATAATGAACATATTGATATCCTTAATCGGTCTAATCATCTATGCATATTATGCCGATGTTGGGTGCGATCCTATCAGAAGTAGCCTCATCTCAAATCCCAATCAGGTTTACTGTGCATCTATTTGATCTCATTTGCACACTTTTCCGTTATAATTGTTTGTGAAGTATATTTTATCCATTGGTAGATTATGAAAAGCATGCTACTTACTGACTTTGGCATTTTGTTTTAATTTGACTTTAATTTATATTTTGGGGTCTTTTTTTCTGCTTTTTGTTCCTGTTCTAAATTTCTCAAGGTTTGAACAGATTTCGATGAATATTTAGGAAGGGTGGAGTGTGGCTCAAACAGAGTTGCTAAAGTTTTGTTCGATGTCGGATTTCTAAGTCCAGGAACTTTTTAATAGATAACAGCAGCAGTATTAAGTCTGTTACATTTACCAGGCAGTGGGGAGGATTATTCTCAGGTGGAGATTTGAGATGTTTGATTTGCTTCTTGTTATTGTTGCAGCTGGTGCCTTACTACGTTCTAGACGTCATCAACTTTCCCGGTCTTCCTGGAATATTTCTGGCTGTCTTATTCAGCGGCTCAATGAGGTGTGCTAATAAGCCTGTTGCTGACTTTTTCTGCTGTGCAGTTTAGACACACCCATCTTCTTAATCCTGTTTGCTTCGTGTCACTGAAGTAAACAGTTTACTTTTTGAAGATATTACAGATGCTTTTTTTGTAATTTGATTGCAATATACACTGTGTCCCAAAAAACATCCCACTTTGTCATTTTCCATATCTTTGCCACATATTAACCGAGTTTCAAAATTCTTTCACTGGCGCATACCATGGACAATTAGCAATAAATTAGTTGTTAGATATGCCACCACACTTTAACTGTGTTGCTACACTACCATGGGAAACATGAATTTTCAAAAATCACTAAAATCACTATAATACATATGCAAAAAGTTATCTTATGAAACAATTTTTACTAATTTTCATACAAAAATTAAATTATGTTTAGTGCTACATACTCTTCTGATGTTTGTAAACAAAAACAGGTGATATTGTAATAAATAATAATTTTTAATTCACTGATGATATATCGGTGATGTAATGTGCCATTTAGCAGTGGAGACAAGGCTCTGATAAGAAACTTGTACCGGTTCAAAAAATACAGTTTTCGGAGAATACTGGCAGAATTTTTTAAATAAACTGCAATTGGGAAAGTGTGGGAATGTTACTAAAAAGAGAATTGAGAAACATGCAGCACCGACCAAAGGCATAAGACCGGCAGACTGAAGCATACACGTACTGAAAAGAACGTGATCTCTGTGGATGAAATGGTAGGCTTGCTAAACCACAAAGGCCAGAAACAAACATATCGTTCAGTATGCCAGATATCAAAAGAAACAGATCTAACAAAGTCTAGCATCGTACAGATTATTCACTGCATTTTTGGTCGGAAGTGTATTTTGTTTACTAACATGCTTGCTGTCTATGATTGCTAGTTTTTCTTGCATTTATATTTTACAAGGTAGTGTAGTGACACAGTTAACGTTTGGTGGGATATTCAATAATCACTCTTTTGCTAATTGTCCACAGAATGTACCAGTGAAAGAATTTTGAAAATCGGTTAATAATTGGCAAAGATATAGACAATCACAAAGTGGACGTTTTTGGGGACACAGTGTAGATTGTAGTTTTTCTGTAGAATCAGTTTTTGTTTGCTTTGTGCTAGTAGCTAAAAAGTAACTCGATCAATAAAGGACATTACATTGTTTTTTGCTTCTCAAAAACATGTGAGTAAATTTTAGTCGAATTTTTTTTGCAGGTGTTGGCAGTGGCCTTAGGTGAAAGTGATTAGATTTTTGTGTCGACCCATTTTTTCGTGGATTCTGGGTCATTTGTGATTTTTGCCATTATGTGATAGGGCATAAGCTGACACTTTGCATCGTGCTTACCAGCTGGCAGCACCATTCTCAGTGGAGGTTTGGTCGCTTGTAGTTAGCAATGATTTGATGCTAGTGCTGAGTGCTGGTGTGTGTGTGTGTGTGTGGGCTGTCAGCTCAATGTCAAGTTGTCTCAACTCGGCTGCAGCGGTCACGTGGCAAGATATCGTACAGATCTATGGACGGACGTTTCCTGAGGCTAAGAAAACACTCATAACCAAGCTGATAGGTAATGAATAACTTGCATTAAGACACTGGCTAGCCGCTGCCAAGACCATTTTGGTGGAATATTTGGAGTGGCTTCCGAGAGCTCAATTTACAAATCCTCTTAAGATTTTCATAAGATTACTTTTCAAATCTAACTTTCAGTTACTTTCTAAGTCGCCAACTTACTTGTGCATAAGTTTTTCATGACTAATTCGAACATTTTTGCTAAATGTATGTATTTATTTGTTCAGATTTTTGTAGTTTTGACTTTGAAATTTTGTTTATTTTACCCCATGGCCATGGGAGATAAATGTATAACTGTCCTGAGAAAAAGCAGGCTGATTGCTGAAGTGCTTTCGCTACTACAGCTTTAGCGATTTGTCCGAGTCATTATTGACCATTCTGTTACATCCGGCATACATTTGCAATCTCTTCCTTTATCCTCATTTTCATCTTGACCAAATTCTCTTTTGTGTTGCTTTTAATTTAACTTAATTGGCTAATTTGTTTCATGGTATCTGTTAGTCATACAAAGACTTCTCTGTAGAAGACATGCGGTTGATGATTATTTAATTTTGTGTTTATGTTTGCTTCTGTTTGTAATTATAATTTGTGAACGGGTTTTGACAATTTTTTTTGCACCACTGATGGCAGTACAGATGCACGGAACCTACTTATCAGATCCTGTTTAGGCTGTGTGTCTCAGTTCTGGATTTTTAAAATAATGATAGGTCTCTCTTTCTATCGAGGACATTGTTAGTAGTGGATGTTTTTTTATTGCTGTGTTGGTATAATGAACGTATGAGAGAATATGTTGTGATTTGTTGTTAATTAATGTTGTTCATGCGCCCTGATTTTTTCTTATGCACCCTGATTCTTTCTGAGACTTTGTCGCTTTATAAATCATTTACTTACTTACTTACTTACTTACTTACTTACTTACTCAATACTGTGTGCAGTTGTTGTGTATGGAGTCGGTGCAATGGTGATAGCTTGCATCACACCACTGATTGGCGTCCACGTCTTGCAGGTCTGCGAACGTTTTTGGCCTGACCGTTAAGCTTGGCTGGAATATTTGGAGCGGCTTCCGAGAGCTTAATTTACAAATCCTCTTCAGATTTTCATAAGATTACTTTTCAAATCTAACTTTCAGTTACTTTCCAAGTCGCCAACTTACTTGTGCATAAGTTTTTCATGAGTAATTCGAACATTTTTGCTATTGTATTTATTTGTTCGGATTTTTGTAGGTTTGACTTTAAAATTTTGTTTATTTTACCCCATGGCCATGGGAGATAAATGTATAACTGTCCTGAGAAAAAGCTTAGCTAAGCTTAACGGTCAGCCCTGTAGCACGAGCTGGCATCTGTCCATTTATCTCTCTCTCTCTGTTGTTTGTAACGGATGTAATGTGGTAACCGGTAAATCTCAGGGGAAAACGTTTTACATGAATAATTAGCTCTGTGGCAAGGCTCCTTGTGTGCAAAATTTGAGCAAGGAGGGCATTTTCAAATTTGAGGCGGTATGGAGGAGGCAGGAAAAATGTGCGTTTTTCAACTGAAAACTGGCAGTATCTTAGGAACAGTGAGACATGGGGCCAAGGTTGCTACAGGTGACTAATAGGAAGTTGCATAAGCCCTTTCACACGACATGAAAATCATTGACCTTGGATTACCTTGAACATTCATTACACACTCTGCTATGCCAATCGTGCAGTATTGTGGCTAAACAGTAAGTCGTAGGGGGGTCAGCGATAGTGCCGTTGGATGATGGTGATGATGAGTTCCTATAGGCTGTTAATAGTAACCATGTCTCCATGTGCAGCAGTTTGGCTGCAGTTTTCACTGCAAGGTTTCAGCCTATTAGTTGCCGTATTTCAGAAATGATCGGCTTTCCCTAGCGACAGCTAGGCTTCTTGTATGTCTTGTTGTTATGTGCCCGACATCCACCAACAACTTAATAGAACAGAATGACACACGATGAATCGTTGCAGAATTATTGTAATCAGCAACAACTGGAAAACCAGTAATACCAATAAGGTATGATTGTATCATAATTCGATCCGACCCCACTGAAATACAGTTAACATGTGCACAATTCCATGTGCAACTAGGAAAGTAGTGCCAACAACACTGCTTGCATCCTACCGTACTCGTAATCTTTGATTTTTGAGCTGAAAATTGGTCAGTCATGTCTCGGGAAACGCCCAAACCAATTTAGGTTTTTTTGCCTTTCTTCAGGACATGAGCCTTTAGGGCACACAAAGATAGAAAGATGGACAAAATCTGTAATGTGGTTTTTTATGACAATCTCATAGTAATTTAGTCAACAGCCTATGATGAAACTCTGGACCACATTTTCATTTGTTAATCGTAGTATAGTTTGTGCATGGCTGTTTGCTGCATAGAGTGGTTGTACCATAGGCTTATTAATAAATTCTGTGTTGATTAAAGTTGATATTTCTTTCGGTTGCAGGCATCTCTGAGCTTCTCGGGAGCTGTTATGGGTCCGTGCCTTGGCATGTTCCTGCTCGGTGCATTCTTTCCATTTGCCAACTCATTGGTCAGTCAGTCTGTCTGGCATGTTGCCCGTAGCTTTTTCTTATGAACTGTTTTCGTACGCATCTTTGTTTCTAGCAGCTTGCAGCTGTTCTTGGTTGCGTATTCAAGTAACTATAGATTTGAATAAACTCGGGCTGAAACAGTAACGAATAAACTATAAACTGCTATTTTCTTCGGAATGATTTCCATTTGCTGCTACGTATTGCAACAATGAAGAAATTGTGACAGATGTGGGAAGTTCGTAGTTCGTCAGGTTGTTCTGTTCTTTTTTTGGTGTTTATTACTTCCCTGATTCACCGTCGGTCCATTCTGTTGATTTCTCAGTCATTCACCTTAGCATGGTCCAAGTCTATGACGCGGTTGAGAGAGATAAATGTACAAAACATCAGTCTATACACTTGTTAACGGCAACATTTAAGGACTTGCACATCGAAAACAGCAAAAAATTACAAAAGGTGATATTGCCCGCATCACACTGACTGCATGTCAATGTGCTGCTGAATAATATCACCTTTGGGACGTGTGAAGATGACAGGGCCAGCCTTTTATCATTGATGGTAAAGGTAAAGTAAAGGTAAAGTCCACGTACTTGCTATAGCGCTTCTTACATGCTTCTTCAAGACCAGAAGCGCTTTACAGTCTTGGAAGTGGCAGCTGATTGGCATGAGCTAATGATACCACAGTGCACTATGCGGCCATCCATTGCCTGCGCGAATGAACAATTGGACCCGTGGTTTGCAGCAAGCAGACATACCACCGCCCCAATCAGCCACACTAGGCCTTCACCCCATAGCCCATAAGCTACTACTCATTTCCCGTCCCACGAAGGGTAGGAGGCTGAGTTGGCCTGAGCACATAGTAATATGGTGTTTGACGATGTTTGACTGTAATTAGTACAGATAAATAAGATAATCAAATGTTTTCATACAACGATTAAACAAGTGAAGTTTTTAGATCGAAAATTGTTAAAATTCACCATCATTTACTGTAGCAAAGCGCAATGATATCTTGCGTGTACTAAAGTATAGTTTGCCACATTAGAGCTGTGCTGTTTTGAATAATTTATTACAGAAGTGCACTTTCCGAACCAAGTTATTATGCTCTAGTGAAACAATTCATCACATTTTTATTTTCCTGGGAAGGGGCGCTGCCCCCTCACCAGACACCACCCCATTTTGTGGTTAAGGTAGTAATTTTGATAGCAGTTGTGCATAACCGTGCACAGGTCACTGATCCCGTTTACTTATTTGAGCGCATGACAAAATGGCTAGCATCAATGAAGAAAACTGACCCCTGTAGACGCAAAAATCTCGCAGATATCTTTTACACAAGCCGAGTTATAGTCAGTTTTGTCCCAAATTTCGTTGCCATGGCAACGGGGGTCAATCGGGGAAAAATGCAATTGGCAGCATTCGATGACGCATCCTCAAAAACCCTCCTATAGGCGCAAAAATCTCTTACGCATGTCGAGTTAAAGCCAATTTTGTTCCAAATTTCGTTGTCATGGCAACGGGGGTCCCATCCCCGAAAACCCCCCTATAGGCGCAAAAATCTCTTACGCAAGCCAAGTTATAGCCCATTTTGTCCCAAATTTCGTTGCCATGGCAACCAGGGAGGGTCCGGGGTAAAATTAAATGACACCATTAGATTGGCCATCCCCGAAAAACATACCCTAAAACCAAAAATTACAACTATCTTATACACAGCCAGAGTTATGACCGTTTAAATAATTGCTTAATTTTTCCCATGGGCCCCATTGTAATTTTTTTGATTTTTGTGAATAAATACGTTTAATATTAAATTTTAATTTTGTAACCCCAAAAAGGCACTTCCTTGTGCAGAACCGCGTCGTTTGACGCATTAAGCGTAAAAATCCCTTAAAAGGTCTGACCTGTGGGTGAGTCGAAGAAAAAAGGCATTTTTGCGTATATTTCACCCATTTGCCGAGAAGCCCCCTTGGAGGGATTTGCAAAAAATTTTGCACGATGGGTCCCCTCGCCGATGTAATCAACCATGCCAAATTTTATCTCAATCGGATCAGGGGTTTCTATTCTGTAGGGTTGGCAAATTTTTGGCTTTCCCATAGGAAAGAGAAGTCGCCGTTAACCTATGTTATGGCTTGAACTACCATTCGGCCTGTGATGGCATGGTCTATGACTGCAGATTTGTTTTGCTCTGTTGCTGCTGTAGTGCTGGTGTTTCATGTATACTCACACACTCCTGCATCATGTTGTGTGTTGTATGCCAGGGTGCCTTGGTTGGATGTATTGTGTCCTCTGTGTTTTCTCTGTTCCTTGCGATCGGAACATTCATCGTGCGACCGCATCGTGAAACTCTGCCCACCTCAGTTGAACGCTGCAACCTATCCTACTCTCTGTCAGCTGGCGAGACTGCGGTCGGAGAACAATTGCTGTGGACTACTGCTGTGTCTAACACACGGCTGTCTTGGAATGAAACCGTAACAGCTGGCAGAAGACTGTTGGCTGTTGGGCACAGTTCTATATCGTCAGTGCTAGATTATGCTGGTGACCCGACCGGAACAACTTCTGAACTGTCTTCAGCATCTTATGTGCACCAACTGTGAGTTAAAGGTCATTCTACCGGTGTTATAAGTCAGTATGTAGTCTTTTTAAGTAAGAGATCCTGCATTGATGTTTTTAAATGATATTTGAAAAAACTTTTTGCCTTTTCTACAGCACGTTAGAAACTTTATGCCTCTGTGTTATTTCGGTTTATTGCATGTTGTATAAGCTTCAGTAAATTTATAGGATGCACATTGTTAGCAAGAAGCCCACATAATCTTAGGCACAAGAGTTAGGTTTGCTCAGCGAGATATTGGCATACGCTGAGCATTTTCTGTTGTACTTTTACTGCTGCAACGAATACTTCTTGCCTCCACTGAAGCATCAGCTGTGAAATTTTATAGCGGGGTTACGTGGATTTTGGTGACAAACCAGGTTTTTTTGTTACTGGGTTTTGGATTACTATCCAAGATTCTTTTCCGCTAGGAGATAGCAGCAACATTAACACTTGTGTTAATATAAATTTGTGTCCACCAGGTGGCAACTCCATGCGTGGCAAATGTTTGAGAAGTTTGGTTGCTTTTCATCATATGCTGAAGTATAAAGTGTTGTTAGTAATAATTGTGTGCACATGTTGCTGCACAGTATGTATGAGAACTTTTACCATGATTTGTGTCTGCAGACTAGCGGATAGCCCACTGTTCAAGCTATCATTTCTCTGGTACACGGCAGTTGGCTGCATACTGACAATCGTCATCGGAGTCATTGTCAGCTTGGCCACATGTAAGCGTTTGGCTTTTGCTGACCAGTGCGTGTATTGACAACAAGTCTGATCCGATTCCATTGGAAAGAATTTCGATTTGATTCAATTCACTCTCAGTGACATCGTGGCAAGGAGGCAAATGGTGGGGCCAGTTGCCCACAGAAATTTTCACTTGTCGAAAAATTGTCCGAAAATTTTCTTCTCAGAAAATGTTTGTCCAAAATGGGCTTGTAGATCTGCATTTTGGAAAAATTCAAAGGCAAAATTAAAATTTTGAGCACACATAATCTCTTCGGTTAAAAATTTGCAATGTTCTGTCGGAATTCTGTCGAACATTTGCAGTGTCTGTGGGAAAATTGCAAATTTGGGCCATGACTACTTTTTTGACTCACGAATCCTCTGTTCATTGATGCTTCAAACCCTTCATAAACTTTGAGCTGCAGTTTGGGCCTATAGTAATGTCGCACTACTGTACTGTCACTGGTATAGATCAACCCAAAAGAACGAAATAAAAGTTGTAGACTTAAGTAAAAAATCAGATTACAGAAGAGCGGGTTAACGTCATTGGTCAGTTGTTGCGCTTTTGGAAGCTCGTGACAAAGTGATAGGCCTAGTGGAGTGAAACTGAATGAATCTACGCAATACGCATGCATGCATGCAGTTAGTGCCAACCAGCGTGCAGAAACACGAGATTGCCAACAAAACTTGGCTTCAATACTTTACGAAATTGGTGGGCCGAATCGAAATAAGCATGAGTTTGATTCGCTGTGCCGAATCAATTCAAATCAATTAATCCCAGCTGTAGCGTGTATACACAGTCAAAATTTGAGCAATCTAACGTTTATTTTTGCTGCTGTATTTTAAAAAAAAAAAACTTACCGCATACAAATTGCAGCCCTTATTTTGTCAAGTTGTTGAAGTCGTGGCAACTGCTGCTGTCTTCTTCTGAACTTTCTTGCATGTACAGCTATCTGTTCACCATATGCAAAGAGCAAATGGAAATAGGTTTACAGAAAGTAAAGCGTGAAAGAAACGTCAGCAGCTTAACTGTATATGTGTTAATCTCTGTATGAATTTGTGTAGCCTATTACTGACTATTTGAACCTTGGTGTTTTTCGACACTGAGCCTATGGGTAAGTGGTGGCATTGCTGCCCTGCCTGTCATAGGATCATAGGAATTTGGAGATGCTCACTGCTGCTGCTGCTGCTGCTGCTGATTCTGATGATGATGACTAGGGCCCACAGTTTTGCACAGGCTGCGGAATTTTGAGCCGAGCCACGGAATTTGCTCTTTTCCGCAGAATTTTGATATTGCTGCGGAATTTTGCAGAAGTTAAGAAATGACCACTGATTAGTACGATCGTCAGCTTGATAACATAATTAGACTAATTGTATCACGGAAAAAATCGAACTAAACTGCCTAGAACTGCATCCCTACTAATAATTACCATTGTATACAGCAAAATCCTGAATAAACCCAATGTGACTAATTGACAAATAGCACTTTTAAAAAGAAAAAAAAGTCGATAATTTTCTTTGTATGTTGCCAGCATAACTGAGTGCCACGACAGCTGCAATTTGAGCAATTTTGCCGCGGTGAGCCGTGGACTTTTCTGAACTGGCCCGCGGAATTTGGCAAAATTCTCTGCAGAAAACTGTAGGCCCTAATGATGATGTTGATGATGATATGATGCATTGATTGATCAGTAATGGATGTTCCACTAATAGGTTCACGTGAGAAGCGAGTTGTGGACCCAATGCTGTTGATTTCTCTGTCTGATCAACTCTGCGCTTGTCTTCCTCGTCAACGGAGAACCAGCTTTAAAACTGCTTCACTGACTTCCATACAAGATGGTGCCACTGTTGCCACCAGTCCGTCTCTTCAACAGGTACAATAATATTAATAATCTTTAGCATTGTACAGAACATTCTCAGCTGTATTGTTGCTGCAGTTTGAATAGTAGTGTTTGTCAGTGTAAAAATTTGTATAACTCAGAAATGGATATAGGAAATTTGAGCTAATGCTCACGAGATGCGCGAAAGCCTATAGCAGTTCTGGTTCAGTAGTTTAGCTAAAAATTGGGGTGTTCACGCTAAGTTAATATACAAATACCAAATTCTCTATCTGGATCGCATAACGATAGTTCTGTTGCGCCACCTTGTGAATGATATAGACTTGTGTTGCAGCCCGAAATCGCCAAAAAAATCCATAAAACCCCCTATTTTGGCGTTCAAGGTCATTCAAGTTTATTGAATTCGGCGCCAATCGAGAGCCATTGTATGACTTCCTATTAGTGATTCATAGTAACCTGGGCCCTATCTCACACCGTTACTGAGATACAGTGACTTATTGGCCAAAAATCACAAATTTTTCCCACCCCTTTCATTTAGCGCCCTCGTTCGAGGTGACGCCCTTCGAATTTATGGAAAAGCTTTACGGTTCCTTGAAACTAGAGTCTTCCGGGCAGCCGACGGTGAAAATTTGATAATCCTAGCTTGCACCGCTTTTGATTGATCCACTCGTGTGACGGATGGACGGACAGACATAATTGCGATGGCTAGATGCGCTGAAATCAGTAGCTGCTTTCGCGCGTAATTAGACCATTGTAGTATGTTTACCAAGTTGTAACCAGAAGCTGTTGTCCTTCTTGTTGTATTTATGCTGAAAACAATTCATTTGTTATATTGTGTGATGATGAAAGTGGCGGCATATCCAAGTTTTATTTGGATAAATGGCAAAAATACTACACTGTGTCTCAAAAAGGCCGATCCTGTGATACGGTTTCAAATAAAAACAACAATCCTGGCTCAATATAAGTAAATTTTGGTATTAAAAACGTAATATAATTAGAACTTAATGGTACTTGTTAGTTTTTGAAAAATATTGGTGCTTTCTAGTTACTACTTTAGCATCACAAGTCGCTGACAGTAGATCCAATCATCTCAGCTGCATTTAAGACATTAAAGGGAAACTATCATGAATAATCGTTTCTAATTGAACGCAAAAACTAAAATAATAGGGTATCTTTTTTCATTTGTAGCAAAAAGCGCGCGCATATCATGCATAAAAATGAAGAAAATTGCTTTTATTCGTGAGCGAAATTACCGGATATGAAATGAAAAAAGAGTCGACACACTTGGCATTGTTAGCAAGCAGCGATGCGCGCGTTGCGGGCGAGTCCGTGTGTGGATCGGGGTCCGCAGAAAATTTTTGGTCCGCGGAGGGACTGCAGATTTTTCTTTGACAAAAAGTTGCTCACCTTGATATGTAACTTTTTGGTACTAAGCTTTTTTAAAGCTTTGAATAATTTTTGTTTTATTTTAGCCGTTAGATAAGTGACTTTTCAATTATGAATCATATTTCAGTTAATATTTTAGCACTTTATGCACATATAGATAACTAGACTTAGAGAGATTATTCGCCTAAGTTTCGCCTAAGATAAACTGCCAATTTTCACGGAAGTAAGCATTGCAAATGCAAACAGACTGTGGATCAGAGTTTACATATTACTGCAGATGCGGAATTCAAATCTGAATCTGTGGACGGACAAGGACTCAAAATTCGAAGATCCGCACGTCTCTGCTACTAAGCTAAATTGCGAAGGCGGAGAGCGCAAATGGACAGTTTACGTGCAAGTTTTTGGTTTGAAATTGTGACGATGTGTTTGACAAGCCATAGCAATTCGAACGTAGATGATCAAGGAGTGATTCATCTACCAGATGGCCGACTGTCGTGGCATAAAACGGACGTACAGTGTTAGAATCAGCCGATTCATTGGCGCTTCTTCGCGGGCATTATCCAACTCTGCAGACAGCCCGTAGCTTTTAATATTTTGCTAGACCATGCAGTGTGATTCCCAGAGTGCCCTGGTGATTTGAAAATCCTGTTCCAAAGCACTCCGGCATAGTATTCGATCAAAACCTCATCGAAATTGAAAAAACTCCTTTTCGCCCCATGTTATTTTCGGCTGCTCTTGGTACCAGTGACGTCACTGGTACCAGTAGTGTGTCAAACAGTATATTTTGTGTTGATTTGTAAAAATGATTAAAGTTTACTTTTTTGAGACAGTCAGTCAAAATTTGCTCAAAATTGGCTTTCCATAAATTTCATCTCGTTTATATGTTCACGTGTGTGATTTATTCCAAAAAGTCCAATTTTCATGATAGTTTCCCTTTAAGTAAAAGCTGACATAACAACACAATGCTCATATAAAGAAGAGGCATCAGATTTGGAAGTCTAGCCTCAGCATCATAAAAGATATTTGTGCTGATGATTCTACGCTGTAAACATGTACGCTATTTGTAATTGGGCTGATCTGGTGAATGCAGGATTTGCCCGCAGCCGTCAACTCAATTACAAACACTAAAGATAACGATTGCTACAATTGCTGGCCAGCAGACATATCAGCAGCTGAGTCACCGGAAAAGCAAAACCTCATTACGACCTCGTGTAACTTTCTAACTACCTCGCTGTGATGGAGTCAGGGACTTAGTCTATTGTTATTGTTTTGTGTTAATATCGTGTGCCTTTGTGGGGTTTGAGACGGCAATGTAGAGGTTCTGATACTTTCGCACTTTTGTTAGGTCTGAATTAGCGATGATACTAGTTGTATTTTGTGCCACTATTTGGTTAATTGTATGTGCTTTTTGAACTGATGTTGTTTGATATAGTTGCTTCACGTTATATCAGGGTCTTGAGTTTTCGATGTTAGTCTCACTTTAGACTGAACCAGTGGTGCTCAGAGTTTTTCAGTTGAGGTCCGCTAGATTGGTTCTACAGCCAGTGGGATCGGACCACAACAATAACCACCAACAGACATGCAGCAAGCAGGCTTTAAAATTTTCACGAGACAATATGCATTGCACTAAAGCGACATAAAGGTTTAGTGAAGTAATGTATCTGCTTTTTTAACCTAACGTGGAGCAAAATGGCATTGAGCGTGTTTGGTTCAGATTTCAGCAAGAGCCAAAACCCAGCAGATGGCTCACTTTAAAGGTCCATGGCCACGGTCAAACTCATTCGCACAATTTCTGTAGATTTAAATTAGACATTTAACCTCGCATATATAATATGTCGATTTGAGCTTCATAAATATATGAAATTAATGCATGATTTCAAACGAAATGCGGCATTACGTTACGTTATGCGAAATATTCTATCTACCAGTGCCCGCGGTGACGTCATGACCCTAGCCCATATAGATTATGAATATTAATGACCTAGCC
>Ga0209671_1004530_pt1 | contig 13800 bp, 8 predicted proteins | sample WorMetHERISLAND2_2_FD_187401 | JGI IMG/M metagenome (GOLD analysis project Ga0209671, IMG submission 187401) | Marine gutless worms symbiont microbial communities from Max Planck institute for Marine Microbiology, Germany - Olavius geniculatus... | ecosystem: Host-associated > Annelida >... | reverse complement strand
AGGCATAACATTCAGGAATATTGATGAATTCAAGAAGTGACTGGTGAAGTCTGGATTGGTCTGGAGCAGAACGTTATTAACGCTGCTATCAATGAATGGAGAAAGAGTCTCCAAGCCAAGCCCATGTTCGTGGGCCAACATTTCAAACATTTTTGTATTCAGTTGAATAATGGACAATTAGATAAACTATTAGCTAAAATGATGAAATTATGGACAAAATGTGTTTTTTGTGTGTTGTTTTGACTAAGCAATAATACCAAAGTGGTTAAAATGCAATATTTTGTTCTTTTTCTTTTCCCAGGTAGTGCAGAAACAGACAATGGGTGAGTGGGAAATTAAACAGTCATTTGATGGCCAGTTGTATCAGAAATATTCGTACCAAAACTATTAAAATTGGATCACTTTTCTTCAAGTTAAATTTTGGTGTGTTTTTTATGCCCCACAGTGTAGTTTAGTTTAACGTTATTCTCAGCTGTCACTTGCATTTAAGAAGTTCTGATGCAGTCTTGTTTCAAAATGATTTTGATATAAAGATCACTTATTATTTTTTTCATCATTTTATCACACATGTAGACATCAAATAATTTGGTAAAAGACTTCTTGTGTGACCACATGAAATTTTAAAAAACTGATATCAAGAAAAACTTAATTTAACATCTTTGAATGAAGCAAGGTTTTTGAGATCAAACGAATTTTTCTTTTTTATGCTGTATTCTCCCTGTCTCTGGAGCCGCAATTTTCTTGCACCTTTGGCTTCGTAAAGTCTTTTTTTTATAACTGCTAATTTCTACTGCATTCTATTTGTAGGCGTCTGTAAAGTTGATTTTAATTTTGCTCGCTGCTAACATTGTACATTTTTTCTCAGATATCGAGCAATGATTTCCGGTCATTTTCTCTCGATCTTTACGGATTTGTAATGATAATTGTAGTCTTTTTTTGCATATTTAGTGCATATTTTGTTTTTAAAGTAAGGTAAAGTATTAGTCTTTTGTTGTTGTATTACATATTGTAAGAAAGTTTGATTTTTGCTGACACATTGACTTGGTGATGAAAGGGTGTAGATAAACGTTGATAAGCTCATACTATACTGCCACGTGTTAGTGTATAGCAGATGTAAGTGTATATGCATATAGTTGTCTTTTATTAACAGCAGAAGAGTTGAGACGGTGCTAAGCCAGTAAAGTATTTGCATTTTCCCGCAGCAGGGTTTTGTATAATATTTGATGTGTAGTACACCATGTGGCGAGTTTAAGCATTGCTGAATACTGCTGTACAAACTGATTGCTGTGTAATGTCTGTCATTTGCTGGTGTATATAAACGGCTATTGTACACTGTACAGGTCTTGCACGAATGTAACGTCGTTCACTCTCATACAGTTGCTGTCCGGTCCGGTATTTAGGAATCTTGACCTAAATTAAGCAGTGAAGCTTTGCAGGAAGTCTGATGTATGATAGCAATTCATAGAGGTTTCAGCAGTTTACCCAGCTGATGTGTGACAATACATGTACTTTGCTTTTGTTGCTTTTACTCAATAAGCTTGGTGATGCACAGAATTGTTTTTGGTGTCAATAGCTGACAAAATTGGTACAAAAGAAAATGCAATATTGTAATTGGGCAAGTTCAAGTTTAAAGACAAGAAGCCCAGCTGTCGCTAGAGAAGGCCAACCATGTACAGACTGTGCTTCCAAAGGCTGGCTTCCGATTTCTGGTCATGGAGAGAAAGCAATTTCCCAGAGGTGACAACAGGTGTTGACGCTGCTCTTAAAAACTACATTCAACTTTAATATAACAGACGTTACATGCGGCCATCTCGCCATGCAGGCGTTATAGCCGATTGTATTATTTACAAAAAAAACTCAGCTGTCGCTAGAATAGCCGACCATGCTGTTTGTCATTGACCTTCATGGTCATCAAAAGGTGATGATATTTTCATCTCATCTGAAAAGGCGTATGCGATTTACTATTAGTGATCACTGATCAATAACAACATTGACCCTATTTCACACCGTTTAGCCACAATAGCGCACGCTGACCTTCAAGGTGATATAATTGATGATTTTCATGTAATCTGAAATAGCTTATGCCACTTCCTATAGTGATTGAGCTAATAGTAACATTGGCCTTATCTCTCACTATTTCCCATATCCACTTATAGCTTAAAACTTTCTATTAAAAATTGCGGCCAAACCGCTACAGATGGAGACATGGTTACTATTGACAGCCTACAGAAAGTCGTCAGCGCTCAGCGCTCTATCTGACTGTACCATCGCCGACCCCCACGAGTTACCGTTTAGCCACAATACATTCGTGACAGACGACGGACGGACAGGCAGACGTACCGTATCACAAGCTCGACCGTTACTTACGTACGGTCGGCTAAAAATTGCGAACAAACCGCTAGAGATAACAAGTTACAACATATTGACAGCCTATAAAAAGTAAAAATTCGCCATCGCCCTATTTAACAGTACCGTCGCTGACCCGGTACAACGTGCCGTTTAGTTACAATACATGCGTTACAGACAGACAACCGACAGAAAGTGACAAACAGAACCTTGTAGGAAGTTGTAGGCTTGTACAAAAAGCGCGTTGTACTGTCGGCCACAAATCAAAGATATTTTTACTTATTTATTACACCTGTCAAGTAGGCGTGTAGTCACTTCCGGTAGTTAGTTGCCATATTTGGGGATGTGTTGTTGACTAATGTGTTTATTTTCGTAGTCTTGTTTTTAGGAAAGTTTAGACTGCTGAAATACAGCTAGATAATTTATATATAACGGATGTGTATGACACCAACACAGAAACTTGAATGAGGTATTATTGCCACTAATGATAGTTTTTGTGTGATGTCACTGTCACTCTCGACTTCCTTGTTTTCATATTTATGAAGAGCCGGGTGACCCGGGTCCGAAGCACTGTGAGGGGAAAAAGCCTTCTCCTGGGCCTCTTCCTGGTTACCTGTGGGGGCCTGTGGTGCTTCTGACTGCGAGTGGAACCGAGCCGCCCGCTTCTTTCTAGTTTTCATGATGTGGTTGGAACGGGGCTTAATTTATTAGGTAATTTCCAGGCCGGGCCTGCAATAGACCCTCGCCTGCTGTCGAAAAGAAAATCTCTTAAAATTTGGCCAAAAATATTTCGAAAAATTAGCAGAAAATTTTAAGTGAAGTAAAGAACAACTAATGACCATGGAAACGTGAAACTAAAGGGCAGAAGGAAAAATGCAAAAGTACTCGGCGCCTGGCTTGTCGACCCCAGCGGACTACGGGCAGGAATCACACGGTAGCGACAACTCAGCAGTTTACTCAGTCACCAACATCATTAAAATTGTGTAAGAATCTTGTGCAAGTTGATTCGTACAAAAACATGGGCGAAATTACATGGTCACTTACTCGCAAATTTCCGATTTCGTTTACATTAATCAACTGCCAAAGATGTCTTAATTCCAAAAATGAAGAAATATTTACGATTGTTTCACGCTTTTCTAACTATTTCGCAACAAATCGTACATATGCACGCAATGGGATCTCTACGTCACAGCTGTTTACTTCAAGCATCTATCGACCAAGAACAATTATGACACCGATTGTAATGGATTTTAGTGATATTAGTCGATAATTATATGTTCAGATTGGCGATCTGAACGTATCAATTTTTAGCGGTTTTTAAGATCGCCGATCTGACAGTTTTGGGCAAAATTTGATATCTTTAGATTGGCGATCTGAAAGACCGGTAAAAATTGATATGTTCAGATCACCGATCTGATAGTTATAGGCAAAATTTTATACCTTCACTCTATCACTAGACTTCCTGGTCAACAATGCCTGCATTTAGCGCATTCATCATCTACCGCGGCACTGGCACTGGCTATAGCACTACATCGGCGAGGCGACCGAGCGTTGCCCCTTTCTACAGCAAAAACTTGGAACAGACTGCCATCAGAAGTGATGTCATCAAAGTATCTACGATCATTAAGACTAAACTTAAGTCTCTAAGTCTCCTCTGTTTTTCGTTTTGCGCGCGACAGCATGTAATGCTTCGCAGTTCGCATATCTTAGTCATCGTCGAGGCATCTGTCTGTCTCTCCGTCCATTCGTCCATCCGCTCATCTGTCACACTCTGGTATTGTGTCAACGCAACGCAAGCTAGGATCACGAAATCTTCACCATGGACTGCCACGGAGACTTTGGTTTTAGGATCCGTAAAGCTTTTTAGTTTTGAATTCACTTTGCTGTTGTTTTGGTCAGTTATTTATTATTGCATTGCTTTCATGTGATTTTTTCATGCCATATGTCAACATTTGTGTAGTTGTTAGTAGTACATGTAATGCTGCCACTTTTGTTTGATTGATTTGGTTTTGTTTCTTACTTTAAATGCTGGTAAATAATGTAAAGTAAGTAGTAGATTAAGAGTTTCTTCAGTGTGGATTTTGCCGACTTTGGTGCTGTTTGTTGTAGTCATTAACAGCAGCAAAATAAAAGATTAACGATGCCTCCACCTCCACCACCCGGCCCACCACCACCACTTGGGCCACCACCAGCACCTTCTCTCGGCCCTCCTGCGATGTTCAAGTCCGAACAGAAAGGTCGTAATGCTCTGCTGAACGATATATGCAAGAAACCAAAGTTGAAGTCAGCATCGCATCTCACAGTTGATAAGAGTGCACCAATGATCGAAGGTCTGTTTCAATGATATTAATACATGTTGTCGTTTCACAACTGGAATTATGTGCTGAAATTACAATGTCTTAGGGTTCATTGTTCCATGCCCGGGTTAGGGTTAAGCATGAGGATAACTCGGGAAATCACATTTGTTAACTTGTAGCAACGAGGTTGATCTGAGAGTTATAGTTAACCTTTGGTTAGCAAACCCGTGAGTTAACTTAAACATAGAATAATTGACCCATAGCAAATCATATTCTATGTAGGGATTTTTACCAGTGGTTCTATGAAAAGAAAGCTCTTTGAACTTGTTTTGCATTTTGGAGTGTTGTTGTGTATTTTTGGTTGCCTGACTGAAACAAAATCAAAATTGTCATAGCAAGGTTACCACTACCAGTACACCAGCCCTTTGATCTGTGCTAGACTTTGATTCAGTTAATTTTCAGATACACTGTGCAACTGTTAATACTTTTTCATTAGGACACTTGCAGCACATGGTTTAATTATGATGGCTGTCAGTTGCTGTGATGTTGTGATGACCACCTTGTTTTGTGCATTTAGGCAGCAAGAATGTTTCAAAGTTTGGTACTGTTTCTGGGTCATCTGGTAAGTTTTTTGTACACGATAGTTGATTTACTTTTTGATAATATCTTCTTCTGTTTTAATTCCTGCTGCAGTAGTGTAGTAGATGGTGAGGTTTGCATAATTATGACTTGCAGCTGAAGAACTTTGTTATAACTGCAGTTATGTAATGAAAATGTCCATCGTTATAATTTGATATAAATATAGGTAAACTGGGTGGGTGACTAAAGGTTTTTACGTAAGCCGAACCGTTATTTGGCTGAGAATGCAATAAAATTGTTACCATATGTCATCGTGTGGTAGGTTTTTAATCTGATATAATTAGTAGGGGCCACAGTTTTCTCCGGGCTGCAGAATTTCGAGCCGAGCCGCAAAATTTACCATTTTCCGCGGAATTTTGATATTGCCGTGGAATTTCGCGTAATATTACAAAAGTTAAGAAATGACTGATGATTAGTACAATCATTAGCTTGATAATGTAGTTTGACTAACTATATCATGGAGAAAAGTCAAATGAGTTTGGCATGATGCATAAGCATCAGTTGAGGTCTGGTGCTGGGGACCTCAGTCACTGTACCAGGAACACAGGTTTAGCTGCTAACTGGTAACACAATGGCATGGTAGCCTGGTGTAGTGGTTTAAACACAGTTGTCCTACGCCTGCCTTGGTTCATGCTTTGATAGGTTAATACTGTGCAGACCAGACAGGAAAAAATTATCTTTGTTGGTCACCAACTACTTGGGTCAATTCAGCTTTTCATCCAGCTTGCGTAGGTAAATGAAGTACTTTCTTGCCTGACTGGGGTTAAGGCATGGTGCTTTCACTTGTGTCTGGTGACAAGTGAGAAACAATCTATGATCCCAGGTGACCCTCTTCCCTCTTTCTGAGATGGTTTCATATGAAGAACTGTGTGTGTGCACCCTTTAACATTCAGTAGTGTGTTGCAGCAGCTGTACCAGCTTTGTTTCATCTGTTTGCACAGTGCAGTCCTGTTACTGATGCATTGTGGTCATTTAACATGTGTCTAACGTTATTTAGTTGTTCTCTTTCATTCTGAATTGGGGAGCTTGGATGTAACAAGAATACATTGTTGAAACATTATGCAAGTGCCCTTCATCGTGTTGTACGAAACTTTGTACATCTGATAACTTTTACAGGCATTAACGTTTATACACGGTGTTTCATAAAAAGGGCACCTTTTTGTTTTTTTCATAATTCACTCAAATGATGAGCAATTTGCATGACATTTTTACCAATTGTAGCTGAATAAGTACTTATTTGAAATGTTTTAACAAAACATGGCAGTTGATTAAACATTCTTTGCTAGTCGTGATTAAACGCTGACATTATAATGTGTCACGGGTACAAACAGGCTAATCTCAGTTCGTGCTGCCAGTTGCTGCTCTGCTTCAATGGTGAAAAATCTGGTTCATTGGTGTCAAATATTTGAAGTTTTACAGTTGCAGCCACAAAAACGTGCAAAGCGATCAAATTTACATGTCTGTGGGGATAGTTGGTCTTTTACATGTTCGAGCAAGACAGTGCACTCTCACACCGAGCTTGCAAGATGTTGACTTTTTGAATCACAAGATGCCCAATTTCATGTTTCCTTGTTGCTCAGTGCTGAAACGATAAGCATTTTTCATTAGCGAACCAGATTAAGTTCACCATCAAAGCAGGGTAGCAACTGACAGCACCAGTTGGGACTAGCAAGTTTGTACCTGTGACACATTATGACGTCAGCGTTACATCACGATTAGCAAAGAATATTTAACCAACTGCCATATTTTGTTCAAATATTTCGAATTAATATTTCTTTAGCTACAACTGGTAAAAATTTCATGTTAATTGCTCATAATTTGAGTAAATTATGAAAAAACAAAAAGGGGTCTTTTTATGAAACACCGTGTAGTGTAGTTTTCAGTGGTGTGGACACTGAGATAGGTAGACGATCTAAATTGGCATTAATGTATAAACATCTTTTGCGTAGTTTATTCTGGGTAAAAATTCACATTTTAACATTATTTTTTTTGCTAACTATTTATTTGTCATAAAAACTGCAATACAGGTGTATCAGTGACAGATACTGTATTAACTTTTTTGTGTCTTTATTTTTATTGCAGGCTTGATTTATTCATTCTTTTTATACGTTTTTCCCCTTACTGTCAACGTTTTTGACAGTGGTGCTAGTTGGTAGTTAATTGCTGCTGTTTTACGTATGTCTGAATCAGTAGTTTAACGATCTAATATGCAGCTGTAGTGTATGCTTTCGGTGCGGTAAGTTGTAACTGTTAGACGCTGTTGCTAAATAGTTTTTTTGGATTATCACGAGGGATAGAGACAGAAATATTTCTGTTACTTAGTCTTATATAGCTCAGATAAAGTAGTCAGTTGATGTATGTCAAGTACAAGTATTTGGCGTCTTAAATAGCAAAGTACCTCCCCTGTAGGCCGGCCGGTTACTTTGCTAGTGAAATGTATGCATGCAAGAGTTTGGGAGGGGTTGTACGCAGTAGGTGACGCGCTCGTAATAACCTGCAGAGGGTGCCACTGATCCAATTGCCAGCGTGATCTGGCACACGTCGCAGAGACTATAAAATTCATGGCCGGCTTTGAGGCCTTAGGCTGGGACATGGGGTTAAGGGCGATTGGGGAGGTCGGGACAAAGTTAAAAAACTGGACTTTTAAGTGGCCGTCATTCACCAGATGTCGCAACGAAGCTGAGCACTATACTGACGAACTTGACAGAATTTTTAGCACGTAGATTTCAACCGTCTGAGTTTCGGCCTTTTGGGTTCAAGAAGTCCTTCGTATAGAAACCTCACATTTGGGTACTTTTTCAAATTGCTTTATTATTTTTTTGCACGTTGTAACTTGTACACTGATACCCAGATGGCAGCACCGGTGCTGTCGTGTGTCACGTGAGCATTGCTCAAATTACTTGTTAGTTGTCGTATTGACTACTTTAAATGCTTAGGATAGGCCTATTTATCTTTGCCTTATTCATCACAAAAGTAACTTAATAATTGTAAAATGTAAGTGAATGTTGTGCTGTCACTTTATCAGTGTAACTTTGATGTTTTTATAGGAAATTATTTTAAATCACTATCATTTTCACATCGACCGTTGCACGTTCATTGAAAATAAGAAGAAAAACGTTGAAACATCTAAATGTGGAAAACGCTTATGATCAGAAGTAAAACACTATGAATGAGTGAATAAAAGACAACGTTTATTACAGCTATGTGTGGTGAGTGGCAACTGAGATGTGTGGGGATTGTGCTGGACATGCACTGCAGTCATTAGGTCGGGTTCATCTGTAAACGGGGCTGACGGCGCCCGATCTCCTTCACTGGCGGCATCCCAGACCCAGTCTCAGCAGTCGTCGTCGTCGTCGGCTGTGATGCGGGAAGACGGGCGGCTGGCGGCCCTGGCCCGGTGCGGCGCGCTGGCGGCCGCCGGGAACGGATTCAGCGCGGCCGTGGCGCCTCCAGCCCGTGGTGGTCCCCCCGGTAGACCTACAGCGCCACCGCCGCCACCTCCGCCGTCCCTGCCACCCAACGGTATCACACGGCCACCGGCGAGTGTGTACAGGGTGACCACTTGTCTGGAAAAGAGGGAAATGTCAGGGAAAATAGCAAAAAAAAACTTTCTTAAAAATTGTATCACCTGGCTTTTATTATCACTCACTTAGTACTCTTTGCCAATTATTTTCAGGTGTTTATTGCTGAATTTTGCTTACTTGTGTTTTACTTTCTAACATTATATTTTGGTTAATACTAGGGTTCGGTTATCTTAATCGAGTAGCAGTTAAAGTGGTCAGGAGTGCCGCGAAACGGTGCGAATCGTCAGGAAAATGTCGGAATTGTCGAGGAATTTCATAGTGCCTGGAGAGCGGTCACCCTGTGTATGCTAGTAGCATGCTGTGAGTCTGTCTGTCAAGCATGCTTCTGTCTGTCTGCCAGCCAGCGCGCCTGTGTATGACTGATTGTCGAGCGTGACCTGTGCCGACCGGCGCCCCGTCATGCTCTGAGAGTCATACTCTGCTTGCTCTCCCATTGATGTGCCCCGTACGCGGCCGGCGGCGTCGTTTTCTTCCTGAAAAGGCGTCTTACGCTTCTTCAACCCTCTCCCCCTTCCCACTCTCGCGCACTTCGCCGCTCGCTGACTCATAATGGAGCACTGTGTTTTTCTTGACCGTGTTAGTGTTAAGTCACGATCGCTGAGACAATCTCCTATTCACATAGATTTTACAGAAACGTTGAATAACGTCGTTTCTCCTTAAATTTTAGTCTCAGCTATTGCAAAAATTATTTTATTCTGTCAGTTACCCAGCTTTGAAGCTGTTTCTGTGTGGATCCCGGTTTAGGGTCAAAGTTACTTTTTTGTTGATGGACAGAATCCATGCCCAACACCCATTTTTATATATTGTGTGTTTTGATTAAAAAGTAGCACTTTGTGTTTAACATAATCTGACAATGCATGTTTTGACATTCTCGTGATTAACTTTTACTGTTGGAGTTGATCATCTTTGTTGTGTGAGTTGTTTTTTTATGTTTTTTTTCGATTTGTTGCGTTTGTTTTTGTGCTAGATAGAATTTTTTGCATGTTTGATCAATTTTTTTCCTTATTTTTGCATTCCTGGTTCACAGGATTGCTCCCAAGAATTTAGAATTTGCATGTTTTAAAAATACCTGTAGTTCTGTGCATAAAATTACCTCAAAATTTTGGCACTAGGCACATAGGCATGCTACTTGGCCTGCACTTTCTGTATTGTTGCAAAAGGTGTAGTTAATTGAGCGATGAAGACAATTTCAGTGGCACAGGTTGATATGAAACAAAGTTATAAGACAGACATGTCCACAGAACATGCATATATGCAAAACTGTACGCTTGAGCAGAATGCAGGACAAGAGAAAAGTCACTAGAATAATTTTGCTTGAGGTCTGTTGACAGCATTGACTCTGAGTTGGGTTGGACTTGAAGTGAATTTTTTTCATGTTGTTGGAACTCGACTGTGAAGTCCTGTGAACTGTGCATCATGAGACCAATACATTCATTCATTGTTATTGTTTTTTTGTGTCTGTCTAAATACTAACGATGTATGTCTGTGTCTCGCTTTTGCAGTTGTTGTGCTATACAGTGTTCATTTTCCCGATTCCTATTTCACACTAGCAGTAACAGTAATAAGATAGTCCTCTGGTTGATTGAGTTCTTATTTGGTGTTCTGCCTTGTGCATTGGCGTGCATGGCATTTTGTGTCACTGATGATATAGTGCAATAGGTAACACACTTATTCCCACTCATCAGAAACGATTATTGGCATTTTGTTGTTAAATTAGTACTCACTTTGTTTCATATTTCTCTGTGGTTGCATGTTTGGTACAAGACAGACAATTGCATTGCTGTGTTTTGTAATTTTATGGTATAGTTTTGATTGATTTGTTTGTAATATGTATCGTAGATCAGTGTGGTTTTAGTTGTGGGCCCAGACTTCACTACTTTGATTAATTGTAGGCTTTCGATTAATTGTGCTAATTGTTGTTGATGATGATGATGAACGAATGTACTTTGATGTGGCCTAAGTCTGAAGACTGCAAGGACACATAACAATCAAAAACAGTGATGTCTGATAAGTCCACAAAAAATCGAAGCAGTTGACGTTTGAGCCTTAACGGTTAACAGGTTGCCTGCATCTGGTGCTGGAGTGCTAGTAAGTTATCAGAGAGTTAGTTTTCTTGACGTGCATACAGCAGCTGATAAGGCGCCTGTGACGGTCGGTTCATGGTATAACAGTGTGTAACTGTGTGTATGGTGTGACAGCTGTTAGGCCGCCGCCAGCAGCCAGCGCCAGTGGTGGGTTTGGTGGGTCGGTAGCAGCACGTGGGTCAGGGACAGGTCCACCACAGCTTGCTGGGCTGTTCAGTGGCGGAATGCCTCAACTGCGCTCCTCACACTCGCGAGGTGGCGCCACCAGCGCTCACCACCAGCAACCCACTGCCAGTTCCAACGCCCACCGACCAGGTCACTATACTTCCAGTTAACTTTTATAAACGGTTTTTAATTGTTTTTTGTTATGAAAACGCATTTTTAACGTTTTTATTTTTGCAACGTTTTTCATTTTTAATGCACTGGGAATGGTCAGTATGAAAATGGTGGCGATTTACAGTAATTGTGCACAAAGAATTGAAATGCCTGACTGAAAAAGTGGTAGCAGATTTTATATTTGTATTTGTTTTTTATTCATTGTGACTTAGGTGAATATGTATAGGTTTCAACATGGTCTGCGGTCTATTATGCAAGTTTAACTAGGCATAATACACAGTAGACTATGTTGAAACGTACTTATTTCATGCCTGTGATTGACGATGCGTTCTTTCCGAGAATGGGTGCCTTACTCAGACCCGAGCCACGTTTCGTTCGTCACGCTTGAGTGGAGTGAGATTGTGGGCTGATATGTCACTCCAGACACTGCACTGAGAGTTGGGTGACAAAAATGGGTCACGAAATAAGAGAAACTTGTGTTTTTCTCAGGTTTTTACGTGCGAGAGCTAGCATAGCGCATATTAGCTATGGTAATTCCGTCTTGGTGTCCATCTGTCACAACCCGTTACCGTTTGGAAACCGGGCGAGATAGAGACTTCGGGTTTTCACCGTATAATAGCCTAGAGTCTCTAGTATTTTGTGACCAAATTTCGTGTTGCTGGGTCAGGGGGGTCCCCTCGAATGAAGGGGAGAAAGAGGGGCACCCCTTTCTAAAAAAGACGTTAGTTAGGGCTATTTGCTCGTTTAGCGTGAAAATGGTTGTAGATAGGCACAGCTATGCTGCTTAATATAACAAGCACTGGCAACGAGCGACTTAGGATTGTCAACATTGATGATCTTTAATGACTTTAAACTATAGAAATAGGTGTTTTAGTGATTTTTTGGCAATTTTTGGTTGCCAAAGAGTGAATTGCGACAAAATGGATGGAGATAGACCAAGATTACCTGCGAACAGGAAGTGTTATAGGCTCTCGCGCGTCTCATGAGCATTAGCTCAGATTTCTTGTTTTCTAGGCCTTACTATACGTATTTGTATCAGCGGTCTGGATGCTGACAGTGCTGTGCGCTGGTTGATGTAGGTCGTAATGTGAACGGTGCAGCGCAGCCTCCACCTCCACCCCCACAGAGCAGTAAGTGGGACTCCAAGCCTCGACATAGCACGTCTGAAGACAGTGCCTCGACGACGACGACCAGTAACGGTCCGAGTCGGCACGTTGGTGGTGCACCGTTCCGACCTCCATCCAATTCCACGTTGCCTCGCTCAGCTGAGTCTGCTAGTAATGGTTTACCAGCAGCACCCTCTGCATCACGGACGAGGGCTCCACGACCACCCGTGTCGGACAACTCCTCACGGCCACTACCTGCACCCCCTGGACCACCCAGAGCGCCACCCTCGTCACGACCACCCCCGCCACGGGGTGGCACCACGGGCCCACCACCTCCACCTTCACCGTCACTGAAACCCCCCGCAGCACAAGCACCGCTCCCTCCGCCGACACTGCCAGGTCGAGGTCGACACGGCCAGGCACCACCACCGCCTCCACCGTCCTACGGCCGACCAACCACGGACGATACACACAGTACTGGTAGTGGTAGGTCCGCCGCTCCACCAGTACCCAATCACGCTCCACCACCACTCCCATCACGAGGCCCACCGACCGGTTTAGGTGCACCGCCGCCGCCGCCAGCTCGTACTGTCTCGCAGACGAATGGTCCACCACCGCCACCACAGCGAGGTCCCCCGGTCCACAGCATCTCACGTGCCGGTCCGTCCGGAACATGGGGTCGAAGTTCTGCCACGCTGGGTGATGCACCGCCGCCGCCACCTAGCCGCAGTAGTGGTGCCGCCTATACTATCGGTATGTGCATCGTGGTAATCGACATATCTTTATCGTTTTTAAGTGGAATGCTTACTGATGGGTTGATAGTACATTAGAAAATTCGTGAAAGTTGGTCAGTAGCATATTTTCGCTACATGGTGTATACTGTTCGTCTTGTATTGTTTGCTTAACAAGTGGCTTAGTGGTGTAGTGGTAGCTTGCCTAACTGGTCATCGTGTAGTTGCTGGTTCGACTTTTGCCTGGTGCACTGCCAGGTAACAACCCTGGGCAAGTTGTACACATACATGTGTCTCTGTTCACCAATTCACCGAACAGTATAATTTAGTACCAGTGACCAAAGAGGGTGTGGCTCGGTAGTCTAACGGTAACGTGTCGGACTTATAATCTTGAGATAACTCAGAGGCGTAGGTTCGACTCCACACCGGGACACTGCCGGGTAACGACTTTAGGCAAGTTGTTCACAAACATATGCCTCTGTCACCAAGCAGTATAATTTGGTACCGGCTTCACCGCTGGGACATAAACAGGCTCACCGCGCGATACACTGGCCCCATATCCGTGGTCTCGCAGTGTAAAAACTGGTGTCTGGCTGAGGGCCTTAGGAAACGGAGATCAGCGCCGCCCTATGGGCCGTAAGGCTCGGGAAGCACTTTACGTTTTTTTACGACCAGGG
>Ga0209671_1004528_pt1 | contig 13805 bp, 10 predicted proteins | sample WorMetHERISLAND2_2_FD_187401 | JGI IMG/M metagenome (GOLD analysis project Ga0209671, IMG submission 187401) | Marine gutless worms symbiont microbial communities from Max Planck institute for Marine Microbiology, Germany - Olavius geniculatus... | ecosystem: Host-associated > Annelida >... | reverse complement strand
TATGACAATTCCAGAGTTTTATCAGCAGCTTTTGTACGGATGTTGCTATTTGCTACGTGTCGCACTTCAGCACTAAGTAGTTGACATTGACTGTCTTTAGTCTTGACTTAGTGTAGTAAATATTCTTTGTTCAGAAATTTCTTTGTTTGGAATAGCGCAGCACCTCGAAATAACGTCTGTGGGGCCCGTGAATTTGCAAAACTCTTTCCGTGAATTTTCTGTGAAATTTGACACATTTTAAAAATTCTGCCGTGAAATCATGCATTTTTTCCGTGAATTTGGTTGGTCCCTATTAATCACTGGTAGGAAGTCGTACACTGGGTCTCAGTTGCTACCAAATTCAATGACTTTGAATGCCAAAATAGGTGTTTTATGGATTTTTTCCGGATTTTGGGCTGCAACACGAGTCTATATCATATACAAGGTGGCGCCATGGAACTATCGTTATGCGATCCAGATAGAGAATTTGGTATTTGTATATTAACTTAGTGTGAACACCACAATTTTCAGCAAAACTACTGAACAGGAACTGCTATAGGCTTTTGCACGTCTCGTGGGCATTACCTCAAATTTCTTGTTATGAAACACCGTGCAGTGTTTGAAAATCACATTGTGGAGATAGCTTTTTTTTTAATCTGTTTCACGCTCAGTTTTAAGCATGCTTGTTTCAGTTTTTATGTAACCCCCTGTACATTTTTACACCATGCTGTTGTGCAGATGAGGCTCACAGTGACAAAGCCAAGGAGAGCATTCGTGCCAAGTGCGCCCAGTATCTGGAGCGGGCGGAAAAACTAAAGGAGCATGTCGATAACAAGGACAACAAGAAAAAGCCAGTGAAGGATGCAGACAATAAGAAGTATGTTTGCTGTCATGGTATTTTTGTTATTGTATGTCTGTTAGGGGCGGAGTGGATCCATATCTATACTGTGTCTCAAAAAACATCCCCGACATTTTTGATTGTAACTTCAAGAAAAATCATCCGATTCTATTAATTTTTGGTGTGAATATTTCTGACACAACTTGCCATCAAATGACTGTTCAGTTTCCCATCTCACGCAATATTTGCTTTTGCACTACCAAGGGAATGCAGACCAAGTGAAATATGCGTTGAAATGTGCAAAAACTTGAAAAAAACATCCCCGACATTATCAATCATAACTTGAAGAAACTTTATCAGGTTTCAATAATTTTTGGCCGAAATATTTCTGACATCACTGGCTGTAGAAGGACTGTTTAAGTTCCCACCTCACCTAACTTCTGCTCTTGCACTACTTGGGGAAACCGACCAAGCAAATCATGTGTTGAAATGAATGAAAAAACTTAAGTAAATTCTCTGGCCCCCAACAGCCAGTCGATTACAAGGTTTAACTGCCATGCAGCAGTGTGTCTACTGGATGGCGTTCAAGAATGTTTCTGAATTCAAGAAGTGACTGGTGAAGTCTGGATTGGTCTGGAGCAGAACATTATCGATATTGCTGTCAATGAACGCCTAAAGCATCTCCATGCCTTTGTTCGCACAATGGCCCACTGTTCAAGCAATTTTGCTGTTGGCAGTTGAAAAATGAAACAATTGGATGAAGTGTTATGCAAAGTGTCAAGAAAGATAACAAAATATGTTTTTGTGCATTATTTAGATTAAGCAATAATACTGCATTGGGTAAAAAAGCAATATTTCGTTGGTTTTGTTTTCCCCAGGTAGTGCACAAACAGACTGGGTGAGGTGGGGAATTGAACATTTATTTAATGGTAAGTTGTCTCGGGAATATTCGTACCAAAAATTATTAAAATCTGATAATACTACTCCAAGTTACAATCAAAAATGTTCGGGATGTTTTTTTTTGAGACACAGTGTACATCTGGCTGAATATCCAATGGTTTTGCGGGTCCAGTAAAGATTATCCTGCTGGTTTCAAAGATGTTAGTTATGCTGAATCCGAATCATAAGATTTTTGAACTTCTGGCATTTAACTATCAATGTCAAGCATGAAATAAAGTCAAAGGACGCAGAATCAAAATCTGCTAATGATTCCAGGGTCAAGGTCGGTCTAACTGACACGTTAGCCAAAGTTTACAATTATTTGGCTATAGCACATTTCGGCCCCTGGGTCAGCCCTTTTAATCAGGTCGGGTCATGGGTCATTGTGTCAGACTTGTGGTTTGACCTGGTTTTTACACACGACTGCATGTAATGCTTCACGCATCTTAGCCATCGCCTGGGTGTTCTTCCGTCTGTCTGTCCGTCTGTTCGTCACACTGCAGTATTGTGTCAAAACGCCACAAGTTAAAATCACGAAATCTTCACTGTGGGCTGCCATAATGACTCTAGTTTATTGTAACAAAATTTTGTACCCCTGGGGTGAGGGGGTTCCCCTCAAATGAGAGCATCAAAGAGGGCTATTCCCCTAAAAAGGCGTTATTTTGCCGCTATTAGGCTTGCCTACTGTGAAAATGGTTGCAGATAGTACGGACATGCTGCACACCATAACAAGCACTGGTGACGGGCTTTTTAGATTTATCAACGTTGATGATCTTGAATGGCCTTGAACCACCAAAAGAGGGTTTTTTTGTAAATCTCTCACGATTTCGGCCTGCGACACACAATTTAAGAATGAATTTCACTGAAGTGGCTGGAGGTAGACCAAGACAGCTCTGCGTATGAAATTTTCAGCATTAAACACAGACTTCTCATTGCTACTCCTTAGGTTTAAGGAGGCCTGTGGAGGCAGGCATCAAATGCGGCTACCCCTCCCCCCTAAAAAGTGGCTATTTTAACGGTATTGGCTCGTTTAGCATGAAAACAGTTGCAGATAGACACAGACATACTGCTTGTCATAGCAGGCAGTAGTGACGAGCTTTTTAATGGTAACAACATCGATGACCTTGAACTCTCAAAATAACGACTTTTAGTGTTTTTTGCAATTTTCGGCTATTGTGCACATTTTTTGAGTGAATTGCGCCGACGTGGCTGGAGATAGTCTTGGACAATCTGCGAACAGGAACTGCTAAGGTTGTCGCGTGTGTCATGAGCTTTGCTCAAACTACTTGTTGGTTTTAACATAACGTGCGTGTTTATTATAGTATTATTTTTATGCAATAACACCATCCCAGCAGAGTGTGGTGGATTTACCTGTCGTGACCATATTGCGTTATACCTAATGGCCGTGGTTTCAGATGGTGCCCAACTGCCCCTAACGGTGTAATATTTACTTAGTTCCTTGCTGATTGTCTTTATTTATGTGTAGGCTTGTGACATCAAGTTATTTGACTGGCTTTGCTGTCATTTCTGCTATTGTTTTGGTTTGACAATTAGGCTAAATCGGATCGGGTCGGGTCATCGGGTCAGAAGCCACTGTGTTTGGTTGGGTCAAGGGTCAATAGGCTCAGTTAAATCTCTGTACTGGTATTATATGTTTGGCAGTGTATGATGTAATAGAGAATTGATGATGATAGTATTATTGCAGGTCTGACAGTGACAGTGATAACGAGGGAGATCCCGAGAAGAAGAAGCTACAAGATAAGCTCTCCGGTATTTGTTTATTCGGTCCCTCACTCATTACTATGCTGGTAGTACCTTAATGACTGGTGAGACAACCAAAGCCACTATGTATTCATCATCCTACCCATGGTCGGATGGCCAGGCTGAGTTGGCCTGGATGGCTGGTTGTATACCCAGATGATATTCCCAGCTGCTCGTGTACACCCATCCAGTTACTAACCAGGCTCAGCGTTGATTAACTTTGTCGATGAAACTCAGCATGCTAACTTTGAGAACAGACCCGCTGACGGTCCGCCGTCGTCACTTCAGTAACTGTTTTTGTTTGATGCTGTGTCTTTTGAATGGAACTTAAAACATTACCATTTTTTTGACAGACATTCTATCGTGACTAATTTATGCTTTGAAAAAAAATCTGGTTTATGTTTTAGCTTAGATTTCATGTTGTCAGTCATGGATCATTTTTTGTAAGTGGGTTGCTTCATTGGTCTGCTGCTCGGTCTTTGCTGCTTTAAGGCCTGAATGCTTGGTGGCATTCAGACATATTTCACAAAATGAGTCCATTTCATCCAGTTCATCGCCAGTCTGTACAGGGTGCTAATATCTTTGTTGCAGTGGTGCATTAGGTCATCCGTTTTTTTCGGTCTTCCCTCTTTTGTTTTTGCCATCCATTATGCCGAAAACAACTTGCTTAATCAGTTCGTAGTCTTGCATTCAGCATATGAGGTCGAAAAAGTTTCATTTTTTCTCCATCGTTATCTGCACGATGTTGATGATCTCCTTGTTCTTGTCAGTCTGGATCAATCTGCCGGAGTCGGTCCGGTTGTCTCCGTCGTTGCAAGTTTTCCGCAGCAGACTGAAAACCGAACTTTTTGCCCGGTCTTATAGACATGACTAAGAACATCTCATTGCGCTGACTACTATTACGTGACTTCACTGTTTAGGCTTATTGTTACATGTCCTTGTAGTCTTAGGACTTAACGCCACGCTAAAGTTAATTCGTCCTTCATCATCATCATCATCATCTTATGTCTAATATTCTCCGTAAACGTGTTATTTCATAAGCCCTGAGATTTGCAGCTGGTGTCGTTCTTGTAGGAGCAATTGTGATGGAGAAGCCCAACATAAAGTGGGATGACGTCGCAGGCCTCGAGGGTGCAAAGGAGGCCCTCAAGGAAGCGGTTATACTTCCCATCAAGTTTCCTCATCTTTTCACTGGTCTGTATACTGCAGCTTGACGTCACTGGTAGCAAACTGTATTTAACTTTGCTACAGGTGGAATTCGTGATTCCTCGTAAACATTTCCGGAAAATTTCATAGAAATCTAAACACTTTTCGTGGAGATATGAAAGAAAACACTGAAGTTTGGTGCAAAGCCCAATGTGAGTTTGTCCGCCGTGCCCGGCGCCATAAGTCTGATTGGGGGAAAATTTAGGGGGGGCTGAAATTTTCCCCGCTAGCAAAGTCACGTAGCCCAAAGTCAGAAGCATTAGCATACGCACAACGTGCACTGTCGACTTAGGGTAGGTTGAAATGAGACAACGGAACATTTTTGTCAGTGGACCAAAGTTCACCAATTTTTTTCTGCCCAACAGGGGAGGGGTGTCGGTTGATCACTTTTCCATTCTGATTCTTGATATCTCGATCCGTTGCAGAGATATCGGCGGTCAAACTCTAAAATTGTTCGAAATTGCGTGCACTGTTGACTTTGCGTTGGTCGGAATGAGACAACATAGCTTTTTTATTAACGGACAAAATTTCACCAAATTTTCTTCGTTCAACGGGGGATGGGTCGTAGTTGATCACTTGCTATTCAAGTTTTTGACAGCTCGCTTTATTTCGGAGATATTCGCGGTCAGAGTTGAAAGTTGTCATAAAACACACTAAATTTTGGACGTTTTTGCCCTCCCAAATGTTAAGGGAGTGGTGCCTAACAAAAGTTGTATCAGTGTTATTACGTCCACATAGCAGCACGTCACATGGCTAAGTTTCGTTTGGCTACTCCCTTTGGCTGCAAAGATCTGGAGTCTCATACATTACATTTTGATCCAATTTTTGACCCCTTTGAGAAAAATTGTAAGGGGGACCTGCATCCCCAATGAAATGTGTGCTGACAAGACTTGGTCATTCTCTAGCGTGTGTAAAAATTTGGGGGTGCAGCACCCCCTAGTGGCCAAAAAATGGTTTTCCGAAAAAGTCGATTTTGGTGGGTACAGTTTGACCTTCAGATGTTCATGGTTACGGGAGCAAAGTTCACTGGACTTTTTTGCCGAACGTGGTCGAGGAATCGCAGTCGATCAGGTACTTGTCCTATTGTAAATATCTTTATCCATTCCGGAGATGTTCGCTGTTGAACTTTGAAGTTGTCTTAAATCGGGCCAAATTTTGCATGTTTTGCCCCCTAAAATTTTTCTGAGGAGGGCCCTTCTTCGGCATTTTAGACCAGGATTATAAAATCGAACACACTTCCCACCATGATGCACAATTTTGCACTGATTAGCTGACGGAGCTCGGAGATATCACAACTAAAAAAAGAAAAACAGGAGGGTGTGGTCGTTGAGGGGCCGCCCGCTATTGGGCCGTTCTTGCAGTTGAGTACGTGCGTGCTGTTTTGGGGCTTTCTAGGTCTGTTTGTTCCTACGGTAGAGGGTATAGGCCTAGTCACAGGAACACAATAAGTACAGACTTATTTTTGAGCCCTATTGTGATAGCTGTCATTTAATTGCGCCAATCATAACTTTTACAGACCAGTTACTTTGTTGTAAGATTTCGATATCTTGGTAAATATCGTATCGAATTTGAAATTCCGATATTGACGTATCCCTAATAAATATCTATGTATTGTATTTGTGTATCTATGGTAAACATAAACAAACCACTACCATAGATGGAGTTCTGAAATGGTATTTCATTAGCCGCCGTGACCTTTACCTCTGACCCCTTGACCTTGAAATTCGTCCATGGGGTGCTGGTGTCCCAGGGATCTTTCCTACCAAGTTTGGTATTCGTAGGCCTTTTCGTTTTCCCTCTAGCTGGAGGCACGGGACAGACGGACGGACGGACAGACAGACAGACAGACGGACAGCATCGATACATGATGGGGCCTCCTTCTAGGAAGGATGGCCTTATAATAAATAAACCACAGCAAAATATAAGTCCGCTCCAAAAACTATCTTTTTTTCAGGCACACTAATGATTGGGTGTTTTCTTCTGAACATAGTGTATTGCTGTTTGCAAGGTTGTAGCTATAAATTTTTTGCTTTTCCTCCCGACCTTGCCTAAAAATAGTTAACTAAAAGAACACGAAACCAGCCCTTACAGTAGCTATTTCTTGTGTCAGCATGGAGGGCGTGGTTTTTTTTTGATATAAGCTAATAATGATAGGTCCATCAGTATGATGGTGTAGTGGATATTCACTTTATCTGCAGACTTTAAGCAGAGTGTTCAGTGAATGTTCGTTTGTGAAGGCACACATTTCCTCATAGACATGTACATGAACGAGTTACATACCGGTTGGTGGCGTGGTGTAGTGGTAACGCATTTGATCCGATCAGCGACGTTACTGTACGCTGGGCTCGGTTAATACTGCGATGGGTGACTGCCTGTGGGCAGGTAAACCATCTCGGTATGTAACCAGCTGCCTAGGTCAACTCGGCCTTCCATCCCTCCGGGGTAGGTAAATCGAGTACCGGCCTATCTGGCTGGGGTTAAGGCGGGGCGCGTTCACCTCTGTCGGGTGGCAGGTAACACTGTGTGATCCCATATGTCAAGTGACGCTCCGTGGCTCTGTGAGGGGTTCACTCCTTAAGAGCTATATTCTGACTTTTACCTTTACCTTTAATAGTGTTGTGAAACAGGAAAGCGGAAGCCGTGGCGTGGAATCTTGCTCTTTGGGGTATGTGAATGTTTCTTTGCTGGTAAAATTTTTTTATCCATATCTCGTTTGATGTGTCATCAGAAATTGGTGTATAAACTGAAGCAGCGTAGTGAAAGTTGAGGTATTGATTCAGACTGCAAAATAAGGGAATATGTTGTCAGATTGTTACCAGAATTTAGTCATCTGGTGGGCTGGTACCTGATTACCCCCCCACCCTACAGTCAAAATTTGTCATCACGGTTACTCCTAGTGTCCACACAGCAGGATAAGTCGTGGAATTTAAAATGTGCACTTATCTAGCAAGGAAAGTTGTGCAGTCCAGTCCATTTGCTGGAAAGTCGTGCAAATGAAGCCAAATTTTTGACCCTGCTGTACATGTTTTCTGCCTTATGTACATCACCATTGCCACCGTTCTGCAAGATAAACTGTCCTTTCTGTGTATTTTCAATTGTTAGTTGAAACATGTCAGCCTCGCATACTTATCATACAAGGTAACTGATTGAAAGGTAAAAAAGGTAAAGGTCGTCAATTTGTATAGCGCATAGTCGTGAGCATGCGCACGCCTCTAATGCGCTTTCGTCACTAACCAGAGCCACCTGCCACACGGCCATTGTGTGCACTGCAGACACAGGCTGGCACAGTGGCCAGCTAGGCAACCCCAGTCAGCTGTACCAAGGTCCCCATCTTCCGTAACTCATATAAATGAGTTACTACTCATTTTACCGTCCCACAGAGGGTAGAAGGCTGAGTCGACGTAAATGTATATGAAAATTGAACTTGTTTGATATGCAGTCAGTTAAACATTTCTGTAAAGCCATGAAACCTGGACTTAGATGATCCTGGAAAGTTCTGTAAAATGTGTATACAAGGCCTTGGAATATTGTGGAAAAACAACTTTAATGTTTATGGGCTTTTCCGGTGATTTTGTTGTATTTTTGTGCAGCCACCTGGTACGGGGAAGTCCTACTTGGCGAAGGCAGTCGCTACGGAAGCAGGAAATTCCACCTTCTTTTCCGTGTCATCGTCCGATCTTGTGTCAAAGTGGCTCGGCGAAAGCGAAAAGTGAGCAGATTAAGTTGCAACTTGTTTCGGCCATGATTTGACTCAAGTCATCGTTTGATTTAAATTAGGATTCAATGGGTTTTTTAAATTTGACTTGACTGCTTTGTGATTTGATCTACTTCATGATTTTATTTCACTTGATTCTATTTGAGTTTATGTGATCTAGCGGCTCAGCCAAGTGCCTCAGATTCGGCCACTGGCTGACATTGTGCACTTTAAATATGCACGTACTTACTTACTTACTTACTTACTTGATTTAAAACCAGTGTGATTTGATTTTAGGTTTTGACAAATCACGTCGTGAGTCTTGCAATTTGATTTGATTTGATTTTTGATTTGGTTTGAAATGACGTGAGATGTAAGGATATCGTTCGAGGTTTGGGCTGACTAAATAGTTGAATTCTTTTGTGTATTGTTTTGCGGTTTTAAACCGAGACTTGACTTGTGATTTGCAGATCACTGGTAAGCAGCGACTATATTTTGCTGAGTTCTAATTAATGGCTTAATGCAGTTGTTAATTTTGACGACTGTACAAAATGAACTTGTAAGAAAACAAGAGTATGTCAAGAAATGCCAAGGGTGGGAGGTGCAAAATCAGATTTTTATCTCATTCTTTACATGGTGTACGTTGTGCGCATGTGGAAAATCGCCTCAAATTTGGTGGATTTGCATCATATAAGTTTGCTTATTTGCTCTCATTAACGTGTCAAATAGTAGTTATAATCTTGTCGGACATGACTGGGGACAGTAGAAAATCGTGGAAATCATGGAAACCCTGATTTTTGTCAAATGTCATGATTCTGCCGAAATGCCATGTTTTTTGCGAAATTGTCTCGATTTTGCATTTTTAATCAACATAAATTAAAGTTTATTGTGTGATTTTAACCCCAAAAATATTTGTTTTTGCTTCTGCTGCCAAAGTCTGCGTGATTTGTTACGTACTGGTTCAGTATGTGACCACAACGTCATCGTAGAAATATAAGTTTTGCAGATGGAAAACTTGCACTGCATGTATTGATGGTTGTCAATGCTAGATGTTGAGTTTTGTAGACTATATAATCATCTTTGGGCCCCTGATTTTATGCCGCGTCTTTGTCGTAATTGTTGCAATTTTCACATCATAAGTTTGCCATATCTTTGCCATGATTTTCCACTGTTTCTAAACATGACTGCAAGTCATTGCAATGATCGATGCTAATTGATGGTAGACCTCCGTTGTTTCTGAACAGGGTGGCCACAGGGCCTTGAAAGTCCTTGAAAAAAATGCTCATTTTTCCAGGGCCTGGAAAGTCCTTGAAAATGGAATAGGTTCTTGAAAGTTTAGAATTTGATGTAAAAGGTCCTTGAAAGTCCTTGAATCTAAGTACAGTAATCATTGATACCTAGCATTAAAATTTTGCACTTAATTCGTACATCAAAAATATCTCGTACACAACATTTTACTTACTGAGTTGCTCATCGTAAATATTCAGCTTACTTGGAAGAGCAGAAGAACAGCAGATCAAAGGTTGCTGCAGGCCAGAAGAGGAAAGCTCTGAGTGATGAAGTAAGTGAGCTGAAGAGTGAAGAGGAAGGCACTGCAGAATGATGCTGATGCACTGTCTACTGCAGCGGATGATTTTTCAGAGCCAGCAGAGAAATCGCAGCAACTAACACTCCTGGCAGAAGCGAACGGTATGCGCCGAGCAGCAAGAGAGAAAGGAGACCAACTGAAGGAACTGAATCAGCTTATAGATAATAAGCTGTTGGAACTGAAAAACTGTCCATAAAGAGAAGTTTCTGTAAATAACTGTAATTATTTGTGTAAATATCTGTGAATATTGCAAACTGGACAATGAACTAAAGTGGATTTGCAAGCATCACCTGCTGTGTAAGGTTAGAAATTTTATTTTTTTGTGCTGCCTAATGGTTTTCTTTTGATGCCAAAACGTTGCATACTCTCTAAAATTGTCATAACTAAAACCTCTGTAACTTGGCAGAAACGTCGACAGAATAGGTCTGGAAAAGTGAGTTTAAGGTCCTTGAAAAGTTATTGGATTTTTTTCTTCCCAAACTGTGGCCACCCTGTCTGAAATCAACATTGAGTTAATACTTATGTCTTCAGCATGCATCTTCCATTTTTTGTGCAGTGTGCCTGTTTACGTTCTAGCTATTGCTATACTCCTTGCACGTACCCCTGGAGGGATGTGCAGGCTGAGTTGGCCTGGACAGCTGATGCGTGTTCAGTAGCCAAGCCGCTTGGTTACGCTTGCCAAAAGGACCTCAACGTTATCGATCGTAACTTGAAGACGGATTAACAGATTTTAACAATTGTCGGTACATTTATTCCCGACACAACTGGCCAATTATTAAAATCTGTTAACCTCCTTGGCGGTATGAATTTGGACAGAGTTTCTGTCTGAAAGCGATACATATATCTGCCGTGGCGAGTTCACCGCAACATTCGCCTAATGACATTTAAATGTACACTTGAGCGTTCAACTGTATACTCCCACTGGACCTGCACTCACAGTACAGCCGCGGCGCCAACGGCAGCTGTGATGTTGATAAACTAGCTCAACACAGATGACATGTGGCAGTCGGATGGAAGGGAAAAGAATTTTATCAGCTGCAACTGACCACTGAATGTGACCAAATTGACAGCACAACAGACATGGTCCGCTGACTGACGGTTCTGGACATGCGCTAATGACTGGCACCCCGGCACCTCGCAGCACAGATGGCAGGCGACTGCTATAGCTGCGCTCCGAGTCTCAGTCGGGCTACCGTTTTTAGTACATAACAACCACCCCGAATAACGCTCGGGATTACCGCTGAGGAAGTTAATCCGTCTTTGAGTTACAATCGATAACGTTTGGGTTTCTTTTTTGTATGCAGTGCAGTTGATGTGCGTTAGGCTGGTGCGTAATCTGTTTGAGTTGGCGCGTGAGCACAAACCGAGCATCATATTCATCGATGAAGTCGATTCACTTTGCGCCTCGCGCAGCGAAAACGAGTCCGAGTCGGCAAGACGCATCAAAACTGAATTTCTCGTCCAGATGCAAGGTCTCTGCAGGCATCCGCTTAATTTTCGTGTAGTTTTACGATAGAGTGAGTAGGGTTTAACATCCTGCCCGACGCAGTTTAGGTCATTTCAGGTACGGCCTTTCCAGCCAATGCACATACAGATGGTAACAAAACAGAAAGTTTAACAACGCATGCTCCATACATAAGTTACAGTACGGCATCATTCTGTCAGTTTTCAAATTGCAGTATGGAAAATCCGAGATACTATGTTCTGTAGGGAATTTACTGCTGACGGTTGGCTCTGGGTTTTATTGTGATGGCGTCGTCGCATTGTCTTCACCACTTGCACTTTGACCACAACTAGCGGGGTATTTTACTTAGCCAGTGTCAGTATTGCACGAATGCCTGACGAAACAGATGCAAAACAGATCTTAACAGCTTCCCCCGCAGGAAACTGGAGGAGACCACTGGGACGTCCTCGTATTACATGGATGAAAACCATTCAGCAGGATCTGAAATCCTTAGTATGGACGACGCAGTTGACCTGGCGCAGAACCGTCCATTCTGGAGATTGATGTCTACGTTCGGCGCTACGCACTCTTAGTGGTGCTTGCCAGAAATGACGATGATGAATATCAATATCTTGCACAATTTTCCACGTGTTAAATGGTATGCTGTCGTGCGGGATGCTTTTATGGTCAATCGTCATACCTCATGTTGACATCATCGTATTGAAACTTCACAGCTGGTACTTAGCAATAAATTCCCTGCAAAACATGCATTAGATTTTTTTGCATTTTGAACATTAACAGAATGATGATTATAACAGAATGATGATTATTTGGTAACTTGTTTATAGTTCTGCTGTTTCGTCGACATATCCAGAGTTAAATTTCGCTACAGCCATTATTTTCACATCTTTTCACATACTTATTTTCACTGCTGTACGTTTATCGTTCAACTTTTCCGATATCGGAAAATCAGAACTGGTTTTGGGGGTCTTGCGGTCGAAGTTCTGAATCACATTAACTCGTTTATCTACAGCCATAAGTGCAGGTTTGATTGATTTCTGCCATTATACTCTTTACGCTGATATATGCGGGATTTTTGTGGAGAGAGATGTCAAATTTGCTGTGCAATGGTCAAAAATAGCAACTGTCTGGGTTGCTTGCTCTGCCTTTGAATGAGTTAAGGTCAAAAATTTTCATAGCCATAATGCAATATGCAGTTTTTCGTTAGATCTTCAGTAACACTGAGATACTATCTTGAGTTGTAATTTTGTGCTAATTTTTTCGTGTAGGTATGTTTATACTTCTGTGCCGTTGTCTACTGCTCCCCCTAGCGGCTCAGCCAAGTGCCTCAGATTCGGCCACTGGCTGACATTGTGCACTTTAAATATTCACATACTTACTTACTTTTACTTACTATACAGAGACTGCGGCATGAAAACAAGTGAAGATGCGTGATTGTTGGTATATTTCAGGTGTGGGTAGCAACAACGATGGAATTCTTGTGCTCGGCGCCACCAATATTCCCTGGGTCTTAGATGCCGCTATTCGTCGGAGGTGCAGTGACTTTATCGCTGGTGTCTTTTTATATTCGTTCATTGCACTTTGTTTACATTCACAGCGTCGGCCAAATTAATCATAATGTTTCAGAAATAAGCCTATTGTATGGTTATTACTTTTTTTTGCACTGTGGTACACAGAAATAGCTGAAATACTGCAATGTATTTCTATTCATTTGTTTGTCAGGGGACTCCACTTTTTTCAAAGAACCATATTAGTGGGGGGGCAGGTGGGTTCCATTAGTGATGTGCTTAGATAACCATGTTAGATGTTTGGTAATTTGGCCAACACTCTCCACTCTGTTGTACAGAATTGTGAAGACGTTGTAGAGTAATATAAAGTGTCTGCAATCCAGACAGCCCTGGACAAAACATAGAATGAGCATCTTTGTTTGCTTTGCGCCCTGATTCTTTCTGAGACTTTGACGCTTTATAAATCATTTAGTTACTTACTTACTTTTTAGGCGACCATACTCGCGGTTGTGCTTACGGTACAGTGTGTTGTCTGTCTGTCTGTCTGTAGTGTATCTACTGTGGCTACATCATAGTGTTGGATACGGCAAATTGACAAGTTTCTATCTTATAGGCTATATCCTATCCTATCTTATCCTATAGGCTGTCAATTTTAACCATGCCGTTTAAAAGGTAAAGGGAGCCATGCCCCAGCTGGGGCGTAGGCGGGGTGCTCATCTCCCACTCGCGGCCGTTGAGCCCGTAGGTGGATAAACCACTTGAGTCCGTGACGCATGGCCAGTGCAACGCCAGACCTACGGTTACCTTCCCAGCCTCGGGGCATCACC
>Ga0209671_1004527_pt1 | contig 13806 bp, 6 predicted proteins | sample WorMetHERISLAND2_2_FD_187401 | JGI IMG/M metagenome (GOLD analysis project Ga0209671, IMG submission 187401) | Marine gutless worms symbiont microbial communities from Max Planck institute for Marine Microbiology, Germany - Olavius geniculatus... | ecosystem: Host-associated > Annelida >... | reverse complement strand
CATTTAAGGACTTGCACATCGAAAACAGCAAAAATTACAAAAGGTGATATTATTCAGCAGCACATTGACACACAGTCGGTGTGATGCAGGCAATATCACCTTTTGTAATTTTTGCTGTTTTCGATGTGCAAGTCCTTAAATGTTGCCGTTAACAAGTGTATAAACTGATGTTTTGTACATTTATTATGTCTAATAAGAACGTGAACTTATCCGTGTGCTTGCCATTTATAGGCCCTAACTGCATGCATGAATGATCCGGCTGTCGTCTTGGCCCTACATTCGCTGTCAGTCCACTCAAATTTAGCCTGAGTAGCCTATTATGGCAATGACCATCCGATGCAGCAGGACTATAGTATTTTGGTCCAAAGTGAAAACAGCTATATGAGATCACCATATCATCATTACGCAGACTTTTACATTAGTTAAGCTTATATTATACGCTTAGGCCTATCTGTTGTTTTACGGTGCACATTTGGGGCAGTTCGGCCAAATTGGTTACCATTGGGCAAGTAGGCCTCATACGACAAATAACATCAAATGACGAAGGCTTTAGACTATGTTAGTGATTACCAGCTGAAGACAGCTTGTAAGGACGCCATGTGCATAGCCCCACTAAAGGTTACCCAAATGATTTTGGCTGTTTTAAAAGGACTGATATCATCACGTCGTCCTTACACACAGTTGTATACTGGTAAGTTTTTACATATATATTTGCTGTTTTATTGCCAAAAGTCGGGGAATGAGCCTGATGCATATAAAAAGCGCTATAGCAGGATCCGTATCTTTACCTTTTACCTTTTAAGGCAGAGCAGTATACCTCCGGTCGGGTACAGAACATTGGATGTGTCTACTGCAGCTGCTGCTCCTACTATGCTGCTGCTCGTTATACCTGGAAATCAAGGTTGGCTGTGGTAGACTTCGACTGATGTCATCTAATTGCCAAACCCTCAACCCGCATCTCTGTCAGATGCAAGAATTTTGGTGATATTTGTTGTACAAGCCGAGGTCCTATAGCCCATTTTGTCTTAAATTTTGTTGCCATGGCAACAAAGGTTGGTCGGGGTAAAATTCAGTTAGCAGCATTTGATGGCCCATTTCCAAAAACTCCCTCACAGACGCAAAAAATCTCGCAGATATCTCTTACACAAGCCGAGTTATAGCCAATTTCGTCCCAAATTTTGTTGCCATGGCAACGGGGGTCGATCAGGGAAAAATGCGATTGGCAGCATTCGCCCATCCCCGAAAACCCTCTTATAGGCGCAAAATCTCGCCAAAATCTCTTACACAAGCCAGGTTATAGCCAATTTTACCCCAAATTTCGTTGCCATGGCAAGGGGGGTTGGTCGAAGGAAATTGCGATTGGCAGCATTGGATGGCCCATCCCCGTAAACCACCCTATAGGTGCAAAATCTCGCAAAATTCTCTTACACAAACCGAGTTATAGCCAGTTTTGTTCCAAATTTCGTTGCCATTGCAACGGGGGCGTTGCCATTGCAACGGGGGTTGGTCGGGGGAAAATGCAGTTAACAGCATTCGATAGCCCAGCTCCGAAAACCCCCCTATAGGCGCAAACATCTCACAGAAATCTCTTACGCAAGCCAAGTTATAGCCAATTTTGTCCCAAATTTTGTTGCCATGGCAACGGGAGTCAACCGGGGGTAAATATAAATGTCACCGTTAATTAGGCCGACCCCAAAAACCATATCTTAGAACCAAACATTACGACTCTATCTTGCACACAACGGAAGTTATGACAGTTTAAAGAATTTTAAAATTTTCTCCATAGGCGCCATTGTAATTTTTTCGAATTTTTCCAATAAATAAGTCAAAAATTAATTTTTTTGTAACATTAAAAGGGCACTTCCTTGCGCAGAGCCGCGTCATTTGACGTATTAAGCTTATAACGGACTCCGTTATAAGTTGAAGAACCAAAAAAGTGTAGTAAATTTCGAACAGGAGGGGTGTATATTTCACCTATATTGGGAGCAAAACCCTCTGGGAGGATTGAGCCAGTATTTTTGGTGGTAGGGGTCCATGACGTAATCACGCCATTCAAATTTGGTGACAATCGGTTCAGGGGTTTTGGGTTGGATGAGGGTCAAATTTTGCTTTTTCCCATAGACTTTGAAGGTCGTCCTTACAACACACTATCGTGTGAGGTGTGATGCCACAAGGTGGGACAAGGTGATCTCACAGAGAATTGGCATTGCTTCAGGAGTAGCTCGAAGTCTTGAGAAAATCTGGAAGGCCAAGGACATCAGTAAAGAGACAAAAGTCGTAATCTATCGTTCTCTAGTCCAGTCCATACTGCTGCACAACGCCGAAACTTGGACTCTTAAAATGGAGAATATACGGTCATTACGTGTCTTTGAGATGTCAGTTTCGAGGAAGATTCTTGGCCGCTCGAAAAGGGATCACAGACATAACACAGACATCCTGAATAAATTGTTTATCAAAGAGAACATTGTGGAAATCCTCAGAACTAGACGTTTGTCATACTTTGGTCACGTTGCCAAGATGAACCCCAACAGATAACCTCACATAGTGCTTTATCATCTTCATGGTCACATCAGTGGCATGCGACCGAGAGGTAGACCATAGAAAAGATGGATGGACAGCACAACAGAAGACTGCGATGCACTGCACCTATCCGTACTTGAGGCTGACAGACTTGCTCAAAACAGGACATCATGGAGAAACCGGATTTGTAATCGTGAAGTTGGAGCTGCCGGAGCACGCTGATTCATCAACGTCACCATGGCATTAAGTCAAGTAAGTCAAAGTCAGTCACTGTAACTTCCAAAGCACTGTCCTGTTTTATTATTGTTGAGTAATCTACACATAAAAAGCATTAATTTATGCTAATAATTTAGCGAAAGGCAGAATTGATTCAAACCTGCCAAGGTCGAGCAAGTCTTGATAGCTCAAGATGTCTGACTACATCAATGCAGCTGAGACGCAATGTACCACAGTCTGAGATGCAAGACAGCACGAGGACAGGATTGTCAGGTGGGGACAATTCTTCACTTGCCATCGCAAACAGTTCGGCTCTACCGATCTTGACTGCACACAACAACCACAACCCACAGCTCTCTATTCTACTCTCACTTTCACAATGGAAACAATAATGTCAAGCTAGCCAGCATTATTTTTCTATCTATCTATACGTAAAGCAGAAATAGAAAACACCTCTCCAAAAATCAATTTTGAAAAATTCAAGCACACTTCAGTTCTCAGCAATTTTGCTTTTTCTGCACCTCTTTTGTTTTCAAGTTAAAACTATGAGAGACAAAAAAATGGATGGACGGACAATACCCGTGATGTAGCCCAGTAGGTCGGCCACAAAATTAGCAATAAAGGAAGAAAATCTTTTATTGCACAAAACAAATGTATTCCTAGATGCAAAACGATGCAAAAGAAGACTTTGTAAAACTTATAATTACACTTTGAGATGGCAAACTGATGTCCATAAAAACGCAAGTATTGACTGCAGTTTCTCTCCTCTGATAGCACGTTGCCAGGATAAACTCCAACAGATATCCTCACATACTCGTACTGCTTCATGGTCACATCAGTGGCGTGCGACCGAAAGGTAGACCAGTGAAAAGATGGGCGGACAAAATAACAGAAGACTGCGATGCACTGCACCTATCCGTACCTATCAGTATATTCTGTCGAAAAAAATCGCAAGCCACATTATCGAAAACCAATTTATAGCAAACAAAATTTACAGAGGAAGTGGCAACTGCAAGCATGTACGGTGGTCAGGCGGAGCAGTGGCGTCGACGACGTAGACAAACCCATCGAGAGTGCGGCAAAGTTGTCTGATCGCCGGCTGTAGTTCACTGACGTCTGGCTGACCGCTCGCTGCTGTGGGTCCTGTAGCGCTGGATGCTTGAACGATCAGCTGACTGTGACTTGCTCGATCCTCTGCCGACCGACGACTTTCACGCTCTGATCGCGTTGCCGTGTACAGCGTTATCAAGTCAAGTGATGCTTCGTCAACCGTTCTCAGCGTGAAACCCCCGCCAATACCTACACCACAAACAATAATACACATAATACACGGCTTGAGACAGTTATAAAATTTAAAAAAAAAAACAACTGGCTTTTAGCGTTAGCTTTAAGTAAAAGAAAAAAATACTGAACTCACTTTGCAGACACATGTACATGGAAAATTGGATGTTTTCTATCCTGCATGTTTTGCAGCAGAAATTATGCTCCTTCATCTAGCCCCATTTATCTGGTTTGGCATTCATTCTTAAACTAAAACAAAAAACACATAGAAGATTGCATACAATTGTGACAACTTTTACAGCTGGAAATATAAGAGTATAAAATTGTGGAACGACTGTGTTTATATAAAGGAAATCTGCCTACCACCAAACTGTCCAGGAAACATGCTGACAACAGTGAACAAATCGAAATGGCCTTCAAGAATCTTGTGCACAATACCACTTGTGCTTGACTCCAGACCAGGACCAAACATCACCAGTTTCGGCTTCTTCTTGGGCCAAAATGACCTCAATATATCCGAAAGTCGATGGAAGCCAACATTTTTCTGTTTTGAAAGCTTTGCAACAATTGGTGAGCACCGTAAGTATCTAAAACAACAGTCAAGTCACATAGCATTGTCAAAAAACACGTAAAGAAAAATTAGTTATAAATTCTAACACAACGTACAGTTTAATGAATATGTATTCAGTATAACAACAAACTAAAAAGGCACTTGGAAAGTGCAAACCTGTGCCAATGCTGTCAATTTTTTGCATTGTGTCACTGTCTGTAGGTGGCAGCACCATATTTGGCAATGTTTGTCCTTATCTCACAATTGAAAAAATGCTTCAATCCTATACTGGATCCAGATGCTGATCTAAATCATTACCAAAATCTAACCACATTAAATGCAAAGTCTAACCTTCCCTAAAAATGTCAGCAAAATCTATTGGTAGCTTTTTGTGCAATTCTGCTATCAAACAAACCAACAAACATAAAGTTGAAAAAACCAGCTAACATGTCTTTGTTGAGTAGTTCTGAAGAAACATTAGTGAAAGCATCAGGAATAGATGAATGGCCAATAATATTCCAATGACAGATGTCAGCTTCAAGCCTTCTCTGCCACAGTATGTTGTCACAACTAACTGAGTACCAATGACGACTGACACGACAGATTCGACACAAATCTTCAGCATCAAGAAACGAAAAGATACACAGCTGCAGGCTATCCTGCAATGAAATACCAGATGCACAGTATTATGAAGTAATAAACGCAGTAATCTACAGCTACCTTCAAACAATGAAAAACTACTGATTACTAGTCATACAACAATATAAAAGTGCAGACTATGTATACATGTTAAGAATTAATGAGCATCATACTGGAAGATCATGGAATGTTGTTGTGTCACTTCCAGCACCTCTGCGTGGCTGTGTACATGCTAAGTTGTTCCCATGTCGAATAAGATACTGCTGAAGTCCTCCAGATATGAGTACAACTACCAGATACACATAACACTGCAAACATCTACCAACAATTACTCCTGTAAATAAAACTAATAGATATAAAAATTTTTGACTTAAAAAGAAAGTTGTAATTTGCTGGATAATATACTAGGTCCCATATTGCAATGGTTATTTTGCAGCAAGTTCAAACCCAAACTTTGTTGCACTCATTGTAAGCAGGTTTTACCGGGCATGGACAAAAATATAATATAGGCCTTCCAGTGTTAACCCAAACCCTGTCCATGTACAAGTGCAGATCCTATTTCCAATTTTCCAATGCAAGGCAGGGCAACATTGTGCCACCCCATAGGCTTGACCCACACAAGCGCAGATGACTGGTATGTTGGATTCTTCTGCATGCCTGGCTCTACTTGTCACAATAAGCAGTTAAATAATATGCAAGTTTTTATGGTTATAAATAAAGCTGTTGAATTAATGCATTAACTTAACATGTTAATGTGTTGAAGAATTAATATGTGTTAAAAAATTAATGCATCTTAAAAATATTAATGCACAACTGCACATAGGTAAATTTACTAAATTCTGTGAAGCAGGAGTTTCAGTATTCCCTTGAACTGTAATCATTTGACAACTGATTGGTAATATTCAATTAATTAAAAATTGTTTTGTTGCCATTCCATCACTACATACACTGTACATGGTCCTGTGACACAGCCATGAGTTCATCAGTCATCATTCCAGACAACCTCTTGATGTATTTAGTGATGCATTAATTAACGCATTAACACATGTGTTAAAAAAATTAATGCACGCATTAATGCCATTAAAAAAATTAATGCTTCAACAACACACAATTTTTAATTAATTGAATATTAATTGATTGTCAATTGATTACAGTTCAAAGGAATACTAAAACTCCTGCTTCACAGAATTTAGTAAATTTACCTATGTGCATTAATATTTTTCAGATGCATTAATTTTCTTACGCGTGAAAGCAGAATGCTTTGCGCGTCTTTGCCATCATCTGGGCGTCTGTCTGTCTGTCCGTCTGTCTGTCACACTCGTGATCTGTATCAAAACGATGCAAGCTAGGATCACGAAATCTTCACCGTGACTGCCCCAAGGTCTCTAGTTTAGCAGGGGTTCCCCTCAAACGAGGGCATCGAAGAGGGGTATTCCCTAAAAAGACGTAATTTTGCCGGTATTGGCTCAAAATAATGTGAAAATGGTTGCAGATAGGTACATACATGCTGCTTATCATAACAAACACTGGTGACAGGCTTTTTGGATTTAACAACATCGATGACCTTGAACGACCTTGAACCCCTCAAAAAGGTTTTTAGTGAATTTTTTTGCAATTTTTGAATGCAGCGCACATTTCAACACCGAATTGCGACGAAATGGCTGGAGATAGACCAAGACAACCTGCATATGAAATTTTCAGCATTCAACGAAGATTCCAGCAGTTTAAGTCCTGACCCCTAGGTTCAAGGAGGCCAGCGCAGGCTGACATCAAAGACTGCTACCCCCCCCTAAAAAGTGGTTATTTTACCGCAATTATCTCGTGTAGCGTGAACACGGTTGCAGATAGGCATAGACATGCTGCTTATCATAACAAGCACTGGTAACAGGCTTTTTAAATTTATCAAAATCGATGACCTTGAATGACCTTGAACCTTCCCAAAAGAAGTTTTTAGTGAATTTTTCGCAATATTTAGATGCTGCGCACATTTCAATACTGAATTGCGACAAAATGGCTGGTTTTTTCAGCATTAAACGTAGATTTCAGCAGTCTAAGTCCCGATCCCCTAGGTTCGTAGAGCAGGCGCAGGCGGGCGTCTATATCATTCACAAGGTGGCGCCATGGTACTGGCGTTGGTGGCGTGGCGTAGTTGGTGACACATTTCGACTGAAACAAAGTTACTCTACGCCGAGCCCGGTTAGTACTGCGATGGGAGACTACTGAACCGGAACTGCTATAGGCTTTCGCGCATCTCGTGAGCATTAGCTCAAATTTTTTGTTTAACACGTAACACGTGTTATGTGTATGTGGTAGTGCCTCAGATTCGACCACTGGCTGATGTTGTGCACTTTAAACATGCACTTACTTACTTACTTACTTACACTTGTTATAAATGCAATAGGTCAAATCGCATTTTCACAAAAATTAAAATTAGGGACAAAAGTAGGGTTAGTGTTAAGCATGGCCTATGTTGTAAATCAGCCATAGGCTGAGCATTCACTTTACTGGCAAATCGAAAAAAAATGAATATTAAAAAGCATACCGGACTCTTTTTCTGAAGCAACTGAAAAACTGGCTTCGGCCATTACCAAGTTTACAGTCACCAGATACGGCAACGATGCAGGATAACATTCGTCAGCACAAAGCGGTGACGGTGAGTCGAACAGAAACTTACAAAACGAAGGCACCACGAGAGCAAAAGCTTCTGTTGCTGGCATTGTTCGTTTTTAGATAAGTCCAATTCAAAAGTCTTAACTCAAAGACAACTACGCTGCTTAATATACAATACATAACAGCTGCTGTCACTGTCCGTGAATTAATATATACGTGAAATAAACGAACACCTTTGCTAAAACACATCACCGTTGCTTACGTCATTAGTTTTTGCCACGCCCCTGTAGCTTCCGGTTTTGCAGTTCGCGCCCACTAAACATCGAACCATACCGAAATCTTCATGGCATCTGTCGCTGGCCTGCGCTTGTACCCATGCTTGTACCGTACCGTTTTTTTATCCATGTACTAGTAGCCTAAACCAAAGCCTACTCTATAGGCTTTGGCCTAAACCGTTAGTATCATACAAGCTGCGTTTTGGATGGCCTAACAACCATGAACAAGTTTAGTGCGCCACGGATAAATATATTATAAATATGCTAATGATAATAATACTTTTAATAGTTTTAATACTTTTAGCTAATAGTTTTAATTTTTGTTTGACGGCACGGCAGATAAAAAATTCGAAAGAGTTTCGTTTTGTTGTATTGATGCAATATACTAGTAAATTTGTTTTTCGTGCTTCGGCATAGACTATCTAATTATCCGTGGCCCACTAAACTTGTTCATAGTTGTTAGGCCATCCAAAACGCAGTTAAAGCTCTTAAAATAAGAACTGACGGTGGCCATGCTCGGGTCCGCGAACTTGGGTCCATCGGTATTTTTAGTTTTTTTACTATACTTTTGTGAAACGTGGTCTATTTGATACAAGTTTTGTACACATAATACGTGCCACAGACAACATGAACAAATGCTGCAAATTTGGTGATTGTATGCCTAGTAAAAAATAAATAATCGACGTATGGTTTAGCCACAATATATGCACACGCGAGAAAATAATAATCACACAGTAACCAAATTTGCAGCATTTGTTCACGTTGTCTGTGACACTATGTGTACAAAATTTTGTAGCATAGGCCTAGCGACCACGTTTGACAAAGTTACAGTAAAAAATAAAATGTCGATGGATCTAAATTCGCGGACCCGAGAACGGCCGCCGTCAATCCTTACCGGTACTTTTTTAATTAAAAGGTTTATGGTTAGTATTATTTGTGCCTAAATTTATAAAAGCGATCTGATTAGATTATCTTTATAACCAAGAGTCGCGTCACTCACTCGACACAAAAAACGTCAGAAAAACTCAGAAAACGTAAATCAGAAACTTACGGGAAGCTACAATTAAAGCAGTAGGCCTATCTTAAGTTTTTGTTTTGATTTTATTTTTAGATTTTGACACTGTCTGTTAGTGTAGGCAATTAACGTAGGCACTATAGCAGTGCGCGCGGTATTGTATCGTGCGAATTCTTGTAGAGAATTCCTGGACACTGGCATTGTCGATTCATCTAACGAATCTACAGAAATAAAACAACAAAAAACAAATGTGACAACAAATTAAAAAAACAAGAAACCCAGCTGTTGCTATGATAGCCGACCGTACTGATTATCAGTGACCTACATGGTCAGCCAAGGTCGATGATTTTTTTTAATGTCATTTGTATGCCAATATGCTACTTTCTATTAGTGACTAATAGTACCCTTGGCCGTATTTCTCACCTTTTATTTGTCGCTAACATAAACCTACTAAAAGACAGACGAGATAAACTATCCAGATCTTTCTTCCAAAAATGTGCAATCCGGCTTCATGTCTACATCACCTCCTCCCGCCCCCCTCGCAGCGCTTGTGTAACTCATGGTCATTGTTAATGCCATTCCCGAGATATGGCCAGTTTTCCGTTGTAAATGCATATTTTTTCTACCCCTCTATTAAACCCTGAATTTGAAAATGTTTCCCTGGCACTAAATAGCTGAAATTTTGCATGCCTAGGTTTGAGACACGTGGCTAATTATTCGTGTAAAAATGTTTCCCTACGACTCAACGCTTAGCCACAATACATCTGTTAACGACGACGACGGACGACGAACGGACGACAACTCGCATTATTAGCTCGACCGTTACGTGAGTAGGTTCGGCTAAAAATTTAGTGGCGTTATTCTGAATTCCGCATAAATTATATCCGAACGGACGCAACTCTAACGACTAATGAAGTTGATACGTCACTAAAATACAGCTAGAATTAAGTACTGTTGTAAGTGATTAAGTTGAGTGATTAATTTGAAGAGTTTAAAAAATTATATTAGTTTCGGTTAAGGCTTTGACAGACATTCTGTCTTGATTGTTTTGAATCTCTTATAGATGTCGTGTGTTGATGATAAATCAGTCAACAAATTAACTGTTTTGCGCCGATGTACTTTTGGCACAGAAAGTCTGCAAGTGAAATTTGAAGAGAAATAACTAAGTCAAGCTAAGCCGCGATAAAAGAGCGACAAATAAAAAAAATTCGTCTAGGCGAACGCTGTCAGTCCGATGATCGAATCAGACGCAATCGAGCAGAGTGAAATAGATTGGATGCTGTTACAGCGCGAACGACGTCGATCGATGTGTGTGCTGCTGCTTCGAGTGGGCGTCCAATTCATCAAATCGCCCATCTGCTAAACTCAGCTGCGCCTCTGTCGGACCGACAGACGACCTCACACGGAGAAGTGAATTAGCCGGAAGTTGCCTGCGGACGACCGATGACGTCAGTTGACTGGCTGGAGGTCCCGGCCGGCGAACCTTTCAGCGGCCTCGGACATCCGACGGGTACGGCGCTGAGAACGGTCAACTTCGATTATGTTTCATGCGCGACCAACGGACGCTGACGAACGAGTGACATGCGATTACTGGGCACAAGCATTGTTAGCGGTCCCGCGGGCGTCGGATGCGGAATTGCAGATATTTCGAGTCCCTGAGCCAAAGTTACGTTAGCGGAGTTTTCATCCATGATTTAACGAACGTACGAACGCAACGGAGTGAACGGACCTATGGACTTAACGTAACCGCAACTACCGCTTCTATTTTTTTTTGTTTTGGTTACAACGTCAACTTCATTTGTTATGTATTTTTTGCGTTCGCTGCATATGTTGCGTGCGTTTCATTGCAACGTTGGAAACTCCGCTTCATTGGCGACGGGTGCTGGGCGGAGCAGGCTGCGTGGCTATTGATCCGGTAAAGGCAAACACTCGGACGCTATACGGACCAATGAGTCTGAGCCAGACATTGCAGCGCAGACTGGACCAGCTGACTGACGTATATATCACGAGGTGAACGTAAACGACGTTCCGGACTGGGTAATGTCTGCTGATGGCAGGGATGATGAGGCCATCCAGCAAATCAATTACGTGCTATTAAACCGCAGGTTCCCGAGCGAGTTCTGTATTCCCACAGTGCATCATCGAATACCAGTAGCTTCGTATAAACATTGGCTTCATAGCTGCAGCACGTGCCGACGTGTTTACATCGTACATCGTATAGCCAAAATTATTGCCGTTCTAAAAATGCTTCAGCAGCTGTGTGAAATGTCATGAAAAGTCAATAAAACAACTGTGTTAGTTGCTAGTAGCAACGATTCCATTAGTCGATATTAAGTCAAGGAATATAAACTATTGAAACTTGGACGGTTCGAAAGTGTCCGTTAATTTAAATTATGTTTTTATGCAAAGAAATTTGATGTGATATTTTTTATTAGTAGTTTTAGCTAGTTTACTGGCATACTATTTCAGACGCAAGATGATGTAGCGACATCTTCGAGACTAGGTAAAATATTTAATGATTGATTCGTTGTTAACTTTTAGTAGAATGTAAAAAGAAAGAAAAATTTCAAAATCGATTAATATTTAATGAAACCATAAAAATGTAGACAGATCTATACTGAAATGCAGCCATCGGCGGGTAAAATACATTTAAATGATACAATGCAATTACACGGTTACTATAAGTTATGCAGCCTAGATCTTCGAATGAAGTTCATTTTCGAGAAAGTGCATCATCAGTTTTCCTGTCTTTGTTGTCAGCTGATTACAGGCTAGTGCTCACTGACATGCCGTCAGTCTGTCAATTGCTTCGCCGACGACTGACAAAAGCTAGATTCTGATGCTGATGACAAGACCATGACCTCGACGGCCATGTTGTCGATCGGACAAAAATAAAAATGAGAACAGAAAGACGAGTCTGAGCGCCTACACAACAGCGGTCATGACAAAACAACGCGAGACGTTAGGATCGATCGATTCTGTCAGTCGTTCCTGCCGACATTGTGTCCTCGGCTATTGACCGCACGAACACACACAATGTGCAGTGTCGCATTGCATGGTCGCCAATCTCCAGAGACAGCATTTAGCTCATGCTGCTGCTGCTGCTGCTGCTGATGATGATGATGGTGATGATGTTGCGATGAGACGAAGCCTCCAGTACCGACCACAACATTAGCGAACACACACACACAAAACACTCGTAGCCTTTAATTATTTATCTGTGTAATAAAGAGTAGCCTATGGTAATTATCCCATATATAAAGGGTGTGTGCTAATAGTTTAACGGACTCTAATTTGTTGTCTGTCTCTCGTTTCCACACACATTTTAGTTCTCGCAGTTTTGCAATAGCTGTTCCCACTATTTGGAATACTCTTCCTTTGCGCCTGAGATTCGGCGGGTGCCTCGTCGACATTGTGTGTTGCTGTTATACACGGTGTTTCATAAAAACCCCTTTTTCTTTCTTTCCAAATTTACTCAAATGATGGTCAATTTACATGAAATTTTTACATTTTGTAACTGAAGAAATATTAATTCAAAATATTTTAACAAAATGTGGCAGTTAGGCTAATTAAATATTTTTGCTAGTCGTGACGTAACGTTGAGGTCATAATATGTCACGGATACAAGCTTGCTAGTCTCAACTGGTGCTGTCAGTTGCTACCCTGCTCTGATGGTAAAAAATCTGGTTCGTTGATGACAAATTTTTAGTTTTACAGTTGCAGCCACAAAAAAACGTGCAAAGCGATCGCATTTAGGCCTACGTGTGTATGGGGATAGCTTGACTTTCACATGTTCGAGCACTAGCACACCAAGCTTGCAAAATGGTTGCATTTTTAGATCGTGAGATGCCTGATTTCATGTCCTCATGTTGCTCAATGCTGACACGATAAACATTTTTTCATTAGCGAACCAGATTAAGTTCATCATCATAGCAGGGTAGCTAATGACCACACTAGTTTGCACGACATTACTCGCAAGAGGATATGTGCATTATTGGAAAAGAAGAAGAAGTAGTTGAGACAAGCAAAGCTTGTACTCACAACACATTATGATGTCAGCATTACGTCACGACTAACAGAATAACAGACTAACAGAAATATTTAACCAACTACCATATTTTGTTTAAATATTTTAAATTAGTATTTTTTAGCTACAACTCTAAAAATTTTGTGCAAATTGATCATTATTTGACTGGATTATGAAAAAAAACATAAAGGGGTCTTTTTTATGAAACACCCTGTATATTTACTTACTTACTTTCTTAAGGCACAAACATGGGAAAAAGGAAAAGCGTACCTACAGTGTAAGTACACTGTGTCCCAAAAAAACATCCCCGACATTTTCGACTGTAACGTGAAGAAAGATTATCGGATTTTAATAATTTCTGGTACGAATATTCCTAGGACAACTTGTCGTCAAGTGACAATTTAATTTCCCATCTCACTCAACATCTGTTTCTACACTACCTGGGGAAATAGAACAAACAAAATATCACTTTTTATTCAATGCGACATAATTGCTTAATTAACATAACGCGTAAAACACATTTTGTTTTCATTTCTGACACTGTGGCTGACATTTCATTCAGTTATCCATTTTTCAACTGCCTACAGTAAAACTGCTTGAAGTGTTGGCCCACTATGACACTTGGCCTACTTGACAGCTGCAGTATCGATAATGTTCTGCTCCTGACCAATAC
>Ga0209671_1004525_pt1 | contig 13811 bp, 6 predicted proteins | sample WorMetHERISLAND2_2_FD_187401 | JGI IMG/M metagenome (GOLD analysis project Ga0209671, IMG submission 187401) | Marine gutless worms symbiont microbial communities from Max Planck institute for Marine Microbiology, Germany - Olavius geniculatus... | ecosystem: Host-associated > Annelida >... | reverse complement strand
CTTACTACCATTATGAACTACCATAATGTTAATGTTAGAACTACCATTATGTTAATTACATATGCACGCGTATAATGGAGTTCTTACAATTTTAGGTTAAGCTCATTTTTGTGTTTTGTGTTTCTGTAAAGGTTAAACTTTCTGTCTATTGTAACGTTTAAACTTACTGTTCCATTATTATGTGTTTGTGTGCATTCTGCCTGAAAAGGCCGTCCCCGAAATGGCCTATACTGTGTCGGGTGGGACGTTAAACCCTACTCACTCACTCACTCACTCACTCACTCACTCACTAGGGTAAGGGGCAGGGGGAGCTGAATTTTAGCTTGTTGGAAAGTGTCATCATGTCTTCCAGAAGTACAAAATTTGTGAGGCTGGAAATCTTCATTTTGGTTAAATTTTGTGGCCCCAAAAAATTGAAATTTTGAGCACTCGTCATCTCTGTTGTAAATTTGCAACCGTGGACAGTTAATGGCATTCACTTTCACCGCTTTGTGTGTCAAGGTGTGTCCAGTTGACGCGAGCTTCAAGCTGTGAAGCTGGATATGCAGTGAGTGCTGACAACTTGCTATCCTCATCAGCATCAGCAACAACGACTGCAGACTTGTGGACTTGGCTTCAACATAATGAGTCTGTTACAGTCAGTGCCAAACAGACTGGGTACAGTTCTCCCCTGCTGTCGTTTCACTCTTCTTTCTTTGCCATACTCCATTTACATGATGACTGATGAAGTTGAAGTAAGTAAGATACCTTAAAGGTGCAAGCTAACAGTTAGTCACAATGTGCTATTGTGCTACAATTTCCGCATCCGAATAAAAGTGTCGTTGAGCGCTCGTCCAGCCAGCTTCATCAATGTTAGCACCATCGCACTATTTAAACAACAAAGTAGCCAGCTCGTCAAGCCAGCTTGATGAGTGCTTCCAATATCAAACATGTTTGATAACTCAGGCATTCATCAAGTGCTCATCAGTCCAGCTCGACGTGTGCTTCATGAAGGCTAGACTAAACTGTACTCCGGCTGAAATTAGGAGGTTGTTTCAATGTTGACAGTGCTTGAAGATGCTGCTGCAGACCTATCTCTGTAAGCTGATGGTAGAGTTTCACCGTGCTGAGTTTCAGAGGCTGAGTTGACCTGGTGTATGTGGACAGATGCACCGGTGCAGCTGATAGTGCGTGGATGCTGCTTCAGACCTACCTCAGTCGTCACGGTGGTGATCACTTGTCATCGTCGTCGTCATCGTCATCATCTCGTTATCATCGGTGCATTGCATGCAAGCTGCTGCAGCACGGCTTCACTCTCCCGACCTGGCTCACAGTCGACTACAAGGTACTCTAAATGCCAGTGAAGGAAACTAGTGATTGATTTGATTGATTGATCAATGGATTGATGAGTGATGGCTGATGGTGGATAGTATGGATGCGTCTTTGTATTTTAGGTCATTATAGTGCTATAGAAATAGTATTACGGTGGTTGTTCCATAAATAAGTTTACAAAATGGTGCCATTTTGTTAATTCTTAAAATAGGAAATATCCGAAATATACGTTTTGTAAGGAATCTAATTCTGAGTACGAGGTGTGTTTTATTGTGATGACGTCACTGTGATGTGTTTCATAAACATTAAATAAGGTGACATTTCCACTGAAATTGTGTCGTAACAAACAGCGAGCTGTTTGTGTTTGTTTTGTGGGCAAAAAAGATGCAATGCAAATCAGATTCACTCTGAAATGCATCCAGTATGTGGCGATGAGTGTTTTACAACGTGAACAGTACACGTTTGGTGTTAAGAGAATGCTAGATGGGCAGAAATTTGCATCAGTTATTAAGTTGCAATCAATTGTTCATTAGTGACTTGGACGTCAGCCAGCGTCATTCTTTGCATTGGGCATTCTGAAGCTTGTTGACAGATGGGACTAATGTTTGAACGAAGTCGGACGATTTGTTGAAAAATGAAGCAATAATATAATTTAAAGAGGTGACATTAACTTGTAAAATTTATTCATTTTTTTCTTTCCTGCGCTGTTTTTATTTGTACGTCATGATACGTTACTGGTCGGGAAAATAATACACACATACACTGTGTTCTGTTAGCAGATGACGTCACAATAATGCCATCATCATCCAAAAAATTTCACGTATGTTCAGAATTAAATTCCATAGAAAACATATATTTCAGATTTTTTCTATTTTAAAAATAAATGGAATAGCGCCATTTTGTCAACTTATTTATGGAACAACTCTCATTTTATTATTACCTATTCACTCTGCTGGCTTGGCTCACTTTGCTCTCTTTGGACACATTCTGGTTATTTAGACAACAGCAAAACAGTCTACTAACTGTAGGTTGCTACCGTAGGAAACTGTTGACTGACTGACTGACGGATAGATGGGCAAGACATTTGATGATGATGATTATGATGATGAAGGACGAATTAACTTTGCGTGGCGTTAAGTCCTAAGACTACAAGGACACGTAACAATAAGCTTAAGCAGTGAAGTCACGTAATAGTAGTCAGCGCAATGAGACGTTCTTAGTCATGTCTGTAAGACCGGGCAAAAAGTTTGGTTTTTCAGTCTGCTGCGGAAAACTTGCAACGACGGTGATGACCGGACTGACTCTGGCAAACTGTTCCAGACCGATGCAGAAGTCGCTGGAAAGGTGCGGTCGCCAGTGGTAGAACGCACAGTGCGTGGAGCGACCAGTGCTGATGAAGCCAGCATGTGTGAAGTCTGAAAGCACTTGGGAAAAGTACTTGGGACTTGAAATGAAAATGCTCGTAAATTTAGTTTCATTTGTTTTGCTGTTGGTTTCTGCTGCTAGCAACTGGTAGTTTTGTACTGGCAAATCTTGAATGTTTTCAACTGTGTTGCAGTTAACGTATTACCAGTGAAGCAGTAAAACATTGGCTGGTAATCCACATCAGTTGATTAATGATAATCGGTTGATGCTGGTCATGTGAATCAACAATTAGCCAATGTTGATTATCGTGCGATAATCACTGCTTCTTTAGTGATGTGGTAAATGTGCCTGTAGTTTTTCAGGTTAACCCATGAGCTACGGAGCTGCACCTGTTAAGTGGTCATGAGATCACACAGGTGAATGCACCCTGAGCAGGCTGGTACTTGATTTACCTACCCTGGAGGGATGGAAGGCTGAGTTGTTTGTCCGTCTGTCTTTATGCCTCTCTGTTAGTTCAGTGTGGGTTCTTGTTTTTAACGTTCTCTAGGCCTGTCAGGAGTAGCCAGTCTGCCAAACAGTTGGTGTAAAATCATAGTAGTAAAATGCTGTGCTTTTTGCAATCTTACCAAATGCCAGGTTTATGACAGTCCCTTTGGCAAGATCATTGGAGGTCAAACTTCCTCCATAGTGGTCTATGGATCTTGTACATGTTTACTTGTGTCTCTGCAGACAGCAAGCGCAGTGCTGGGAGTTTTAGAGGTGGACTTTTGGTGAAATTCAAAATTAAAAAGTACCAAGTACTGTTTGTGGAGAACCAGGCATATGGCAGTAACCTGCAACTAATTATGTGTGTATGTACGTGTTTGCGTAGAGATTAAACGCAGCCGAGCTGCTGCATCTTTATGTTGACTACGACCTGCTGGCTGAAGCTGCCGAACTTGCGATGGAGTACATTAGAGCTTCTTTGGGTGCCGGCAAAGAATACTTCAACCTGAAGGTATGAAATGAGAGATCGCATGCTACTGATGTGTACACTAAATGGCAGACTATTACAGGGTGTTCCAGGAAAAAAAATGACACAAAGTTTACAGCACCACAATGTTGAAATCCTACGCCACAGAGTCATGCAGTTTTCAGCAAAATGTTCAGGAAGAAATTGCTTACATGACAAAGGTCAGCGTCTGAATGCAGCAAAATGTCTGAACTAGTGATTGCAATCTTGGGATCCTGAATCTCTGGATCCCAGCCGTTTTCACCAATCCTGAAAAGCCGGATTGATGGCCATCCAAACCATGGATTTTAGCATTACAAAAAATTGTTATAATAGTAGTATTTTGAGTGCTAACTGATGAAATAACAATTCTAACCATCTAATGAAACACTTCTTGTACACAAGTCTTTCTATGCATCGTAAGTTGCATTTGGACTGTCATAGTTGCTCTCTGCCATTCTGCCTATTGGTTGGGGCCTACTGTGTCCTTACACTGTACTTGATCAGTTGCTGTCAGTGTTGTAGTAGCTGTAATAGTTGTTGTAGTTGTAGTAGTAATAGTACTTAGTTGTTGTTGTAGGACTATGTTCACAGTGGTGCTCTACCGTCATGGCTGCCTTACACTGTACTGGATCAGTTGCTCTCAGCACTTCGACAACTTGCTCATGACTTACACTACTCGCAGGTACTAAAAATCATTGTAGTGGTGTTGTAATGGTAGTAGTAACGGGGGGTAATTGACATTGTTTACATTGCTGTCACCTGAGCTGTAATTAATTGACTTGTCCCATTGATTTTTTGGCTTGGTCTCTTTCACTGCCTTTTCTCCAAAATCAAGAACTCCACAACTAACCGTTGCTTGTGAAATGAACTGGTGTCGTACATTTGTTTGATTAAGTTGTGGCTTAAGAGCCAATCGGATAATTTTGAACTTCGAGTGTAGCTTTTGATCAGTTTGGCCTAACCTGATCCCAGTGACCCAAGATTAAGAGGTTGTGAGTTGGCTTTAGTGCAGGCCGATGTGGTTTACTATACTAAGGCCATATTCACATTGACACAAGTACGAGTACGAGTCCGGGTCGCAATTTACAAGTGAATGCTTGCTTCAGTGTGACAAGTTTTTTGCTTTCAGTATCCTCAGTACACGTGGCCACCCATACAAATTTGCAAAAGCATCTTGTTCTACTGGCTGTCGTTCACAGTTTTTTAATCAGCGTATAGTCGATGTTTGGAATAGTTTACCTCATACAGTAGATTTTAGTTCTTTGACTTCCTTCAAGAGGACCATTAATAATGTTGATTACTCTGATTTTCTGAAGGTTTTTTGATTTTAATTTTATTTTTTATTATTCAGTACTGGTTGTTCATATTTGCTCTGTCTTATTATTTCATGCTACTTTTTGTTATATGGACAGTTGTAAGGGCCATCGCAGCCTTTCTGACCCTTGGAACACATGTTTTATTGTTCACACACTTTTTTTCTGTATTTTCTGACATTGTCCTGTTTTGTGTTTCTAAAATAAACTGATGATGATGATGATGATGCTTTGCGAATAAAACAATTATATTTGACTGCATCGTTAATAATTAAATACTATTTGTGCATCCCCGACAGTGAACAACTCAGCAATGATGTAAGTTCTGACGTCAAAAGACGTCATACTTTATACAAATTAAAATAATGCTGTTTATGCATCGTTTACGTCACAGGTAACCCCTACTCTTATCAGTGTGAATGGCTGCCATTGGAATACTGTACATGGAGTCCCGTGTATACTGGTAGCTGTAATCCGTATATGGGTAACCAGACTTGCATGCACTCATGTCTGTGTCATCGAGCCAGCATCATTGTGTAAACAGGCTATAAGACAATTTCAAGGCCTCATCCATCCTGGCCTGTGGGCCACTTGCCTTGGTGACAATGGTTAGGACATTGGACACTCAACACGGACATTGGATCAAGAGGTCATTGTTTCAACCTCCGATCGGGTCACTATCAAGTGGTTACTACTTGGATGAGTTTGCTGTCAGGTAAATCATCTTGGTATATAACCAACCAACAAGGTCAACTCAGCCTGCCATACCTCAGGGGTAGGTAAATCGAGTACCGGCCTTTTTGGCTGGGGTTAAGGCAGAGCATGTTCACCTGTGTTGGGTGGCAGGTAACAATGCATGGTCCTATATGGTAGGTGACGTTCTGTAGGTCTGTGATGGGTTTCGACATTACACACCCTTTAACCTTTTAACCTTTAGTCTACTGGGCACCCGGCCAGCTGTGACTATTTCACAGCCGTTGATAAAGCTTCTAGCAGCAGGGTTGCGAAAAAAAACGTTTTTAGAGCCAAACCCGGTTGGTTTCTGGGGTTTCATTTTTGGGGTTTTTTCAGGTTAAATCATAATGTTTCAAAAACTGAATGATACTAAATTTGTTTTATTAGAGGAACAAGAAACTAAAATTAGATTAAGTTTGGGGTGGGAATTAGTGTTTTTCGGTGGGTTTGGGGGTATCTGCTTGGCTTTCCCAATCTGGTCCAATAGTAGTGGTAGTTGAAGTGGTAGTAGTAGACTGTAGTAGTAGTAAAGTGTTATTGTTGTGAAATGTTGTTGTTGTTGTTGTAGTTGTTGTCATCACTGGAAGCTGCTCTGAATGACTACTTTACTGCCATTGATAAAGCTTCTCCACTGATGTCTATGTCTGTGTCTCGACGTGACACCTTTATGCTGTCCGCCTAGCCAGTGCTGCCCTTGTTTTTAGGACATCTTGAAGTTACTGAATATTAGTCCACTGGCAAATGTGCTTACTGCTGACAGTGTCGTCTTGCCTCACTAATGAGTTTTCAGTGGGCTGCACAATTTTGAGTCAATTTGCCACTGAATTTGCCATTTCCACAGAATTTCAACATTTTTGCACAGTTTTGCGGAATTCAGCACTGGCTGATAATGACTTTTATTTTCCAAATGAAATCCAAGTTCGTGAACCTATCTGATGAAACTGCTAATCTTCTTATATTAGGGTGGGTTTCTGGATCTTGACTCTCCGGTCAAGTTAGTGTTAACTGACATATTTGCATAACTTTCGTTTCCTGTTGCACTAACCAATGGTAAAAAGGGCCAAAAATTTTAGTTAGCTAACCATCGATCGTAGTTATCATATTTAAGCAACTTTTGTACCATTTTGCAAGCAGTTAATCGAAGAATGTGAATCAAACGATTTTACCGTATAGCAATGTCTTCAAAACGCACGAGGAGACGTTTGCTGCTACAGATTTTACTACAAAATCCATTCATGAATGGACAAAATGGCTGTTCGCAATTGCTTGGCTGGCTCATGGGCTGGCTGACGAGCACTTTGCAAGCGCTTGTGCTCATTAATATTCATGATTCCCGCCTGCGCTAGGCGGAAATGATTAGTGCTGTGCGCATCGTTGCTAAGCAATTATAGTTTACCATTCAGTTAGCTAATGGCCAGTCAAGGTTTTGTTCAGAAACGCGCACAAACTTAACTAGTGAGTTACAATTAACAGACGCTTTACTAACTGATCAGTTAGCTAAAAGATCCAGAAACCGGCTCTTATCAGACTACTTCAGCAATCAGCAAAAATGCGCCCAAAGTTAAATTTTGCAAACCATGCACATTCTACCAGAGTTTCGAATTTACTTAATAAATAGTACACCTTTGAATTTTAGTAAAATTTGCTGTAGTAAGCCGCTATGTTTGGCAAATGGCTTGTTTAATTTCGAGAAATTTGCCTGCCTCGGGAGACTGTGGTCCCTACCGATGAGCTGTTAGTTGTCACCTTTACTTACTACATAATTTGTTGACGTGTGGCAACTACCGTTGTTCTTCTCTGACTGATTTCTGTTCGCTGCTAGATGTCACCATGGCGGTTGATGAAATGTCATTAAATTAATATATTAAACATAGGTTGTTATTTGATTGATGAAAATATGTAGCTTATGAACCACTGTTTGAACCAGTGCAGACATATTAAAGGTCTGTGGACACCAAAATTAACATATACATTTTATCCATTTTCCTGAAAGTGCAGAATTTTCTGATAACTTTGACGGTAATATCGGCGGATAGCGTTTTGTCACCACGTAAAAAAATTTACCTTTGAAGTCGACGATCTACGAAAACGATGTAGAAAACCCGCCGCATGATGGCCCACGGTGACGTCATGAGTTTAGCCTATAAACGTCATGAATATTAATGGCCTAGCCTAGAATGATGACGTCATCGGCTAGGCCATTAATATTCATGATCTATATGGGCTAGGGTCATGACGTCACCGCGGGCACTGATAAATCAGAATATTTTGCACAACGTAACGTAATGTCGCATTTCGTTTGAAATCACACATTAATTTCATATATTTATGAAGCTCAAATCGACATACTATATATGCAGTGTTAATCTACAGAAATTGTGCGAATGAGTTTGACCGTGGCCATGGACCTTTAAGGGTATGAGTAAGTTCAATGCAGGAATGTATATTGTATAAGTATACTGTGTTGACATGGTGTGTGACAAAGCGAACTGCTGGCTTTATCCAGTGGCAATTCTCTGCAGCCTAATTCCTAGCGATTTTCCTCGTATTTTCTCAATCTCTACATCGTGTCGTCATGTGGTGAGAAAGTGGGGATGGTGGCTGGAAGTTGGAATTTTCCACCAGACAGCTGCACTTTTCCAACATAAAAATATGGGTGCTCAGGTTTTCAATTTTGCCCCTAAAGGGTTTTCTAGCCCCAAGTTTTTATTTATTTTTTGAAGAAAATTTTCTGCCAAGAAGACAGTTTTTTCGACAAGCTATAATTTTTACAGGGAGCTTTTTTGGTGGGGGAGATGAGTAATGGCTGTCTCCCAGATTGCCCCCTCTTCTGCCATGACGCCACTAATATATGCATTTGTCCGTTGCTTTCTGAAGTTGAACGTGAAAGCTTGAATGAAAAGCCCAACAACGAGTTTATAATGATCTCATTCAGTATTAGCATCAGTGGTGGTTGTAGACCAAAAAATCCGAGGGTGCTGTGCTTTACCCCGAACCCAGCTGAACAGGATGGCCTTTGCTTATACCGGTATCACTAATCAAACTTCCCATCTGTTATTGTGTTATGATGCATTGTGTTATTGGGGGTGCTGAGCCAAAATCTGGGTACACCCCCAGCTGTAGGCCAGAACTGCCACTGATTAGCATCCACAAACAACTGTCAAAAGTTCCAAGTCTATCTGTACACTATGATTTAGGACAATGATTTACGATGACATGAGCTGATATGTTCAGGAAAAAGAAACAAGCAAAACCCTACAGTATTTGTCAGGTTTAAAATTTATAACGTGAATTACACGATTTCAGACAACGTAACTCGCAAGCTGTATAGCAAATTGAAAGTCGTACACAAACGTACAAAAAAAACGACAGACCACAGCAAATGCTGAAATGTATGTCGAGTTACTACAGCTTGTTGCTGTATGACTTCAGTGTTGTTCCGATCGTCCACTAATTGAAGTAGTGTACTAAGTGTAGTTTGGGATGTTTTTAACGATGAACATGTGACTTTCAGTGGTGGGTTGAAGTTTGACAAAGCGATTCTGTAAGATTAACGTTGTATGCAATAAAGTGGATGGAGTTATAGGCAAATAGTAAAACTAAACACTTGCTGTTCAACATGGATTAAGTAGTGCAAAAAACATGGAAACTATACAGGGTGTTTCAAAAAAACGGATACCCAATTTTATTTTTGGGATAACTTCGGTAATTCAGCACCAATTTTAACCATTCTTTCGCTGTTACAAGCAGAAATTTATGGTGCGTAAACGTGAAGTTCTTCCACACACCGCACCTTTATTGTGTGACCACATTACCTAGCAAAACAAACACTGTCAAAGCTACAGTGGTCTTGAAGAACAGGCAACACATAAAGATATCAATCTCGTAGCATAAAATAGTTAAGCTTACTTACTTATTCGCAGTAGTGCCTTGTGACGTCATTGCTACATCATATTGTGTTTATTTACTTTGCTTACCAGTAATAATTTTTAGAATAAATCATTTAATATGGGCAGAATAACAAAGGATGATCGCTGTTTGATCATGGGCTTATGAACTGAGAACTGTTTTGCTAGGTAACGTGGTCACACAATAAAGGTGCGGTGGGCGGAAGAACTTTACGTTTACGCGCTATAAATTTCTGCTTGTAACAGTGAAAGAATGAATTACCAAAGTTATCCCAAAAATAATACTGGGTATCCGGTTTTTTTGGAACACCCTGTAGGCTAGGCTACAGGGTTAAGGGAGTGAACGGTGGCAATATTATACGAGAATTAATTTTCCCAAAGACAGCGTGTCACACCAGCGAACAAGAAAATAAATACCGTACTGACAAAGAAATAGTGAAAATAAATGCTGCCGTTAAACACTAATTCAGTTGTCCATTACACAGAAACACGCAAAATTGGGCTGCAGGGTTAAAGGAGTAAACGGCGTCGAGATAGAGCTAGGCCTAAAAACTGCTGGGGAACTATGGTGAACGATGGAAGGCCTTTCTCTCAGGCGGATCAACATATTACATTTCTAATTAATACAGTTCTCATAGATAAATAAACATATGTACACTATAGGGTATGAAGGAGTATGCAGGTTGTGACATAAAACTGGGCCTAAAGACAGCATGGAACTCCGGTGAATGAGGGGAGTGGTTTCTCACAGGCTGGACCAACAAGCTGGGTGATCTTTGGCTTGCAGTCGATTTCATTGGCACCGGCCTCGGCTTCCACACGCATGTCATAGACAGGACCTAGACAACAACAACGACACAGTACAGACGTGTAGTAGACTTAGACTAGTAGCTGTAGCATAGCAATAATTAGGTAGTAGAACGTTAACTTGGGCAGAGGTTGCTGTCAGTGATTTAAGACTGAAATCAAGCCATGCACGTGACGTGATACGTGTAATTGACAGGTTTCCGTGTAATGGAAATGTCCGTGAAACTGCGTGAAATCCAACGATTTTTATACTTTTTCTGAATTTTAAGGCTTTTTGCTTAATTGGCTAGACCACTGCTAAATCTGTTTTACAACATGCAATGGATCCTGCAGTTGAAATTCACTTTTGACGTATAGTGAGAAAAATTACAAAAATTTCAGTTCATTTTTGTCTTCCGTGTAATTTCCATGTAATTTTCTTCTTATTTTAAAAACGCCCGTGTAATTTGCATTTTTTCTTCATGAATTAGGCTGGGTCCTAGGCAAAAAAAGACGGAAGTGGTGGAAATTTTTAAAATTATTTATTTTTATATCATACGAGTCATGTAATACTATTCAGCGACTCATAAAAAGCAAACTGAGACTAACTAGTACTCACGAGAACTTAAGCAAAGTTACTGTAACATTTCAGACTAGATGCAAACAGTAGTCTATTTTTCAGTAAAACTTCGAAAGCATGCTAAAAACTGCACTGATATTTTTGAAGGTCCATTAAAAATTTTATGGACGGACGACAACCGGAAGCACAGGTTTTTTTTTAAATTTTAGGCCTAATGGTACAACAACTACTACTACAGACGTACCAGAGCGTGCGTCAAGCATCTGGCTGTCACGCAGTTTGAGGCAGAAGTTGCTGTCGATGTGGATGGTTGAAGCTTTGCCATTGATCTCGCACTCCAGTCGTGAACGAGTCTTCTGCAGGCGACACAGTGCCAACTCTGCGCAGCGCTGCTTCTCCTTGAGGATCTGAATCGACTGCCGCAACTCGTAGACCTCAGTCTGCAAGCTACATACACACAGAGCAGCATCCACAGAGAGATAGCCAGGCTGAGTTGATAACGACGCTGCTTCTCCTTGAGGAATTGAATCAACTAACGCAACTCGATCAAAGACCTCCGTCTGCACGCAAACGCATTAGCCACAGGCTGAGTTGATAGGGCCAGCTAAGAACAACGCTGCTTCTCCTTAATAATCTGAATGGGTTGGCGGAGTTTACACACCTCTGTCTGCAAGCTACATACACACAGCCGCATTAGCCACCGAGGGATGGCCAGGCTGAGTGAGTGATCCCTGGTGGGATGGCCATTGGCCAGGCTGAGTGATTACGACCCATGGAAGGATAGCCAAGCTGAGTTGATAACGCCAGTTCTGAACAGCACTGCTGACAAACTTGGAAACAGATAGTCTCCATGTCCTCAAGATGTCCACTCTTCAGCACTGAAATGCCCTGCCTTTTGGTCAATTCCCCGGCAGTGTTTCTATGTCAAATTTCATCATGCATCCAGTTCCACAGCATCGCCATCGCCGTGACACACACCAAGCCAAGCACACATATAGACAGAGTAACAGACATTAAGACACTGAGTGACTGATACATGGACAGACAGACAGACGGAGAAGCCGGTAGGTGACCTAGCTCGTGACAACTGTTATTGATAACAGGACAGACAGACACAACCAGAGACTGACTGACAATAAGGGTAGCTTATAGCTTGCAGCGTCGCGAGCCAACAGAGACAGACGTACAGACCTCTTCACAGAGACAGTAAAAAAGTATGAGACAAACACAAGCATACAGACAATTTGTACAGACAGACAGACGTCACAGTGACAGACGGAGGGATATACAGACCCTTTCATAGGTTCATCGAAGCAGACTTCCACGCAGAGTCTTCTCGTGCGCTCGTCAAGTCGCGTCTGCGCAATCTTCATCGCGAATTCTTTCTCGTTGATTGAGCAACGCAGCAGATCTATGGCGCGCTGCTGGTCACGTATCTCTATGTTCACCTATGACGACAACCACAACAGTTGTAGTAGTAGCCGTAGCAGCAGCAGTAGTAGTAATAGTAGTACTGTAGGAGTAGGTAGCAGTAGGGACGCCACTCTCTAGTGATCAAGAACAACAACATAAACAAATCATGTATGCGACTAATGCGCAGTACTGCTGCTGCTGCTACCAGGGTTTTCAATAGACCTGAATTTTCAGGACGTCATGACTTCCAAGCTAAAAAATTTGGACGTCGGTGTACAAAATCTGGAAGTCATGCTACAAAAACAAGAAATTTGAGCTAATGCTCACGAGACACGCGAAAGCTTATAGCAGTTTCGGTTTAGTAGTTTAGCTGAAAAATGGGGTGTTCACGCTAAGTTAATATACAAATACCAAATTCTCTATCTGGATCGCATAACGATAGTAGCGTGGCGCCACTTTGTGAATGATATAGACTTTTGTCGCAGCCCGAAATTGCCAAAAAATCCATAAAACCCCCTATTCTGGCGTTCAAGATCATTCAAGGTCATAAAATTCGGCGCCAATCGAGAGCCAGTGTACGACTTCCTATTAGTGATTAACAGTCTAGTAACCTAGACCCTATCTCGCACCGTTACTGAGATACAGCGACTTATTGGCCAAAAATCGGAAATTTTGTACACACCCCTCTCATTTAGCGCCCTCGTTCGGAATAACCCCCTTCGAATTTATGGAAAAGCTTTACGATTCCTGAAACTAGAGTATTCCAGGCAGCCGACGGTGAAGATTCGAAGACTTGCACCATTTTTGACTGATCCACCCGTGTGACAGACAGACAGACAGACGGACAGAATTGCGATGGCTAAGACGCGCTGAAAGCAGTAAAAATCAAGCAAAAACTTAATGCAAAACCTTGGATGACCTTGGAAAGTCATAACGCACTATAGTATGCCAATCGTGCGGTATTGTGACAAAACGGTAAGTCGTGGAGGGTCGGCGATTGTACTATCGGATAGGGCGCTGGCGACTTTCTATAGGCTGTCAATAGTAACCATGTCTCCATCTGCAGCGGTTTGGCCGCAATTTTTAATTTAAAATTTCAAGCTATAAGACTAGTCGTATCTCAGAAACGGTGAGAGATAACGCTAAGTTACCTATTAATCACTAATAAGAAGTAACATTTTGGCTTTCAAATGACATGAAAATTATTGACCTTGGATGACCTTGAAGGTCAGTAGTGCAACAGGATCTATATAGGCCTAGACTGTAGCGCATCTTCCCTAGCAATAGCTGGGCTTTCTTGTAAAAACAAGCAACATTCAATTTTAGTAGCTTTATGCAAAACGAAAGTTGCAGTTTCTGGATCAGAACTGTTCACAGAATAAGTTAATATGGTTGCCGTGCCACGT
>Ga0209671_1004524_pt1 | contig 13811 bp, 9 predicted proteins | sample WorMetHERISLAND2_2_FD_187401 | JGI IMG/M metagenome (GOLD analysis project Ga0209671, IMG submission 187401) | Marine gutless worms symbiont microbial communities from Max Planck institute for Marine Microbiology, Germany - Olavius geniculatus... | ecosystem: Host-associated > Annelida >... | reverse complement strand
GGGTGGGGGAGGGTCCAGGTGTGTGGACCCCCACCTTCAACAGAACGACCCATGAGATTTGTGCAAATTGAGTTTTTTTTGTATTGGTGAAGGCAGAGGTGAAGGGTAGCGGCAATTAATCGACAGCCACTCGACCTGGACCCCCAGCTCTGAAAACCTGGCACCGCCTCTGCTCCCAGTCTCACCTGTCAGATTTCACTGCTGCTCGGAGGAGAGGTTATGAGTTATGATACTCCCCCACACCCCACCATTATTTGGTGGCTTGGAGTCACAAAACTTGTTGCCCCAGGAATGCATATCACGACAAAGCCATAGACCAATATGCTGGGATTCTGAATGAAGAGAGATGTAGGACTGTGAGCAGGTAAAATGCTGGCATTGTCCTTAAGGTGATTATTTTCAGCATTTCAAACAATACACATTTTTCCCAGGCAGGCGTATATCTGTGTCATATGTACTAGCATGTAAGTGAAGTTGCATACCCACAGAATTTACTAAACTGACATTTGTTTAGTTTTTGACGAACGACCAATGGCCAAGCAGTAATGCATTACAGTAGGTACCATTTAATGGCGTTGGTGGTTTATGTAACTACACTCAGGAATGCATCAACCAATGACCAATGGACTTACCTTGCTTGTGATTATGATTATGATATTTTACCAGCTTCAAGAGCTGTAGTATTCTTTCATTGCAGTTACATTGTTTATCAGCATCATCTTTTGTGCTGGCCATGTCTCTGCTGCTTTAAAGTGATGTGCCAATTTGTCGATATGCAAATGTTAATTGACTTCCATATTTATATTTGTGAGATTATGTAGATTGGTGTTTTATTGACTCGTCCGTTTTTGCTTTAGGAAGCCTGGTTTACTGATAGGGCATTGAAGCAACTTTTGAATGTTCATATCATTGTTGTATCAATTAATAATGATTGCAGCTGTACATTTACTGAAAGTAAATTTGGGTTTTTTAATTTTTTTTGTTAATTTATTCTTTGCTGTACTTGATTTCTATGCAACACAATACATGCAAATCAACACCGTTTAATCTGCGTTAATTTTTAGCTGACCATGGTTGAGCTATTGGCATGGTTGTCGTCCGTCATCTGTCCGTCCATCTGTAAGTGATGTACCCTGGCTATCGCATAGGTCGTATGGGAAAACTTTTTGCGCGAATCAGTGATGACTCGATATATATTGAAAATGTCGGTATATGCTAGGTAAGAAAAAATTTTCTAGTTTTTAAAAAATATATTCGAAATATAAAATGAATAAACATGTGGAAAGTTTACCCAAAGTGGACAAGTCTATTATTTTTCATTAACGTACAGTAATCTGTGATGTATATTGCAGCCTATGAAAAGACAGCACTAATTGTATCTGATTTTTTGCGTTTCAAAATTTTTTAAAAGTGGGCAAATTTGGGACTTTTAGTGAATGTCCAAAAGCCAAAAGTGTTTCAGCTTCACGGGGTCTTCGCCCTCTGACCCCATGACAAGGGGCTCCGCCCCTGGACCCCGCTGTGGGTTCCACACCCAGACCGCCATTACAGTGGCCTCATACTTGTATTTGGGAGCCTCCAACTTTCTAGCGCTGACACTGCAAGAGGAACATCTTTAAATTGGGAGTTATAGATGGATGGGGTAAGAATGGAAAACTTACCATATCTTGGAAATGGTGAGATATAGGGCCAAGGTTACTAGTAATCACTAACATGAAGTGGCATACGCCGTTTTAAATTACACGACAATCATTGCATAACCTTGAAGGGTTAATTAACGCATATGGTATGCCAATCGTGCGGTATTATAGCTAAACGGTAAGTCGTAGAACGTTGGCAATGGTATGCCTACTAACGGATAAGGCGCTGGCGACTACCTATAGGCTGTCAATAGTAACCATGTCTCCATCTGCAACGGTTTGGCCGCAATTTTTAATGGAAAGTTTTAAGCTATAAAAGTAACCATGTGTCAGAAACAGTGCAAGATATGTCCATCGTTAGGCCTACTATTAATCACTAATAAAAAGTGGCGTACGCCCTTTCAGATTAGATGAAAATCATCGACTATGGATGACCTTGAAGGTCACTGACAACCAGTACGGTCGGCTATCCTAGCGATAGCTGGGCTTCTTGTTTTTTTCCGGCTCTTACATCGCTTGCACTTGCAGTCGTTGCACATTTCAAACGCTTGCATGTGTAGTTTTTTTAGTCATCTACGTAAAATTATTATTATGCTTGACGTATAGGTTATTGCAATTATTTTCAATACGACAAAACGACTTTCAAGGGAATTGTTGATTTCATTCTCTCAATGAAGCAAAGTCGCGTTTTCGACAGGGCTCGGGAGTGCATCCGGCGCCGTGGCGTGGGGCGGAGCTAAGCTGTGCGTGATATGCTAAGTGTTTGTTGCTAGTGGAAGCATCATCAGCAGCTGGATTGGATTGCTGCTGGATCTCTCGCCTCCCTGCGTCTCGCCAGCCTCTGTCCTGACGCAGCAGCATCCCTGCGTTTGTAAGGAAGATCGCTGAGCGGCCGGCCGTGCCGTATTTCCTCGATATTCACTAGGGATCCCAATCAGAAACGATATACGCAGATTGGCTGACGGAAATCGTGAAGGACAGTCGGATCTACCGCTCGGAATATGAAGAGACGTAATGTGGACGTCAGTAAGCTAAGGCGGCCGCTTGTCAGACGCGGTCGTATGAGTGAAGACATTTACGGAAGGTGAGTTGGTGGCATGAGCTTTCTGTGATTATTTGCATGAACCATGCAGGTGATACACACAATACACAGTTTTATCTAGTTTGCTATTATGTAAGATCGTCATAGACGTTTATTTGGATACACTACTGATGTTAGCTCTGCAGCTTTTTTAGTATTAATATTTTATGGAAACTGTACATCGTTGGCACTGTGAAAGATCAGTGGTGGGAAATTTATGACAATTTTCTGTCAGTAAGTAATGAGAGCAGCTCATCATTAAATCAGACAGCTGAATAAGCGACTCAAATGTGCGCATGGTCAGGTTGATGTCACAAAACACTACACTGATTACATCGAGTGCATTGGCCCCAAATATGATCAGACAAGTATGGAAGATTAGGCTGAAAGGTCGGGGTTATAGTTAGGTTTCGCAATCTGATCAGAATATATCTTTGGTGCTTGTGCGGTCGGTGAGGTGTTTTGTGATAGGTCTAGAAATTGTTGCAGTCATAACAGACCAGATTTGATTGTAAAATCAGTAGTCTGGACTACATTGATCAAAATCTACGCTCAGATGTAAAAATTCTTAAGTTTTCCAGGAAGGCACACTTTAATTATGTATATGGCTGTTTAAGCATTTTTGCATGATTTTAAAGGCAAAGTCGCATGAAAACAATATTGGATAAATAAGTGTAGAATGTAATGCTAATGCTGATTGATCCAAAGAAATAAAAACGTTGCTTTGAAATTATTTTAATAAAAATAATGTTCTGCGGACAGAATGATGACGTTACATACTACGCTTTGTTCACGGCATGTACTGCAGTGTGTGAATCTAGCGTGTCATCGTAGCGTCAAGGCAGCGTGCGCTTAGCGAGGGGAATTCGCTTGCATTCCGGAACCAGAAGTCAGATGCTGTTGTCGATTGGTGGAATGGAAAGGACATACAGTTGGCCTGCATTCGATATGGCAGCGACATCTCAAAATGCAAGCGAAGTCACTTCGCTTGGTACCGCACTTTATTGATGCTGCTAATGTCAAATTTTCTTGGATGCTACGTTGATGCTAATAGTAGTAAATGACGTCACAGTTCCGGAGATTGATTGTCCACTTTGAAGTTTATTTTTACAGTATAAAGATATACTGGCAACAGGAAAATTAATAGATATTAACAAATTAACATTTGATAAAGACAATTAGCACTTTATAACAGTTACACAAAATGGTGCAACTTGGCCTTTAACATGTTCAAACCAGTCATGAGCTGTGGGATTTTGGATATTGAAAAATGGTACTGCAATAGCAATCTAGACAGTTTAAACTAGTCCATGAAATGAGGTGGCACTAAACACTGCACTGTTATAATTACAAAGACGACATCATGTAGCGCTGGAAGTCACAGTGTAATGATAGTATTATTTAAGTGCACAGTTAAGTAAAAAGGTTGTGAACTTATGTAGAAATACTGATAGAGTACAGGCAATTTTGTTTGCCTTGGTCATTGAATTAGCAAACAGTATTAATAGCAGACGCATGGTGCAAGTATGATTTGAGACTGTTGCTGTTTGTTGTATACAGCGCATTTACATACATAAAGTTCTTCAGCGTGTGGATGTTTGTCCTGATGGCTGACTTCGTCCTCGACTTTCGTTTTGAGTATCTCTGGCCACTTTGGCTGCTAGCTCGAAGCGTTTGCGACTCAATGAAGTATCAGGGACTTGTAAGTAGTAACCAACAGTTTTCATCACTCTGTGACACTTGGTTTACATGTTGCATAAATTTGCACTATATCTCAGGATTAAGTTTAGATTTTTTTTGCATTATTTAGGCCTAGTTTTTACACGCAGCAGCAGCTACTGCTGTAGCGCGTCTTAGCCATCACAGTTCTGTCTGTTCGTCCGTCTGTCCATCTGTCCATCACACGGATGGATGAGTCATAAACGGTGCAAGTTAGGATCACCTAATTTACATCATCGTTGTTGTTAAGTGCTGCTATCCAGGACTGTAGGAGGTGCTGTGGAAAACTGAGTTCTGAGTGGGATTGATTATGTCATTTTTTACATCATTTGTCACTTGATTGAAATCTTACCTATTGTTTTTATAGTCATGTTAGCAAAGATCCCAAGTGTTACAAGATGAGCCAAGCTAACGCAAAGGGGAACGCGCAGCAGCGGTGCATGTTTGAAAGCACAGTAAAACAAAATCAGTCGCCAGACGGCGCCAGACGACTGATGGCTAAATATCTAGTGTTTTACTTGTACTCACCAGCAGGCGTTACCTGTCTTGCTGTGCCAACGCCGTATCGGCTGGAAATCGCAAATTTTTCCTACCCCCCTCTCATTTGGCGCCTTCGTTCGGGGTGACTTGTTTCAAATTTATGGAAAAGCTTTATGGTTCCTGAAACTAGAGTCTTCCAGGCATCCAACATGAAGATTTGGTGATTCGAGCTTGCACCGTTTTTGACTGATGCACCCGTGTGATGGACGGACAGACAGACAGACAGACGGATGGACAGAATTGCAATGGCTAAGATGCGCTACTGCAGTAGCTGCTGTTGCACTTAAAAATGAAAGTTAAAACCCTTGCTGTGATGACTGTTGGACTGGACAATTGATGCACATTACACAAACACAGTTATTATTGTTATTATTAGCTAAATCTTTTTTTGCCATCCTGCTTAAGAACTTTTGCATTCTTGTAGTGTATATTATCAAAACTTTTAGCCCAGTTTTTCTTAATCCAGCTGTTACTGTTAGCTTGTCTTGCTATCATAGAGTATGTAAACAATGTTAGCGACTGACTATGTGATGCCAGAGCACTGTTGTTCTCTGAAGCCTTGTTGAGCTGTGTTGGGCTCACGTTGTTCTTCCACAATTCACACAAGCTCTCCAGCTCAGTCCAGCTAATGGCTGCAATAGATAATAAAGACGTTTTATTCATTATCATTATGATCGTTATTATCAGCATTATTCTTAGTAGTACGAGGGCCCCAGGGTAGTGCTAATATTGGCGTTGTTACATTGATCTCAATGTTTTCAGCTGTGACTGGTGACGTTTGCAACGTTGTTGTTTGCAGGCGTTCTCAATATTCTTTGTTTGCGTGACAATCACGTCGGACGTCGCGTGCTACTTACTGATCCCTGTGCAGTGGCTGTTCTTCACAGCCAGTACTTACGTATGGGTCCAGTATATATGGCAGACAGGTGGGTCCTAGAAAGAAATATTTGTATGTAGTGTGAGTGATGGCTTACAGTACTTTTTTTTTGCCAATTGTTTGTGACAAATTTGGTGCTTATGGTTTTCCATTTTTTATGATGAGTTTTTTGGTCCCAAAAAACTTGCGAAATTAGATGTTTTAATATGAAGTAGATGAATGATTGTTGGCTGCATATATTGAGTGATGGTTGGTGTCAGAGAATAAATGCTAGTGCCGACTAGATAAAAAATGTGAACTACTGGTATTTAAAAAGACACTACGAGAGTGTAACTATCAGAAGGATTGTTTGATTGTGCTTTTTTATTAAATCCACAAATGTGTTGAATAATGAACGTTTTTAGAACAAAAAATCAATGTTCCTGTACATGATGTTAATTGTATTACATTTTTTGCCTTTTTTGCTTTCGTAACGGACCAACGGTGGCTATAAATCAGGATTTGGATCACTACCATACCAAAATATCATCTGTTGTTTTTGGGCCATGCCCACCTTTCCAGAAATATTTTATCTATAATATCTTTATAAAAAATTGTGGTTTACATTGGACTCTGGATGGTTAACAAGATGCAATTTTAAGTTGCATTCTCTTTCTGCTGTCCTCGTCAAGATTTCATCAAAATTTGTTCAGTAATCTCACAGGCAGTTTGAGCTGACAAATAGACAAATAGACACAACTGAAAACATTGTCTCATTTTGGTAGGGGTAAAAATCTCTGAATATTTTGTATATTATACATGTGCAACATACCCGAAAACACATTAGAGCTATCAGATTTTTCTCTGCTTTGAGTGAGGACCAAATTTATCACGATCAGTTTTATCTGAGACCAGAGGCATGTCAAGTAACTAGCCAAGCAGTTTGGTACCATTGCCAAGCGGCTTGGCTAGCACAGCAAGCACCTTGCGTACATGCTTGCTTGTGCTTGCTGCCATTTGCTAGCAAACAAAAATGGCTGCTGCATAAATAGTGCAAATTGCTGTATATTTTCATCTGGTCAGTGTGGCATTGTTTGAGTAGTGTCACTAGCATCACGTTGTTTTGTTACTGATGGATTGCACCGGAAATAAATAACACCTTTTGGAAATTTATTCGTTTAGGCGTCGTTATGTTTTCATGCAGCAAGCCGGCAGACATCATGAATATTCATGGTGTTGATGAGCAAGCAAAGCGGCTCGTTTAGTAGGCAGCTCGGCAAGCAGTACCAAGCGGCTTGACTACTGAACACGTGCCTCAGGTCTGCAGTCAGGCTGCAAGTTGTGATCAGAGAATAAGCCGATTTGTTGTCATCTTGCTTAAAAGTTGGTTGGTCTCTGATTTTAAGTCATTTGTGAAAGGGATATAAGTGCTGGTATTTGGCCATCATTGCTCATCTGTGCAGTATGTTGCGTTTATTGCATTGGATACAGAGCGAGGAGTTTGCTTGCCAACAGTGTTATTATGGCTGATGTTTCTCTACATTGAGGTCGCCGTACGACTCCGGGAACTCCGAAACTTTCCATTTCATCTCGATCTTTGTCGGCCGTTTGCTGCTCACTGGTTTGTTTGTGCAGTGCTTCATCTTATCTGCATTAAACTGTTTTCTTGAAATGCCAAATGATTGTTCATTTTGACTTACTTGGCTGTTGATTTGGCAACAGCATAGGTGCTGGCAGAAAAAGTTGAGATTTTGATTATTAAAAATTCCATATGATCTGACCATGTGACCTGCGATAATAATAAGAATGGCATTTACATCTTGGCATTTATTGTCAGTTGAAGCGTGTTCATTGTTGGTACCGTTATTTGGAATAACATCTGCTGTTTTTAATTGTAAACTCAGTGCAATGAATTGAATTGTTACACATTTATTCCATGATCCGATGAGAAGATGTGTGTTTCTGTGCTGTAGTGTTGGCTATCCTGTGGTCACTATGGGATTCAGCATCAAAAGCTGCATCTCGTATCGATTCCGATTGGTCAGTAATGCATTCAGATGCTTTTGATTCTGCTTGTGCAGTGCAGCGTTGTGAAAGTTCAGGAATCATTTTGTGATACCTTTTGGTCATAAAAAACTTCAGCTTAAGAAGTAAGTGAGGACTAAATTACTCGATAAATTTAACAAGACCAGCAAAAAATCGATGTTGTTGACTTTTCTATCAATGGCTTTGCACAGAACGTTCGTCAGGGCAAACATAAATAAACTGGTTAAGTTTTTTCGTTAACAGGCCAAGATAAATGTCCCAGCATGACCAAATATGCTAAAAATATTATTTTCACTGCTGCCTAGAGGCATGCGTCAAGTTTTTGCAATCTAGCCATTCAGCTGCTTTTGTGTTTTTTTCACATCAAAATTGTGTTTTCTTCAGTTCTATGCTACTAGAAGAACTCTGCAAACAAATGTGAGAAAAGTTACATTAACCTGGGATGCATAAGATTACTAATATGACAGGAGGATACTTCAGTGGAATTATAATGAAATTTATGCACAGATTTGTGCACCCGCAGTGTGCATTATTGCTTGATGTTTGGTCAAAAGTGTTTGACGAAGATGATACATCAGATTTTTATATTTCTATTTTGCATCAGCATGTGTTAGTGCCTTTACAACTCTAGTGGAGTAATGTGATGTCGGTAATTTAACTTGTGCTGTCGGTATGTGAATTTGAGCAAAGATGCATTGTGAAATGTGCACTGTGCAGCGAAAGCAAAAGGAAGTTGAAAAGGCCAACAATTTTTACTATCAGCTGTTACAGAAGGCATTACCTTGTGATGAAGATGCTACAAATGATAAGCCAAAAGGCAAGTACTTCCAGTCTTCCGATATGATATGAAATTTGTGCTTGAGAACTGCTATCCTCAGCCAAATTAAGTAATACTTGTGCTTATTTGCAGAATTGTGAATTAAAAGAATGCTACCAGTTTTTTTGACTTTAAGTATCAGTCTCCGTTCAGAATATTCTGCTAGTCAGTTGATTTTAATGTAGATTTGCTGTATTGAGTTACTGCACTGCTGTTTTGGTTGCTGTAAAATATGTAGTGTATTCCGCTTATCATAATGTTATTTCACTCTGAATATTTTAGATGCACCAAAAGAGGAATATTTTTTTGAGTTAATGGTTTAATTTGAGTAATTTTGTGTATTTATTCGTTTCTGGTCTTTTGCCAAATGGCAGGTTTATCAAAAACTTTTTGCCATCTGCTTAGTGCTTATATTTTCCGCTTCTTTCTTATTAGTCACATAGGTTGTGTTTTTTTGGCTTTCCGGAAAGGTGCAGCGATTTGTTGTGGTCTTGACTTGGACCTTTCCGGATTCACCACAAAAAAGAACGGCATTGACCCGGAACAGATGTCGCTTTACCCACAATTCGAATGGCCTATAGCGTAAATAAAGTTCAAAACAAGTGCTTTGTGCCATACAGATTTATTTTCTCAGTAAGCAAAAGTGCTGGCTAACAAGCCGATAAATGCACACACCTGTATTATTATTTATACATACAGTAAAATGCACAAAACTAAATTAATCGGTATATAATTACATACAAGTCCGATAATCTGGCACGAAACAGTCGTGTAAACAATGCATTTGATTGGCTGACACGGAGTGATTGTCAATCACCTTCCTGCACTGCACCGGCTTTACGTACTTTCGACCCGGGAAGCTTATGGATCGACGCGGGCCTTTCTGGAACGTGATCTGGAATGCATAACTTTTGTTCTGGAAACAATAGAAAACGACCTTAAAAACGCCTGGAATACTGCCCAGGTCTGGTCAGGCTTTCAAAAAACACAACCATAATCCTTATGTATGTTGTCGCTAAGGATTTGTAGTTGCTTTAGTCTTCTTGTTGTTTTGCATTATGTCCCGTGGCCGTTGCAGTGTCATTCTTCGAGGTGTGTTCTATCCAAGTTTGCAGTGTTGCACTGTGTGCTTGATATATTTTTGTTTTCTTGCACTTTCTGCAACACTTCTTAATTTGTTTCCATGTCAACACAGTTCTCACTTCTCATATTGACCCATTTTTTATGTCACATTATTCAGTGCAGAGTTTTGTTAAATTTGGTTGAGTCTATGTTAAACCTGTAGTGTTGTATTATACAGCATTACCAAGCCAAGATGAGCCTGTGTTAAATGGGTCAACAGCTGTGCAGTCGTCATCACTGTCATCAACCACTCGATCTCGTACTCTCGGCTGGCTGGACATCAGCCTGTGGACAGGTAGCAGGGACAAACAGTCAGCGTCGGACTCCGTCGAAGACTTCGAGTTTCTGGAGCAGCAGCCAACGTCTGCGTCGTCGTTGATGTCTGGTCGCATGGACGACCGGCCGGACGACACGAGCAGCGAGGAGGGTGGGACGTTGGCCGTCGGTGCTGGTGATGACAGTCGGAACAGTGCAAAGAGCGGCACTGGCGTGCGTGCCAACTCTACCACCCGAGATCCACTGAGTGGCGGCAAGCGCGGGAAGATTGGCTCGTCATCGTCTTGGCAAGAGCGTTCCTCTACGGCTGCCGGCAGGTTTGTGCCATAAAGTCATATATAGGCCTTGCGAAAAGTGTGAATAGGTGGACAGAATTGGGTACTTTTTCAGAACTTGCTAAATTCATGGCGAACGCTGTGATTTACAGCTTCTCTGAGTTCTGTGAATTTATAATGTTCTTTTAGGCTACTCATATACTGTATGTCGAGTTCTAACCAGTTGGCACTGTGCTTGGTATATTAACAGATTTCTGCCTCCAAAGTTCAGCGGTGGAACATTGATTAGCTGGAAGGGCTGCACTGGTGCTGTTTTGTTATGTGGCTGCCCTAATAGTACACATTACGTGTTTTGTTCACCCATCTGTTTTTGCACCCCATACTGGCTCTTAACAAAAAGTAAGAAGGTGTAAAGACATGAAACGGCATGAACAGGAGTAACTGGCATGGCAGTTTTGAGCTCAAAAAAATCAAAGATCATTGGAATGGCTGCATATTATGTCAGCACCGAGCTGACATATTTTTAGTTTGTTGAATCGTATGTAAAATTTATAGTGCTGCCGTTACATAAGAAGATCGTCGCATGAGACATTTTGTACCGAGACCGAGTCAAGACCCGAGATGCATGCCTTAGAGATGAGACCGAGATGAGGTGCTGCAGCTTCCAAGTTGTTGGCCGAGACATTATGTCTCCTGAGATGTTGGCCGAGATGTATTGTGAAAAAAAACGTGGAAAAAATGACAAAATTTTAGATCCATTGTTTTTTGTCTTTGCAGCTTTGTTGGCATCAAAATAATATTACATGTACATGCTAAAAAAGGCATTCAGGCAACTTTGATAGCATGTTGTTGTCTTTTTTTACCTTATTTAAAAAAATATCACTGATAAAAATTAGTAGCCTGCACCATATGGGTATTGCACTCTTGCTAACGTGGGCCACTAGGTTTTGTCACAATTTGCGAGCGACTGAAATCAGTAAACTGCAACTGATTTTCGCCTTGTCTACACTTGGCTGACAGAGTTTTTTAAACAACATCAGACACTTTTTCTTTATTGCAACTGCTCTCCATTTTGGTTATTTTGGTCATTTCGTGATAAACAGACTGAGATCACGTAATTTTGCTTCATGGTGAATAAGTAAACAAAAGTGTAAAAAGCACTGAGAAAAAAGTCTCGACAAGACGCAATGGTCCGAGACCCGAGAAAAGATGTAATGTGCCAAGATTAAGACGTATTGCTCCAAGACGAGACTGGAGATGCACACGTAGACCAAGACGTTGAGGATTTTGTTTGAGGCGAGACCGAGACGTTAGTATGTCTCGAGAATGAGATGTCAAGATCGAGACCACATCCATGCCATGGGTCATCACAACGTGCAGTGAAATGTTGTGTTGAATGTTTGAACACTACAGTCGGCTGGAGGCGGACGTAAAGCGACTCAAGTCGGAGCTGCAGTCCAGCCGATGTCTTGAGCAGGAGCTTCGCTCTCAAATTGCCAGTCTCTCCTTCAGCGACCGCACCACAAAAAGCGAACTGTATCAGCTTCGTCAAGAAAATGAAAATCTCCAATCGAAGTATGTGAAACTGCTTATACTCATCTATTTGATTTTTGCACTTTATGACACTATCACGTAGCTCATGTGTGGTTGGCATTTGATGACAGTGTGTCAGTTGCCGTAGCTTTCCACACATGGATTGTGTATAATCTGTTGTTTTAGTTACATAAAAATCTGGATTCTTACACAGTGCTGGGTACAACCCTCCGTTTACTCTGTATTACAGTATAACAGACAGTACAGTGTTTCTTTCTTTTTTAATTCACTCAAATAATGATCAATTTAAATGAAGTTTTACCAGTTGTAGCTGAAGAAATACTAGTTCAAAATATTTCAACAATGCTGCAAAGGATTGTGGAAGCTTCTGTGAATTTCATAGTGCTTGTGAAACAGAGATGCACAGTTGTTGGCTGATAATGTGCACTGGTTGATAATCAGCCGATATGTCGATGATTGGCATTGGCCAATTGTCAGTTTACATAATAGGCCATTGCCATCTTTGCTGTAGAGTGGTCGGCTACAGTTGTGAAGTATGATGATGATTGCTGTTGGTGATGGTTGCCAGACTGCAGAAGCTGGTGTCGAATCGTCAGCAAGACAAGCAGAACTTGGCGATCCTGGACCGTCGGGTTCAGGAAGAGCGGAAGCAAAAGATGACACTGGAGCAGCAGCTTATGGCTGAGAAGCGACGTAAGACAGACTCCGATGCTTCGCGTAAAGCTGATGACTCAAGTCGTGCTGCGGTCACTGCTGTGGCGTCGTCCTCGCGGTATGTCATCTCAAAAACTGGTGTCACGGAAGGGCATTGGACTTACAATGTGAGGTTGTGGGTTCAGCTCCCGGGTAGGTCACTATCAGATGGTTATTACTTGGGTGGGTGACTATCGGTGGACAAGTAAACCATCACCAAAGTCAACTCAGCCTTTCATCCCTATGGGGTAGGTGGGGTGTGTTCACTTGTGTTGGGTAGCAGTTAACATTGTGTGATCCCATATGGCAGGTTATGCTGTTAAATTAGCATCTTTTGAGGTTTTTTTTTACATAACTTACTTACTGAATGTACCCAAAATGCTTTGATGCTTTGGTGCGTCTAATTAATTTTCACTAGCATCATGGACAGCCATCTTGTTTGTCAGATGCAGATAGAGCAGAAGAATGAAGAAGCTAATAAAGTACGATTTGGGTAGCCTAAGAACTGGAAAAGATACAAAAGCTTGTGAGGGTAGTCTGCCAGTAGTCTGGCTGATGCCAGGAATCTGTGTTGGGAAGAATTAGTTGATTTCTGTGAGGGTATGGTTATTGGCGGTGTGTACTTGACATGTTTGCAGTTTGTCGGTGGAGTGCTCAGCTGACCAGTGTAAGCAGCGGCGTTCAGAGCTCGAGACCGAAGTCAAGATGTTGCGTCGAGAGTTGAAGGCTCGCGATGAAGACGTCCGACAACTTGAGCTTGAGACGCAGGTCAGGAGGCTCTGCTCATTGGCGTGTTACAGTCAAGTTGACCAGACATGAGGTAGCCTGTATAAGGCCTTGGGCTGCACGGCCTTCAAGCCAAGGCTGTGGCAAAAGCGTAACGTCAGAGTGGCTGGAGCAGTAATTTTTAAACTTAAGCACTAAGCCACTAATTTTCCTGCCCATTATCTGATTTCATTTCTCATCTTGTTGACCCGATGTTATTGTCTTACTGAATACAACAGCTTATAGGGCCTAGGTTTCTAAGGCCAAGGTCGAAAGTTTTGGTCTTAAGGCTGAGGCTTGACATTGCTGATGGTTTGAATGAATGAATGAATGTATATTGAATACATGGATTTATTTGCATAGCACCTGTTCAACGATGGTCCTCAGGCACGTTGAACAGGTGCTATGCAAATAAATCCATGTATTC